>Ga0334722_10000630_pt1 | contig 50196 bp, 50 predicted proteins | sample C3_bottom_MG_FD_207210 | JGI IMG/M metagenome (GOLD analysis project Ga0334722, IMG submission 207210) | Sediment microbial communities from Yellowstone Lake, YNP, Wyoming, USA - C3_bottom | ecosystem: Environmental > Aquatic > Freshwater > Lake > Sediment | place: USA: Wyoming | collected...
AACGCGCGCGGATAATCCGAAGTTTTCCGAGTCCCGATATCAATCGGGATGAAGGGAAATTTCGGATATCCGCTGATATGCGATGTGTCGCGCCTCGCGGCACGGAGCATAGCAGCGGAGGTATCCGCGCGCGATATGGAAAATGGAGCAAGCGTAGCGCGCGACATTTTGCATATCGTATCGGCATCATCTGAAGTTTCGACACCTCCTTAAAAAAATTATAAATGAGTGTCGAAATTTGGGCCGAGGGAAATTGACATTCCTTTGAAATATAATTGCGTCAATTTTCCGAGCCAGATATGCCGTGTTGTCGGATGTTCAAAAAATATTTTTCGTTCCTATTTTATTTTGACAGGCTTTCCTCTATAAACGATTTTAATGCTTCAACGTCTTTTGTGTTTTGGTCGTAATGAAATGTATTAATGCCAACAGATTGAGCACTCTTTACAGCGTCTAAATTATGTTCAAAATACACAACGTCTTTTACTTCAAGATTAAAATGCTTGAGCATAGTTTCAAAATACTTTGGATCTGTTTTTTCGGGGTCATGCTTAAGTGTAAAGACTTCGTAGGGCATCTTATTTAAGCCAAACATCACCATCTGCTCATCATTAGCACCAGTCAAGATGATTTTCCTGTTTGGGTATTGCTCAAGCATTTTATACATTTCATTAAAGACACACTCGCCCTTTATTACAAAAGCGTTAATCGCATCTACTAAAATTGTTTTCATAAGCGCCTGTCAAAATTATTAATAAAAGAAAAATATTTTTTGAATTTCGCACAACGCGCGCGGATAATCCGAAGTTTTCCGAGTCCCGATATCAATCGGGATGAAGGGAAATTTCGGATATCCGCTGATATGCGATGTGTCGCGCCTCGCGGCACGGAGCATAGCAGCGGAGGTATCCGCGCGCGATATGGAAAATGGAGCAAGCGTAGCGCGCGACATTTTGCATATCGTATCGGCATCATCTGAAGTTTTTGTGTAGCGATAGCGGAACAAAAATTTGGGAGAAGGAATTTTTCTTACCTTTTAAAATATAATTGTGAAAAATTCCTGAACCGGATATGCCGTGTTCTGCGATGTGCCAATAAATTCTTCCTTCCTTATTGTATTTGGGGAAGTTTTATTCGGTTTTATTCGCAAATCTTTCTTGCCAGTTTTTCAGCTCGTTGAATATTTTATCGTCAAAATCTTCCGGTTTAAATTTGAAAATAGCGTTGGCGTTCTTTATGCAATGATTTTTCAATTCGTCCTCGTTGTTTTGGCTGGAATACCACTTGAAGCTATCAATAATATCAGCCGTTTTCACAATGAGAGCATCTTGCCCGTTTTGCACACACCTTTGAATCAGCTCATTAGTTTTTTTCACTTTGTCTGTAATCGTATCATCCTTGGTGCTCGCAAAAATCAAGCGGACAACATTATCGCCGAACTCATCTCTCAATAATTGTTCGTCAGCACCAGACCACTCAATCGCATCGTGCAAAACACCAGCCAAAACAACATCTTCTGAATAACCATTTTCATACAAATACACGCCAACGCGTATATCATGAAACATCACAGGTTTTCTACTATTTTCATCTGACGGTGGCATATGCTCCGACAGAATTCGCACAGCTTTTTCAAATTTTATATTAAGTGATTTTGACATATATTTTGAAGCGAGAATAAAACTTCCCCAAATTATAAATAAAAGAATTTATTGGCATTTCGCAGAACGCGCGCGGATAATCCGAAGTTTTCCGAGTCCCGATATCAATCGGGATGAAGGGAAATTTCGGATATCCGCTGATATGCGATGTGTCGCGCCTCGCGGCACGGAGCATAGCAGCGGAGGTATCCGCGCGCGATATGGAAAATGGAGCAAGCGTAGCGCGCGACATTTTGCATATCGTTAGGCATATCCGAAGTTTTTCTGAAGCGGAGCGTAAGAAAAATTTGGGAGAGAAAATTTTGCTTTCCTTAATTTATTATAAAGTGCAAAATTTTTGAACCGGATATGCCTTGTTATGTGATGTAAAATTCTTTCTTTTTTCTTTTTTTAAATTTGCTTTTATTCTAAATGATAAATAAGTTTTTTTCTTTTTGATTTTGGGCAGAGGGGTCAGGGGTGAATGCCCAAAATCAAAAACTCCTTTTATGCAGTTTTTTCTAAAATATTATTAAGCAACCTCGCAAGACTCTCAGCCTCTGCTTGATAGTCAAATTTAATTTTGTCACTACGTTGTCTGCATTCGCATAAAACTAGATTAACTTCGTCTACATCTCGATTTAAGACCCAAAAATAAAGTAACATTACATCTTTAATTATATGGTTTTTCCAGAAAGTGGAGTGGAGCGGTGAAATATGAATTTGGAAAAATAATATCCCCCCACAAATGCAAGAGTATGAACAGTCCCAAAAGCCAGACCAGTTCCAAAAAGTCCCATTCCCAGAAAAGTTAGACCGCTCAAGGAAATTCCAGCAGGATAAAAATCAAATACCAAAGGAAGAATGTTGTAATATATGCCGAATATCGATGCAACAATAATTCCTCCAATAACTACTTTTATAAATTCTTTTTTACTTACATCAATAAAAGAAAGAAAAAGTATTGAAAAGACAAGATACAGAACGAATTTCACTATGAAATATGGCAAGGTTTCCATTGGATTTGAAAATAGTAAGTGCGAAAAATAGTCGATACCATAAACACCAATAATGGATATGAGCAGAGAGCTAGTTGCTATTTTTACATAATTTCTTTCCATAAAATTAAATTTAATTAATTATAAATTTTACTTAATAATTTTTCTCTGAATATAAAAACTACTATCATAATGATAACAACTCCAGCGATGGAATAAACCGACCAATAATCGGCAATTGTTCTGTGGCTAAAAATCATAAATGTTAATTCATCTGCTACTAACCCAAGTCCCAGCGGGAAGATAATCATTTTGAGCGCCTTATAACTTTTTAATAAAAACAAGGCAACTAAAGCTACAGCTACTCCAATCCAAAAATGATTAATTCTCAGCCCATCAATTATTATTCTATTTGCTGGGAAAATAAAAACTTCAAATCTTATCGCTAGAATGGTCAAAACAAATAGACTGTAAAAGATATTCTTTCTTTTCATTTCTTGATTATTTTTATACCTCTTAACCCAAGGATTAATAATCCGATAATTACTACTTTCAAGACGTAATGTCCGTGAATATCCAAGAAATTCTTAACCATAGGGGTTATTCTGCCAATAATCAGATGGGTAGCGACACCAATGGGCAGAGTCAATAGCACCCAGCTTATTTTTGGAATATCAACTCTGATTTTTCTAAATAACTTTGATAGCAAAAATGATGCTAAATAAACTCCTACAAATGCTGTCGTAAGGTCAAATATAGCATACTCTCCGATACGAAATTGTCTGAGAAATTCTATTGAAATCATACGATTTATTCAACGATTATTTTGCCAAGCATAGACGGATGAATGGCACACGAATAATCAAACGTTCCTGCGTCATTGAAAGTAAACGAAAAACTCTGTCCCTTGCCGAACTGGCTGGAGTTGAAAGTAGCAGATTTGATTTGATGCTGAGCCGAATCGTTGTTTGTCCAAGTCACGGTTGTCCCCTTTTTGACAGTTAGCGTTGATGGGTTAAAAGCAAAATTCTGGATATTGATAGCGTTAGCCTCCGCTGGTAATGTTGAGCTGGTGGGAGTGCTTGGAGAGCTAGAGCCCCCATACAGACTACAACCGCTTAAAATAATAACCCCAACTACTACTAGTGTTAAAATTACAATCTTTTTCATTGTTTTTTTGCATTAATTATTTACTTGCTGATAATATAGCACTTTTTAGAAAATTGTGCACACTAATCCCTGCGCTATCTTATTGTTAATATTTTTTACTGCCCCTTTGTGGGCAGAAAAAACTCCTTATTACCCCTATATAAATAGATAAAAAAAACTTATTTTTCCTTATTCTTTAAAAAAGCAAATTTAAAAAAAGAAAAAAGAAAGAATTTTATTTCAGATAACGTTTACGCATCATCTGAAGTTTTCATCCCGACTTAGCAGGATAAATTTTGTTTTTCAGACAATGCTTTGTTTAATTATCTCCGCCTAAACCTTCATCGGACTAAGGGATGAAAATTTGGGTCGAGAAAATTTTTCACTCCTTGTTAATTCTAATAACGAAAAATTTTGGAGCCAGATATGCGTTGTTATCTGATGTTTATTTTATTTTGCCGGGTTTATAGCTCTCCGTTAATTTCTCGCTCCATACGATTTAAAAAATTTTCAAAAAATAAAACTCTTTCACGACAGATTTCTTTTGCTGTTTCAGTGAACAACTTGCCAATTAAAAATTTAGATTTTACTGCAAATTCTATTTGAGGGCTATGTTTCGTCTTGTCCTGGATTCGGCCGTTCATTTTGCCGTTCATATTCTCCTTAATATATTCATCGATAGCAACCTTTTTGTAAATGTTGGCGTTATTTTTACCCACCCAGGAAAATGAACGAGCAATGCCGATAGCTCCGATAGAATCCAGTTTGTCGGCATCAAATAGAATTTTCGCTTCGATGGTTTCAGGTCTGTTCTCTGTTTTATAGCGATGCGAAATTATACAATCCTGAATATGTTTAATTTGTTTTGCAGTAAAATCTAAATTTTTTAAAATCGGCTCCGCCATTTTTGCACTTTCAATCGCATGATCAGTTTTACCGCTTGGGTCATTCATTTCTTTATGTCCACCAATGTCATGCAACAAAATGGCGGCTTGCAGCACATCCATATCAACATCGCTTTCATGTTTTGCCATGCTTAAGGCAAGATTATACACACGTATAACATGACTCATATCATGTGCTGCATCAGGTGTGTTGCCGATTTCTTTTTCAGCCACATCTTTTATTTTTTGAAAATTTTTCTCATTCATATGTTTTTTTCAGAGTTAGCTAGGCAAAATAAAATAAATTTCAGATAACGCGCGCGGATAATCCGAAGTTTTCCGAGTCCCGATATCAATCGGGATGAAGGGAAATTTCGGATATCCGCTGATATGCGATGTGTCGCGCCTCGCGGCACGGAGCATAGCAGCGGAGGTATCCGCGCGCGATATGGAAAATGGAGCAAGCGTAGCGCGCGACATTTTGCATATCTCTTTATTGTGCGCAATAATTGTTTGATAATATACCAGAATTGCGTTAATTGCGAAGTTTGGTATAATATCTCGTATAAACCTATTTTAGCAGAAAACACATGCTTTTACCAGAGCTTTTGGATAAAATTAAGAATGAATTAAGACTGCGTAATTACAGCCGCCGGACGATTGATAGCTATTTGATTTGCCTGAATGATTATTTTAAGTTTGCGAAAACAGTCAAAAAGGATCCCGATATTCCCCTGCTCAAAAAATATCTCCTGGAAAAACAAGTCAGGGGTCAGGCGCCACAGACCATAAATTTATACCTCAACGCCATCAAATATTTCTACCGGGAAATCATGAAGTCGTCCGTTTCTATTGACTTGAAATTCGCGAAAACTTCCAAGAAACTGCCAGTCGTGCTTTCCCGCCTTGAGATTGAAAAGATTATTGAAACTATAGATAATCCGAAACATAAATTGCTCATATCCCTCGCCTACGGCGCCGGACTACGAGTAAGCGAAGCAGTGAGCCTGCGAATAAGAGATATTGATTTTAATGAACTAACCATTCATTTGAAAATCGCCAAGGGAAATAAAGACCGAATTACCGTTTTTCCTGAAAAACTGAAAGCGGATTTGCATGAATTGACGGCATTGCAACATGGCAACGAATATGTTTTTGAAAGCGAACGAGGAGGCAAGCTCACGGAAAGAACGGCGCAGATGGTCTTTGAAAAAGCTCTGAAAAAGGCTAAGATAGAAAAGGAGGCCTCCTTCCATTCATTGCGCCATAGCTTTGCCACTCACTTGCTGGAAAACGGCGTGGATGTGCGCTATGTCCAGGAACTTCTGGGCCATCAAAATATCCGAACGACGCAGTTATATACCAAAGTGACCAATCCGAGCCTGAAAAATATCAAAAGCCCGCTGGAATAATCTTATGCATAAGCAGATAGAAGACATTAAAAAAGAATACGACGACATCCAAAAACAACTCGCCGACCCCGGGGTAGTTTCTGGTGGCCGGAAATTGGCAGAACTTGGAAAAAGACAGGCGGAACTCTCTGAAACCGTCCGGGTTATTGACGAATTCCAAAAAATTGAAAGTGAAATGAAAGAAAATGCTGAAATTATCAATTCCAAAGACGACGCGGAAGTCCGACAAATGGCAATGGAGGAAAATGTAAAATTAGCCGATAAGAAAGCGCGGCTGGAAAAAGAACTGGAAAAACTTTTGATTCCCCGCGACCCGAATGACGAAAAAAATGTTATCGTGGAAATTCGCGCCGGAGCCGGCGGAGACGAGTCAGCGCTTTTTTCGGCTGAACTATTCCGGATGTATTCCAAGTTCGCGGAAAAAAACGGCTGGCGAGTGGCGGTTCTCAATACCAGCTACATCGGCATCGGTGGATTCAAAGAAATTATTTTTGAAATAAACGGCAAGAATGTTTACACGAAAATGAAATATGAATCCGGCGTCCATCGGGTGCAAAGAGTTCCCGAAACGGAAAAAAATGGCCGCATCCATACATCCACCGCAACTGTGGCTGTTTTGCCGGAAGCCGAAGAAATAGCTCTCAAAATTGAAGAAAAAGACCTGCGCATTGATACATTTTGTTCGTCCGGACCGGGCGGCCAGTCGGTTAATACCACCAAAAGCGCGGTTCGCATTACCCATATTCCGACCGGCCTTGTTGTTTCCTGCCAAGACGAGAAATCACAAATCAAAAATAAGGACAAAGCAATGAAAGTTTTGCGTTCGCGCCTTCTTCAAATGGAAGAGGAAAAAAGAGCCAAAGAGCTCGGAGATACGCGAAAATCTCAGATCGGGACCGGCGACCGGAGCGAAAAAATCCGAACTTACAATTTTCCGCAGGACCGCGTAACTGATCATCGCATTAAACAGAGTTGGAGCGGACTGCCAGTAATTATTAATGGGAATATTGAGGAGATTATTACCGCGCTTCAAGAGGAAGATACAAAGTTGAAGATGGCCAAATGATAACAATTCGAGACTTATACCAAAAATATTCAAAAAAAATAGATCTCTTGGACTTGGAACTTATTCTGACACATGTCTTAAAAAAAACGCGTGAGTTCGTTTTGGCGCATCCGGAATACAAGATTACCAAGTATAAAGTATCTGCTATTAAGTATTTAGTATCACGAAGGATAAAAAAAGAACCTATTGCTTATATTTTGGGCCAGAGAGAATTTTTCGGTTTGAGCTTTAAAGTCAATAAATACACGCTCATTCCCCGCCCAGAGACTGAATTACTCGTAGAATTGACTATTGATAAAATACTAAATACCAAATACCAAATACCAAATACCATCATTGATATTGGAACAGGCTCTGGAAATATAATTATATCTCTCGCCAAACATATGCGGGGGGGAAATAAATTCGCTGCCATTGACATTTCCAGCAAGGCTTTGAAAATTGCAAAACAAAACGCCAAGTTACACAAAGTGAACAAAAAAATAAAATTTCTGCGAGGAAACTTACTAGAGCCCATGATTAGAAATTGGAAATTAGAAATTGGAAATTCCAGAATTGTAATTCTGGCTAATCTTCCTTATCTGTCAAAAAAAATTTATTCTTCCGCCAGCAAAGATGTAAAAAAATACGAACCTATGTCCGCATTATTGAGCGGAGACGACGGCTTATCGCATTATAAAAAACTATTCAAACAAATAAAAAAACTGGTTATGGGTTGTGGATTACAGGTTACGGGATTTTTTGAATTTAGTCCCGAACAAAAAAATCTTCTGCACAAACTGTTAAAAAACACCTTCCCGAATGCAAAAACATCTTTCCACAAGGACTTATCCGGCCGCTGGCGGATAGCCCAAATAGAGCTTTAAAACGCATAAAAACCCCGCCGTTGGCGGGGTTTTTACTTTAGACTTGTTGGCTACATCCGCTTTTGCGGAAAACCAAAAGTTGATAATTTTTTGCTTTGGCGAAAAAATTTTGTTTCCGCTTCAGCTAAGATATAAAAAGACTATCGTTTTTTCTTCTTACCCCCTTTTTTCTTTCCACCCTTCTTGGCTGCTTTCTTCTTTGCCATTTTAATTCACCGTCCTTTCTATTTTTTTCAATCTTGCTTGGCAGGATTGATTAGTTTTATTTTAATTTTCCCCTAAACTCGACCGGTAAAATTATTGCGCGCTGCGAAATAATTTTATCTGCTTTAATTATAGAACATATTTTTTTATTTGCAAGGGAAAAAAGTTATCCACAGCCTTCTAATTTTTTATTTTTCACAATATATTACAAATTTTTCTTATGCTTATTTCAAATTCCCGTATTGCAATGAGAAAAAATTTTAAATTTTAAATTATTACGCCCTAAATACGGCGTTTTGTCTAGTTGACGGTTTTTTTGGTTGGGGTAGAATTTTAAGACAAGGTCGAAAGCTATGCCGATCCAAAAGATAGGCAGCAAAGCTTCAACGCAAGCACATTAATAATTTCCGCCTTCGGCGGATCAGCCTAGGGCTGAAAATAATCAATAACTAGAAAGGCAGGTGATAATATGGAAGAGAAAAATCAGGAAAATGTTGGAAAAGCCAAGCAATGGCTTCAGGATAACCTGCGAATCATCACGAGTATAATCATCGTTCTTGTAATCGCGCTCGGCATTTATTCTTACTCCAAGAAAACCCAGGTTCCCGGAACGGACTTAGGAACGCAAATATCGCAAGAGGAAGCGGCAGGAGATACTTCATCTGCGATAAATTCGGAGGCAACTCCCGGATCCAAAACGAACGATCAAACAATTTCCGTTCCCAGCCAGGAAACGGAGCAGGCCTTCATTGAAACTGCCGCCAAGGGAGATGGCACGACTAAATTAGCTCGCAGAGCGCTAGCGAACTATCTGGAAAAAAATTCGGATTCAACGCTTACCGCGGAACATAAAATCTACATTGAAGATTTTCTTAGAAAAAATGTCCCGCAGAAAAAAGTCCGCGTTGGAACATCAGTAGAATTTTCCAAGAATTTGATTCAAAACGCGATTGAGAAATCAAAAAACTTGAACGAAAAGCAGCTCAAGAATCTGCATAAATACGCCGTGAGGGTTCCGTCATTGACTTAGTTTTCCGATTTAGGGGAAAATACAAAGAAAAATTCTACTGTTCTTTTTTGCGAGTATATTACTACTTTCTAATATAAACAAAAACCCGTCGCTCACGAGCGACGGGTTTTTGTTTACGAAAAAGTAAGTTTACTCGCTAAAATTTACTTCATCCCCGATTTTAATTCCAATTTTATCGCTCATCCCCGCGTTTATTTCCAGGACTTTATCCGCTTTAGCCTCCGGCACGACTGATTCCGCCATTCCCTTTTCATAAGATAAATTTTTTGCCAAATAAACTACCCTATCGCCTGAAATCCAAATTATATCCAGGTCAAATTTCATGTCTTTCATCCAGAATCCGCGATAATCATTTGCGCCAAAGACAAATAACATTCCGCATTTTTCACACATTGATTCCCTCCCCGACAATCCAAGCGCTGCTTTTTCCGGCGTAGAAACTTCTTCAATCTTGAACTTCTCTCCATTTATGCTGATATTCGTCAATGGATTGTTATACGGAGAATATTGAGGAGTGCTTTTTTTCATTATAAAAATAATAATTACCGTAGCCATTGCCAGGCTGGCTATGACTCCAATTATCCAAAATTTTTTTTTATTTTTCATTGGCAATATTCAATTTATTAATTTTTTTGCTAACAATGACAAGAAAGGCGCCCATGACTAAAGCTACGAAAAGAAAAGATATGCTCTTTCCGATCGCCCGGGTATTGAGCGCCACTAGGGCCATTATTGCCGCAATAGAATAGAAAAGGACACTTATTTTTCTTTGGGACCAACCCAACGCCAGCAGTTTATGATGCAAATGATTTTTGTCCGGTTTGAAAATTGATTTTTTGTTTTTTATTCTTTCTCCGATAACCCAGAGAGAATCCAGAATTGGAAGAGCCAACACCAGCATGGCTGTGGCAATTTTAGTTCCAGAAAAAATCGCCAGAACCGCCAAGAAAAATCCCATAAACATGGACCCCGAGGTCCCGGCTAAAACCCTGGAAGGATTGAAATTAAATATCAAAAATCCCAAGATACTTCCCGCTAAAATCATGGCCAAAATCGCGACTGGAAGCTGATTAACTTCCGGCTTGAGACTAAGAAAAAAAATGGTTAAAGCGCCGATAAAAGCCACGCCCCCGGAAAGCCCGTCAATTCCGTCTAGCCAGTTCATGGAGTTTATGACTAAAACTATCCAGACTATCACAAGCGCCGCGGAAACTAATATTCCTATCCCGCTATTTAAATCAATGATGCCACCCGAAAAAAAATTCGTCACAAAATGAATTTTTACTCCCATAATAAAGATCATAACGGCAATGGCAACCTGAAAAAAAAGCTGGACTCTCCAGTCCATTTCCTCAAAATCGTCCCAGGTTCCGATGATCATCAGTAAAATAGTAGCCGCCATCACAGCGTAAAGTTCCGGAGATATAAAAAGATCCTTGCTTAAAAATATGGCTAAGTTAAAAGCCGCTATCATTGCCAATCCCCCCACCCGAAAAATCTTTCCATTGCTGTTCAGATGGATATGCCTTTCCGATCTCCGGCCTTTCCAGGGAATCTTGCCAGCCAGATAAATGGCGCTGATCATAAAAAGCGCTGAAAGGCTAAATGTTGTTACAAATGAGGTGAGGTATTTTATTATCATTTTCTAATTTTTTCCGTTACCCAAAATTCTCCGAAATATTTTCCGAGCATCAATCGGGTCTGCGACTCAATGGCCGGCATGGCTCCGAGGAATGGAGCGGTTATCGGAACGAGTATCCACTGCAAAACCATATAGATATTTTTCCACTTGGAATATTTTTTTGGCCGCGGAGGCATGAGAAGAAAACTCAAGGACACGGAAATCGCCAATCCGAACATGGCAATATTCATAAGAGAGCGCGTTATGGCCGGAAGATTATGAGCCAAAACACTCTGATTGAACTGATCGCCTCCGATTATGACCGGAAGCCAGCCTAAAACCGCTAAAATAAAAGGCGCGGTCGCCCAAGAATGATGGCCTTCCAGCATTTCAAAAGCGATTTTAATTTTTTTCCGGAGACTGATTTTTTTGTCCGGCGCCGTTGCGCGCATAACGGTCGGGAAGTGTTCAATGCCATAGGCCCAGCGCCGCTTTTGCTTGTATTGATTTTTTATCGTGTTCCAATAAGTCGGCGCCAGAACCGCGTCCAAAGAAACCGGCAGATAAATCGGCTTTACTTTGTAATCCCCATGAAAATAAGAATAACATTTCCAGTATATTATTGAGTCTTCATTTATGATATTGACTGGCCAAAAACCAACCTTGACCAAAGTATCAAAAGGTTCGGAATGCGAAGCGAAAGTAACCATGCCTTCCTGCCTGGTGCTTTGGAATATGTGCCAAAAGGAAGAACTGGTAACAATCACCCGGACAAAAGCGTTGGTATCCCACAGATTGTTATGATACATGGGAAGCGGCTGATAAGCGAATTGCAGGCGCTTCGGATTGGTTATGTATTCATAAGTAAGCGCGGAAAAATATTGCGGATGGGCTACCGTATCACAGTCAAAATTGGAGAAAATAACTTTTTTAAAGTCTGCATTTCTTTCCTCCAGATATTTTTGAAGTTCTTTAGCCGCAAAGGTGGCATTGGAAGCTTTGCATTTCATTTCGCCAGCTTGCACTATATGGGTAGTCACTAAAAAATCCCTGAAGACTCCGTTAAATTTTTCCTTTAAATAATCAACTTTCTTAAGCCGATTTTCCTCCGGCTCTCTTTCTTCGGTTGCCAAAAGAACAATCATTTGTTTGTTGGGAAAATTGCTGTCCGCCACCGCCTGAATGGCCGGTTCAATCACTTCGGCCGGCTCATTGGCCGTCGGTAGCATAACTACATGAATAATTTCCCGCCAATCCATAACCTGATCTTTTATTTTTTCAATGCTTTCAACTTCTTTTAGATAATTTTTCTGCGCTCTTATTTCTTTTCGGACAATTCTTTTTTCCGACCACTTAATTCGATTTCCCTCCGCCAGAATTTTTTTCATTCCGAAAATTTTGTTCTCAATTATTTTTTTGAACTCGGCTGGATTGGAAATATTCTGACACCGTTCCCACCAGTCAATGGTCTTACCTTTTCGCAGCCTCCGGTAGCCTTGCACTGAATACGAGGCGATAAAAATAGTCCTAAAAATCCAATAAATGTCAAAAACAATGATAAAAACTGCCACCCAGACTGGCGCAAAAAAAGAAAAGATAAACATCCCGATAAAGGTCGTCCAAGTCAAAATTCCAGGAATTGTTTCCAATATTCTCTGAACTTTTCGTTCTTTCTTTTCCGAGGTTTTTGGATCAGGAAATTTAAATTCTTCGATTTTTTCTATTGTCGTTGCCATTAGTAGTTTATGATTATCACGCTTAAAGACGCGACGAAAAGGCTTAGCTCGATCATTAGGGTTGCCATCAAAAGCAGATAGCCGGCGATTCTTTCTTTTCGGGCGTAAAAATAACGAGATAGCAAAAAATTTATTATAAATAAAACTAGCCCGATGAGAGGAAGTAGAAAAACCAGCTGGTATCTTCCGGTCGTATCCACTCCGAAATAAACATTGTAATGGAGAATTATCGGAAAGTCAACCGGTTTTATGAATATCTTGAGTAAAATCCAGTTGATGATGTTGACCGCCAGACTCAAGATTATGAGCCATAAATTTATGGAGCTTTTAAAATACTCTTGCGTGAAAAAAAACCTGGTTCTTGATGTCAGGCCTGAAAATTTTATCTTAATTTTGTCCTGTATGTTCATAGCTGGCACTAATCTTCACTTGGCTTATCCAGGGCTAGCGGTTCAATTTTTGATTCGCCTTCGGCAATCCTGACTACATCTTTGTCAATTTTTTTGAACTCTTTGTATGCGTTATTGTAGTGATTGACGGCCGTTCCGAGACTGCTTCCCAGTTTTTTCAAAAATTCATCATAACTCAAAATGTGCTTGCCGAGCTTTTCCACATTAGTTTTTATTTCTTTGGCGCTTTCTTCAATTTGCATGGCGCGAAGACCCTGAAGAACCGTTTGGAGATAGGCCAAAAAAGAGGTTGGAGAAACTATTATCACTTTTTTATCTCTAAAAGCGTATTCCACCATGTCCCGCGTATTAACTTGCACCGCTCCGATTTTATTCACCAGGAGATCATAATAGATTGCTTCAGATGGAATGAACATAAAAGCGAAATCCATTGTTTTCTCTTCCGGTTTTATGTATTTGGCCGTTTCATCAATGCGATTTTTGAGATCCTGTTTGAAAATCTTTTCCAGCCGCTCTCTTTCCTGACTGTCGTTTGTATTTAATATTTTTTCGTAATTTTCCAGAGAAAATTTGGAATCAATCGGAATTATTTTTTCTTTTACGAAAACTACCGCGTCAACAATCATGCCGTCGGAAAACGCGTATTGCATTTGGTAAGAATTAGGCGGCAGGACATTTTTCAAGGTTTCTTCCAAAAAATATTCCCCAAGCACTCCTCTTTGCTTGGGATTTTTGAGAATATCCTGCAAGTTCTGAAGCTGGGCCGAAAAATTTATAACCTGCTTATTTGTCTCGTCTAATTTCGTAAGTTTTTCCGTTACGGCGCTTATGAGTTTCTGCGATTGTCCGCTGATTCCCTGAACCGTCCGTATGGTTTGGCTAATTTGATCCTGCGTAGTCCGATGAGTTTCTGTCAATTTCCGGTCTATGATTTGGCGAAGCTCCTTGTTTTCTTCCGATAAAACCAAAAGCCGCTCCATAATGGCCGCCATTTTACTCTCTTCTCCCCTGTTTTTTGGATTAAAAACCAGCCAGACTACCGCCAGGCCGATTAAAATTAAAATTCCGAGTAAAATATAAAGCATTGATCTTTGTCATGCTGAACTTGGTTCAGCATCTAATTAGATCCCGAAACACCGTGCCCGCTTTCGCTACGCGAAGCGTTGCAGGCGGGAGTTCGGGATGACCCGCCGCTGGCGGATCATTTCCTGTTAGCAATAAGTCTTTTCAGTCCGACAATCTTATTTATTACTTCTTCATGCGGGCCTTCCAAAAATTCTAGGATAAATTTGTCCAGCATATTCAGCCGATATTTGAATTCTTCCGCGTTCATCAGAACAAAATCTATTTCCTTGCCTATCTCAGCTTCTAAGGTGTTCATTAAATTTTTTAGCTTCGCCCGGCTGATGCCGTCGCCCACCAAAATCATATCGACTTTGCTTTTATGGTAATTTATGAACGCTCCGCTTATAGCCGCCAGCTTGATATTGCCGATACTTTTTATTTTATTAAGGCCGTTTGAATGGGGATAGATATTGTCTTTAGACACAAGATTTTTTAATTCCGAATAAAATCTAAAGTCCTGATTGAGCATATACGACTTTTTTCCCTTCTTGAGCCTTTTTAGGACAAATTTTATCTTGGCTAGACTTTCTAGCTCTCTTCTGGCCGCGATGGATTTCAGCATATTTCTTTTCGCGATTTCTTTTGGATCGTATTCCTGCTCGGGATTTTGAAGAAAAAACCGGAGCAGCCTGGTTTTGCTTTTGGAACCGAACAAATTTTCTAAAATTTCTGACATCTGTTTGGAAGTTTTAATTATTAAGCCCTCCTTATCGAGCCATTTTTCCGGAAAAAAACCGGTCAATGCCTGAATATAGTATAATGGCGGAACGGCAAAAAATCAAGTTTCCGTTTTTATTTTTATATGCTAAAATGTAAGCGCAATACTCAATATGCTTAAGAATAAATCGGACAAAAAAATACCCGAATTTCAGCTGTCTTTTGAAAATATTTTAGTTTGCAATGAAAAAAAGTTCCGGCCGTTCATTGAGGCCTTTGTCCAGGATCCGGAAAATGTTGAACAACAAAACTTAGGGACCCTCATCGGAATTTTTGAAATTTCCGACATTTCCGAAGATTCTTCTTACATCGTAAATTATCTTATCTCAATCATAAAAAAAGAATATTTCGCCCGGCCGCGCCGGGGTCCGGTCGAAAGTTTTGAGGCGGCGCTGCGCAAAGCCAATCTGGCGCTGTCCAAGCTCGCGGAGCATGGAAACATAAGCTGGCTTGGAAAACTGAATGTTCTTTGCGCTGTCGCGGAAAAAAATAAATTACACCTGTCCCAGACCGGAACGGCTTCAGCTTTTCTTTTGAGAGCGAGATCGCTGACCAACATAGGCGAAGATTCAGATGAAAAAGATCCGGAGCCCAATCCGCTAAAGTCGTTTGATGCCGTGTCCAGCGGAAAATTGGAGGCTGGCGACAAGCTCCTGATCACTACGGAAGGAATTTTTGAAATATTTTCTTTTGAGGAAATCAAAAAAAGCGCGTTGAGATTTTCCGAAACGGAATTTACCCGCTTTTTGCGCACAGCCTTGGGAAATGAGCTGGAACGGGCGGCTGTGCTGGTAATTGACATCAAGGAAAAACCGGAGGCTCCCAAAGAGGTTTATTCTACGGCTCCGGCGAGACATCTGAACGCTTTCAGCCAATCCGCTTTCGCGAAAACTTCCCGAACAAGCGCCGAAGATGCGGAAATTAAGACAGAAATAAAAGAGGAGCTAGAAAAAGCCAAAGACGAGTTCACTAACAAAAAAACAGGCCATATTTATCTAAAAGGGGCGGAACATCCTCCCGTTCAAAAGGATTATTTTTCCGAAATTTTCCTATTTTTTAAGGATTTATCAGTCTCCTTTAAAAAAGTCTTGGCTAATTCCGGCAAAAAATCCGGCTTAGCTTTTCACGGATTTTTCTCGGCTCTTTGGCAAAGATCATCGGAACTAAAAATAACCTGGCCGAAGGAAAAAATAACTCGTGTGGGTTCGTTCATGAAAGAAAAGTTTCTGTCTTTTTTTCCTCAAGGTTCAACCTTGGACCGGCTTAAGGTTGAACATTCAAAACCCGCCATAGTAACTATTGCTGTTGTTTCCCCCCGGCCAAAATCCGCTGGAGCAATGTCTTTTCCATTTTTTAAAAAGCTCAAAGCCTCTTTGGAATTTTTGCCCCGTTTTTCCCGGATTAAAAATATTTTAAATTCCTTGAGTTATGAACAGAAACTTTATTCGCTTCTCGCGATTGTTGCGATTTTTGTTTTTCCTTATCTCGGACTTAAGATAAGCAAAAATATCGCAGATAAAAAAGCGGCTTCGCTTGTTCGGGAAGTTCCTCCAGTCATTGTTCCGCTTCCTCAGGATAAAAATGTTATCCGCCTGGAAAACATGGTTTCGGTTTATTCCGGAAATAATATTCTTGGAACGATTATCCTTAATGGAAAGCTTTTCGCCGTAGCGCAATCGGAAATTGTATCTCTAGAAAGCGGGGAAAAAATTTCCGTGCCGGGAGATTTTGGCGAGATAAAAAATATCGCAGGAATGAATGATTTGAATTTGATATTTTTAATTAATCCGGACAAGAAAATTATTTCCTTTAGCGCTGTTTCTAAAAAATTTCAGGATAATTCAATAAGTATTCCTGAAAATTCAAATATCGCGGACGCGAAAACTTACCTGACTTATATATATTTGTTGGATAGCAAGGACAGCCAAATTTACCGCTATCCCCGCGCCGAGGGCGGTTTCGGTGAAAAAATAAATTGGCTGAAAGATCCCTTGGGTTTATCGGGAGCTACCGGAATGACGATTAATGAAAACATTTTTATTGCCGATGGAAAAAATATTCTGAAGCTGTTTCGCGGAAAAAAGCAGGATTTTAACCCAGAGCAAAGTGCCACACCTCTAGCGCCATACAAAGTTCATGTTACGGAAGACGGCGCTAATATTTATGTCTTGGACAAAATAAATTCCCGCGTAGTAAAACTGGATGGATCCGGAAACATAGTCGCGCAATATTATAATTCCGAAATTGCCAACGCCGGAGATCTGGCGATAGATGAAGCAAATAACACGGCTTATTTTTCAACCCCGAACGCGATTAAATCTTTTAAGATGAAACAATTATAATTCTTCCCCAAGGTTCAACCTTGGGAAAGATCGATTTCTGCTAAGGTTCAACCTTAGCGAAGGCTATTCCGTTCTTGTTGTTTTGTTAACAGACCTTTCTAAGCCTAAACTTTGAAGAGGAACAAAATTCAATTTTAACAAGACTTATTATTTAGCGAACGCATCGATAACTCTGACTACCCGTATATCCGGCATCCGCCCAATTTCCACCTGAGATGTTAATAGTCGCTCTAATAGATCCGTCGTCTCGTAGACCCTGACCAGATGTCCATAACATATTGCCAGTAGCACTACTTATTCCCGAAAAAATGGATAATTCCTCGAAGCTTGGAAGATGCCAACAATTGCCTAAACTACGACAAGCTGTTGCAGCCGCAACGAATGTGGCTGGACCTTTGTCGGAAGAATCAATTTCCACCGGGATGCTACCGCAAGTTGAAGCCGCCGCCACGGCCGCTTCGATCGCGCGGCTGTTTTGGCCAGCCGTGCCGGTGGATTTGATGTTTTCAACTAATGAGATGGCGGCGGAAGTGTTGCAAGCGATTTTAGTTTCGGCAGAATCTCGTAATTCCACCTTGTATCCATTGGTTTCTATGAGACCAGTGGCGGCGTTACAGGAGCCGGGAGAAATTTGGTTTACGGTTGAATGTCCTCCCTTTACTACTTCATACATCACTTTTTCTATTCCAGTTTCGGCCACTTGGTAGGCCTGACTGGACGAACTGGAACTCATGGAAGCTTTTCTTTCCTGGACGGAGACGGTGGAAACGCTGATGGCGATGAGCAGGATCATGCCGAGGATTATGAGACTGACTGCCAGAACGGAGGCTTTGGATTTTTGTTTCATATTGCTATTGCTAAAAATTTAAACAAGATTGATTTACTAAAATTGGAATCTTCTTCCATTCTAATCCCCCCCCCGAGAAGTCAATCCTGACTTATCCCCAAAACAAAAAAAGCCGACTATGGCCTAAACCTCCTCGGATCAGAGTTCAACTCCGATTTTTAAACTGGCATCTTTAACTTCGTCCTTTCCATAATCTCCCGATTGACAATCGTTTTGTCCCGCCCGAACTTGAGCCGCGAAAGTTCTTTTAGAGCATTCGCAATCTCGCGGTCTCCTTGAGTTGGTGGATAGGTTTTCATATTGAACGGCTTGGTCAGAACATTATTAATGAGGATTTTAACAAAGCAATTATAATTATCCACATTAACCAAGTCATTGGCCGTAAAAACCGGCTCAAATTGTTTTTGCATAAACTCCGCGTCTTCCGGTCCGATCCGGAAAGAAACCATTGAGCCGACATTGCCGAAAACGGCTTTGGATATTTCTTCTTTAAGCTGACCGATGAATTGGTGCGCGAGAATGAGTACCAGTTTATATTTTCTGGCTTCGGAAAGAATCTGCGCGATGGAATTGGTGGTAACATTCTGGAATTCGTCGAGATACAGATAAAAATCCACCCGCTGATCCTCCGGCAAATCCACTCGTGAAAGCGCCGCCATCAAAATTTTTCCGACTACCACCATACCGAGAAGCCGGGCGTTTATTTCTCCGATGCGCCCCTTGGAAAGATTGATAAGGAGAATTTTCTTGCCGTCCATTATTTCTCGGAAGTTGATGGTGCTCTTTTGCTGGGCGATTATCGGCCGCATCATATCATTGGAAATAAAGGTCGTGAGCTTGGAAGTGATATAAGGCACCATATTGGAAAGCGCCGCTTCTCCGCCGGCTTTTTCCGCTTCCTTGGTCCAAAAATCAACCACAACCGGATTCTGGCAGCGTGTTAGTTTCATTCTCCTGAATTCTTCGTCGGAGAGGACTTTCGGAATTTCCATAAGCGTGGAGCCAGATTCCGGATCCTCCATAACTAAAAGCATGGCGTTTCGCATATACTGTTCAAACATTGGTCCGCCCGTGGCTTTCAAATCATACAATTGGTCAAAAATTCCAATCATTTCATTGATGACAAAAGTTTTCTGTTCGGGATGCGCCGGATCGTATTCCATCATATTTAATCCGAACGGCCGTTCCACATCGGCCGGATTGAAAATAATCACATCTTCCGCCCGCTCTTTGGGAATCGCGGTTAAAATATCTTCAATCGCGTCTCCGTGCGGATCAATAAAGCAAAAACCTCTTCCTTCCCTAGCGTCCTGCTTGGCCATTTCCTGGAGAAAATTGGATTTTCCGACTCCGGTTTGTCCGATAGTGTAAAGATGTCTTCTTCGGTCAATGTCTGAAAGCCGGATGGGAGTTTTAATATTCCGGTATTCGTTGTATCCCAAAATCAATCCTTCGGATGGAATATCTACCGGCGGAGGCGCCGCGTTGGATTTCAGCCATTTTATTTTGGGAGTTTCGGTTGTTGAAATGGGAAAATGAAAAATGCTGGCGATCTCTTCTGTGTTCAAAATAACCGCGGACTCCGGATCGAAATTGCGGAAAATGAAATCATATTCAATTTCTTTTTTCTTCATCCGTCGTTTGACCTGAAAACAATTTATGTCTGAATTTTCAAATTGGACGAATGAATTTTCCATTTGGGCCAAAACTTGCTGAGCCCTTTCTTGCGTTCCCGCCGAAGCCACAAAGCGGATGTTAACTTCAAAGCCGGCCTTGCTGGATTTTTGTTCCAGGCTTTTTACCAGCTCCTGTTCTTCAGGCGTAAGCTGGACTGGTTTTGGTCCAGAAGAATTGGGCTGGCCGGATTTTTTGGGAGCCAACATTGTTTCGTAAAGAACATTGCCAACTTCTTTTCCAACTTTTCCGACATAAGAATTGGAGTGGACATCCTTGAGTCTTTTTCCCTGCTGCATTCTTTGGGCCGCCACCCTGCCTTTCATCCGCCAGGTCTTTTTTGTCGGTTTCAATATCAGCTGATAGGCCGCTCCTTCTTCCGTCATATCCAGTTTGCTAAGCGCGTTGGTTATGGCGGAAAGCGGATCCACTTCCATAGTCTCGTAGGTTTTTATCGGCAGAATGTATTTGTTTTTGAGTTTTAAAACCGCCGATTCGGTAAAACTTCCCGGAAAAAATATATTGAAATCTTTGGCCTTTTCCAGCGAAGCATTGGGGAAAAAGCTGTGGATTTGTTTTTCCACATTTTCCCGAAATCTTTTGGGAACGGCCGCGAAAAAAACTATCTCGTCGCTTTTGGCGGAGTTGGCGATTTCAAAAGAAATATAAGGATCGCCGTAGAGAAAACTGTGTAAAATTCCCTTTTTCTCTTTGAGCGTTGAAAGGGTGCCGAGGAATTGCTCCATTGATCCGATTTCTTCTTTCCAGGCGTCTTGCTTCGTGGTTTCTTCTCTGGGCTTAACAACTTTGGAAACCCGGATAATTTCCAGATCCATATTCATTGAGCGGTTGATTTCCAGGCGGAAATTAAAAAAGCTTCGCGTTATTATGTAAATTCCACTAAGAAAAGTTACGCTTCCCAGGAAAAAAGTCAAGAAAGAAAATATGTAATTTATGTCAGTAACGAGCATTTTTTTATATTTCTTTTATCAAGCCATTTTTGACCAAAGCATCATGCAATTCGTCCGCCAGAAGTCTGTCATGAAATTCGTCCAGAGCGTAATTATCTTCCAGATGTTTAGCCACTTTGACCGCGTGAACAACGCCTTTTTGCATCGCCAAATTGACCAAAGTATTTATTTTGGTTTCCGGATCTTTTTGGGCATGAGCGATTTGGGCATCTCCCGCAACTTGAGCGTCATCGGCTGGCGGAGTTTGAGTTTTGACTTTCGCCAAAATATTTGAATAAGCCTCCTCTTTTTCTACTGCTCCTTCTTTTCTCTCCGGAATGGCTTCGGGAGTGGAAGGCTTTTCAAGCGTCTCCGCTTCCCCGCTCTCGCCCGCAAATTTTCTTTTTAGATCCAGATCTTTATCCTCAATCGGTTCCAAATTTGATTTAATTTCATCGGCCATAAATTTTGGGTTATTTTTTAAAATATTTCATAATTTCGTACTTTTCTCCCTGCTTTACGATTCTCGTTATCCAATCATTTAATGTTTCTCCTGCTCCTTGCGGTTCTATGATTTTTTTTAATTCTCCGTCATCCTGCATGATTCTATTATAAATTGTATGTATGTTTCCGCTTTTATCTTCTATCACTTCAAAAGCTGATTTATTCCATAATCCGCCTTCTCCCCAATATAATTCTAAACTTCCGCCAGCAATCAGAGTGCGAATATAACTTATGTCCTGGATTGCATATAATATGTCCGCCTTTTTCTCTGCCCCCTGTTTATTTCCAATCAGTTCGTCTATGTTGAATTTTCCATTTCCGCCAGCACAACTTTCGATCTGCCTGTCTATTTCTCCAATTTCTTTTTGAATGATGGATATTTTTTCTTCTAAATCTTCCGCGCCTCTATTTCCGCCTTGCTCAACATTTTCTGCAGGATTTCTAGCAATATTATCAACGCTGTCTGCCAGAGAAGAAGCGGGCAAGTTCTTTATCAATGTTTCTAATTCTGAAAGCTTATCTTGATAATCTCTCTTTTTTCCTTCATATTTAAATTTTAATCCCGTCTCTTCATCGCCTGATTGACCCAAGCCTTCTTCTTTCTTATTAAGTCGGAGATTAAAATTTTTCAAAAATCCCGCGTTTTCGCTTTTTTTTGCAAGATACAGCTTTTCGGCTTCTTCCATTTCTGCTTTTAATTGAGCAACTTCCTTTCTTAATTGTTCCAGTCTTTTTGTAATTTCTTCTGATTTAGCTGTTTCTGCGGTTTCTGATATTTTTTTGCTTGATGATGAATCTGGCTCGGCAGGCATTTCTGGTTTAACAAGCCTAAGATGCTTCTCGTCAGCAACTTCTGGCGTAGGCGCTCCTCGATCTCCTGGTTTTTTTAATACCTCTAGTGCCTCCTCTGCGGGAACAAATTTTATTCCTTCTTTAATCATTTTTATTTCAACCCTAAATTAAATCCGCTATTAAGCGTTTTTAAATTCTGCTTTGATTGAATTATACCATAAAAATCCGCTTTAAAGAATATGTGGATAAGTCATTTTGTGCTATAATTAGGGCGAAAAATTCACCCCGTTAAATTCCGCCTTAGGCGGACCCGCTTCGCGGGTATTTAACTGGGTAAACACATAAAACAAACATGCAAAATAAAAAAACTAAAGTTTATATCCTACTTTTTTTCATAATCGTTTTAGGGTTTTTTCTTAGAATTTACAATATTGATAATGCGCCTCCGGGCGTTTATCCGGACGAGGCGGTAAATGGCGAGGATGCCCTTCGCGCGCTTAATACCGGAAATTTCCAGTGGTTTTACCCGGCCAATCAGGGACGCGAAGGACTAATGATGAATTTAGTAGCGCTTTGTTTCAAATTTTTTGGAGCCAGTATTCTTTCGCTTAAATTGCCAGCTATCGTTTTTGGAACGCTTACTATTTTGGGCGCATATTTACTGGGAAAGGAACTTTTTAATACGCGAGTAGGACTCATCAGTTCTTTTTTGGTTTCGGTTGGATATTGGGCCATAAATTTCAATCGCATTTCTTTTCGGGCTAATTTATTGCCATTCGTCTTGGTTTTTTCTTTTTACTTTTTATGGAAAGGTCTTCGCACTAAAAATAATTGGGATTTTATTTTTGGAGGATTATTTTTCGGACTTGGACTTCACACTTACATTGCTTTCCGCATTGCACCAGCTATTTTAATAGTAACGCTAATTTCCCTCATTGCGTCCCGCCAAAATTTTTTGAAGGAATATTGGAAAAAAATATTAATTTTTATTATTTTTACGACTCTTGCCGCCGCGCCGATGCTTTACACATTTTTTTGGGCTCATCCGGAATATTTTGAATCCCGCTCTGACAGCATTTCCATATTTTCCACAAAAATAAACCAGGGGAATTTAGCCGGGACTTTTCTGAAAAGTTTCGTTTTAAGTTTGGCAAAATATAATTTCTGGGGCGATCAAAATTGGCGGCATAATTATCCGCCTTATCCCATTTTGGATCCTTTTACCGGCATCGCTTTTCTTTTTGGATTTATTTATATTTTAATTCAAGCATTGCAAACTTTATTTTTTAGAATTTTTAAAAAAATTAAAAATCCGGAAATGGATAAATATGTTTTTCTTATCGTCTGGTTTTTTGCGATGCTCGCGCCGGAATTTATGACAGCCGAGGGAAATCCGCACGCACTGCGTTCAATTGGAACTTTGCCGGTTGTTTTCCTCTTTTCCGGAATTTCTTTTGATTTTTTCCTGAAAAGTGCGGAAAGACACACCTTTTTGTTTAAAAAAATCATCTGGAGCTTGGTTATTTTTGCGTTAATAGTCATTGGATTTTTTAATCCTATAAAATATTTCTATTTCTGGGCTAATAAGCCAATCGTTGCTAACTCATTTAATAAAAGTTTGACTGACATATCGCAGTATATTCAGACTTTACCGAAAGACTATCCGACTTACATAATAACAAGCTACAATACGCTGGAAAAATTGCCAATCTATATTTTTAACAGCAAACGTTTAAATACAAAATATCTCTATACTAATCAAACCGACCAAATACAGTTGGGTAATTCTCATTTTACGATTATTATGACCGGCCACTATGATGACGCTATCGCCTCCATTGAAACACATTTCCCCAATCTTAGCTTAGAACGGATTAACGAATCCCTGGGTAGCACTTATTATATATTTAAAAAATAAAATTATGAAAAAATTTATAGAAAAAAATTATAAACTTGTTATTGGAATAATTTTAACCTTTATTGTAGTCGTTTCAGTTTTAAATGCAAAAAACGACTCCTTGATTTATGATGAAGACGCGCATATTCCCGCCGGCTATAGTTATTTGATTCAGCACGATATGCGCCTCAATCCGGAACATCCGCCTTTGATAAAAGATCTAGCCGCGTTGCCTCTGCTTTTTCTAAAACCCAACTTTGATACTACTCAAGGTTTTTGGACCACAGACAACGCCAATGACAGCCAGTGGAATGCCGGCAAAATCTTTCTTTTTGATTCTGGCAACAATCCTGACCGGATAATTTTTTGGTCACGCCTGCCGATCATCCTCCTTTCGCTGGTTTTCGGCTGGTTTGTTTTCCGATGGGCGCGGGAGATGACCGGAATAATCGGCGGACTTTTCGCTTTGGCGCTTTACGCGTTTGATCCTAATGTGTTGGGACACAACCATTTCGTAACGACGGATTTGGGAATCGCGGCTTTTATTGTTTTTGCTTTTTACTATTTTCTAAAATTCATTAAAAATCCCGGCTGGAAAAATGTTTTCATTGCCGGATTATTTTTGGGACTGGTCCAGTTGGCTAAATTTTCTTCGGTCCTTATTTTTCCGGTTCTGGCGCTGATTTTGATATTTTATCCTTTAGTCAGGCTGGAAAAAGAAAAACGATCCAAGCTAAAAGTTTTGGGCGAGTATTTGCTCAAAGGCGCTGTCATTTTTGTCTTGTCTTTGGTTGTTGTCTGGATTGTTTACTATTTCAACACTTTCAGCATGCCCAAAGAAAAATTGCCTGAAATCGTAAATCATTATATGCCTGCTGGTGATCAAAACATTAAAGCTATTTACACGCGCCAGATAGTCTTTGCCATGAATGATAGCGCCTTACTTCGGCCGATGGCCAATTATTTTTTTGGAGTGGCTCGGGTTTTCCAAAGAGTGGCCGGCGGAAATGTGACTTATTTTCTGGGACAAATTGATACACACGGATTTTTGGGATATTTTCCAATTGTTTTCCTGATCAAAGAACCTCTTCCTATTTTATTTTTTGCTTTATTTGCTTTATTTTTTTCTCTGTTTAAAATAGTAAGGAAAATTTTTGAACCGTCTGAAAAATTAAAAAGTTTGACCAATTACCTGCGTACGCATATCACGGAATTTTCCATGTTTGTTTTTATAGTTTTATACGCGTTTACCAGCATTATCGGAAGATTGAATATCGGATTTAGGCACCTTTTCCCGATTTTGCCCTTTGTTTATATTCTAACGACTAAAAATATTTTTGAATTTTTAAAAAAGCGCGATGGCGAGCGCGCCAATTTTCCCTACTCTTTCGCTGTTTTGGCGCTTCTGGCTTTTTTAATTCTGGGAACTATCGCCGCTTATCCAAGCTACATGTCATATTTCAATCAAGCGGCCGGTGGCTCGAAAAATGGATATAATTTAGTTACCGATTCCAATGCCGACTGGGGACAAGACTTAAAGCGGTTAAAAATATTCTTATCGGAACATCCCGAAATAAATAAAATACGCGTGGATTATTTTGGCATGGCAAATCTGGATTATTATCTTAACGGCAAATACGAAAAGTGGTGGGCGTCAAAAAGACCGGTTGAGATTGGCTGGTATGCCATATCAACTGAATTTTTACAGCAAGGTATTTATTTCACAGGCATTTCGGATAATGAGAGTTACCGCTGGCTTCAAAACAAAAAACCCTTCTCGCAGGTCGGGACTTCAATTTTGGTTTATAATATAAAACTGGAAGATCTGAAAAATTAATTTATTTAAATTTGTAATAAACTTTATTATTCGTCCTCAAATCTACATAGTCCAAATCCTTTCTTTTTTCTTTTTCTATCTTATTATCTAAAACCGCTTTTAACATTTCCATCTCCTTTTCAATCCCCGCTTCTTTGCTGATATATATCTTCCAGCCTTCATCCGTTTCCAAAAATATATCGCCGGCCGCAATGTTCGGAGTTGTTACCAGCTGTTTGATTTTTAAATCCAAATCTTTTTCAATGTTCCCTTTGATTTCCAGAATAAAATTTACATAATCAGCTCCAAGCGATGCGCTTTTTTCCGCGACCGGCCGCCCGCTTGTATCTTCTAAAATTGTTAGTTCATTTTCATTCAAGAATTCGGATGCAAAATCAGCCTTGGCCCAAGCGATTCCCGCGGCATCTACGATATAGTCCTCGCCGCCGCTCCGCAAAATAAGCGCCGGATTTTTCTCCTTTATGGACACAATTAAACTGCCCGGAAATTTCTTTTTGATATCCGCCTGGTCAATAAGCTTGAAACGATTTATCAGCGCTTGGCTCATACTGCTCTCTCTGGCCAGTATTATGTTGTTTTTTGGCAAAAAATTGAGATACTTTTCGGAAAGCAATGAGGTTATTTCTGTTTTTACAGATTCAGGATTGATTTTTTCCGCGCCTTTAACTTGAATGTCGGTTATTTCTAAAAAATTCGCGAAAAAAAGAGCATAGATTGTAACTCCAAAAAAAGCCAGAAGAATGATCCAATAAAATAATTTTGCCAGCGTGAATTTGTTTTGCTTAACCGACAATCTTCTCTCTCTTCCAACAAGCGGGTTGATTGCTTTATTTTTGTTTTTTCTTAAAAAAAACATTTTTTAAAAATTTAGGAATAAGTTTTCCAGCACCAGTCTGGCATTAGAATTAGTATCTTTCAAGAGCTCCAGACTGGAATCTATTTTTTCAGATAATATTAAAGATTTTTCGCGCGGGATATCAACAAGTCCTTTCTTTCCCAAAAGAGTCTCGCGAATCACAATTAGCCAGAGATTTATTTTTTTTATAGCAAGACCGCTATCCTTGGATAGCCTTTCCGCCAGAGAAAACTTTTCGGAAACATTTCCTCCTAAAAGGTTTTTTAATTCTTGCAAAGATTCTTTTCTATCAGCCAACTCTTCCTTGTTTTTTATCAGTTCCAACATTAGTCCTGGCCGTCCCAAAGACCAAAATAATATTTCGTTTCGGTTTTTTTCACTTGCTGGAATATTTTTTCCAAGTTCTGCTTCGGAAACCGGATTGAATCTTATTTTCTGGCACCGGGAAATTATGGTCGGAAGCATTTTTTTTTCATTTTGGACTATTAGAATTATGACCGTGCCGGCATGCGGTTCTTCTAAATTCTTGAGCAAAGCGTTTTGCGCTGATCTGTTCAGGCGGTCGGCATCATTGATAATGGCTATTTTATATTTTCCTTTTCCGATTGAAAGTCCCAGCTCATGCTGAAGCTCTCTTATTTTTTCAATTTTAATGTCCCGTTTTTTTGTAATGCCTTTCACTATTTCAATCTCTGGTTCCAAAATTGTTAAGTCAGAATCTACTCGCCCCAGGCTTGCCTGCGATGAGCTTGTCGAATCCGTCGAGGGGTCTCTTCCTAACAATCTCTCGGCAAAATTCAAAGCTACCGTAAATTTTCCAACGGACTCGAGACCGGAAAAAATATAAGCCTGGCTCACTCTGTCCTTTTTAATGCATTTTTCTAGCAGTTTTATTATTTTTTCGTGGCCGATTATTTTCATATTACAGAATTTATAAAACTCATGAATTCCGCTTTAAATCTCTCTTTCGAAAATTCCTTCGCCCTATTGATTATGAAATTCTTTTCATAATTTTTTTCATTTTCAATAAATCTTCTCACTCCATCCACTATCACTTCCGGAACAGCCGCGTCGAAAAACTCTCCCGTTCTGCCTTCAATAACCGTCTCCATCGCTCCGCCTTTTCGCAGAGCCAAAACCGGAACGCCATAAGACATCGCTTCAACCGGCGCGATTCCAAAATCATCCACTCCGGCAAAGATGAAGGCTCGCGCGCTAGCGTAGTATTCCCGGACTTTATCCTCCGGTTGCCAACCTAATATTCTTACATTTTTACCCGCAATTTTCCGTAAATATTTTTCCTGCTGGCCTTCCCCTATCACTATCAATGGCAACTCCAATTTATTGAAAGCTTCCACAACCGCGTCAATTTTTTTGTAGGGAGAAAGTCTTGAAACTACCAAAAAATATTTCTCTTGCTGTTGTAGGGATTCGGTCCCTACGGATTTTTGAGGGACCGAATCCCCACAATCGCTACAATCAACGACTGACGGATATATAACAATAGAATCACGACCATAATATTTTTTTATCCTTTCCTGCGTATATTTGGAATTAGCAATCAAATAATCCGGGCGATCCGCCGCCATTTTGTCCCAAATACGGATATAATTAGAAATCATCCGCGCAAAGAAATTTACAGAAGACGTTTTTTTTTGCTGACTAAGATATTCTTCATTAGCATCCCAAACGAATCGCATTGGACTATGAATGTAGGAAATATGAATGACATTGAGCCGGGTCACGATGCCTTTGGACCAGGCGCCGGAGCTGGAGATTATCAGATCAAAATCACGCAGATCAAAAGTCTCCGGAGCAGTCGGGAGAAACGGCAGAAGGTATTTTATCCGCCGTCTTAAGAATCTGGGAAATTTTTGCAAGAAAGAAGTGTGAATTATTTTATCCTGAAATTTTCCCCGCATTTTTTCTTTATCATAAAGCAACGAATAAATCGGCGCCTCTGGAAACATCTCACACATAACTTCCAAAACTCTCTCCGCCCCGCCGTATTGGGTCAGAAAGTCATGGACTAGAGCTATTTTTAAATCTTTTATTTCTTTCATTTCGTTAATATTTTCGCTATTTCTTCGGCACACCTTGACCAACTAAATCTTTTCACATTCTCATATCCTTTTTTAATTATATCATTTTTTAGATTTTCGTCAGAAATCAGCTTATAAGCCGCATCAGCGATTTCTTCGGCATTATTGGGATTGACAAGAATAGCGGAATCATCGTCCTCTTCGCTAAGGTTCAACCTTAGAGATTTCGAAGGTTGAACCTTAGCATTAGTGATTTCTGGAAGGGAAGAATTATTTCCCGCCACGACCGGCACGCCAACGCTTTGCGCTTCTAAAATAGGCAAGCCGAAGCCTTCATAAAAAGAGGGAAATAAAAATACATCGGCATTTTTAATCAATTCCCATTTTTCTTCTTCGCTTACATAGCCGGGAAGAATTATATCATTAGCGCAATTTGTATTTTTCAGCTCGCGCTTTATCTTATCTTTACCATAACCAAATTTTCCAGCCAAAATTAACTTATGCGGAATTTTATAATGCTCTTTCAATATCTCAAACGCTTTTATGATTCCGATAATATTTTTCCGCTCTTCTAGGCGGCCAATGAATAGTAAAAATCTGTCATCCTGAACTTGTTTCAGGATCGAATTAGATTCCGGATCAAGTCCGGAATGACAATTCGAGACTCCTTCATAAATAACTTCTATCTTCTCTTCCGGTACTTTATATAAATTTACTAAATCATTTTTTGTATTATTAGAGACAGCTATAATCGTTTTAGCCCACTGGCAAGAATTTTTTATACTGAGACGCATATAAATTCTTTCCCAAAAAGAATAAGCTTCGGGACAAAATTCATATTCTAATCCGTGAATTGTAACAATCGTATTTTCAGGACGGATGAACGGCACCGTATGCGCCGGAATAAATAAAATATCCACCGGATGGAGTAACATCTCAAGGGATAATCCCAACTGCGTCCAAAGATAAGGAAATTTAATAACTTTGACCTTCCAATTTTCCGGCAAATTGAAGTCCATTTCCTGATTATCGCGCAAATATAAAATAACCTGGCAATCTTTTAATTCTTTTGTCAGGTGCTTAACTACTTGATACGAATATTCTTCAATTCCCGTTCGCTGTTTTAAAAACGCGCGAGAAGCATCAATGCCGATTATCATTAGCTTTTTAGGAATTAGCTTTTTAGCTTCTTAGATAATAAATTTCCTAAAAAGCTAAGGAGCTACAAGCTAAGAGCTATTTGGACAGCATTATAGTCCTTTTGTATAATTCCAGATTATCTAAAGCGATTCCGATTCCTTTGATCACGCAAAGCAAAGGTTCGTCGGCCACATAGCATGGCACTTCAATTGTTTTGGTTATCAGCTGATCAAGATGGCGAAGAAGCGCTCCCCCGCCCGAAAGCACCATTCCCTTATCCATAACATCGGCGGCGAGCTCCGGCGGAGTTTCTTGAAGCACTTTTTTTATAACCGCAATAATTTCCCGCAATTCATCTTGGATAGCCGCGGTTATTTCATTGGAAGAAATTTTTATCGTTTTGGGCAACCCGCCGGAAAGATCGCGTCCGCGCACCTCCATGTAATCTTCTTTAGCCAGAGGAAGTGCTGATCCGATTTGAATTTTTATATCTTCGGCCGTTCGGTCTCCGATCGCTAAACCGTGCTTTCGCTTTATATAATCAGCAATGGCCAGATCCAATTTATTTCCGCCCACGCGCGCGCTGTGCGCCGCCACAATCCCGCCGAGCGAAATTATTGCCACTTCGGAAGTTCCGCCGCCGATATCAATAATCATATTTCCGGCCGCCGAATTTATGGGAATGCCGGCTCCGATGGCCGCCAAGACCGGCTCTTTCACGACATAGGCCGTCTTAGCGCCGGCTCTTACCGCCGCATCAATTACTGCTCGCCTTTCAGTGCTTGTAACTCCGGCCGGAATGGAAATCATAATTTCCGGACGCACCAAACGAATCCGCCCGCTGACTTTATTGATGAAATATTTGAGCATGGCTTCCGTGATTTTGTAATCAGCAATCACGCCGTCCCTAAGCGGCCGGCTGGCAACAATCGTGTCCGGAGTACGCCCTAACATTTCCTTGGCTTCGTTTCCGACTGCCAGAACTTTGTTGTCAAAAATGGAAATCGCAACCACGCTTGGCTCATTTATGACTATACCTTTTCCAGGAACAAACACTAGCGTATTGGCTGTTCCGAGATCTATTCCGATTTTTCGTACTAACATAAGTTTAGTTCAAAATTCTTAATTCGAAATTCTTTTGATGTCCGCTCCGAGTTTTTGTAATCTTTCCTCTATCCTTTCATATCCTCTATCCACTTGATAAATATTTTCTATTATCGTTTTTCCTTCCGCCACCAGCGCCGCGATGATAAGCGACGCGCCGGCACGAAGATCATAGCTGTTGATTATTCGGCCTTTTAATTTTGTTGGTCCCTCCACCAGCATTTGGTGGTTATCTATGATTTTTGTTTTAGCGCCCATTTTTTTTATTCCCTGGACATAATTAAGCCGGCCCTCGTAAAGCGTGTCGTATATCAAGGTTTTCCCTTGGGCTTGCGTTGCCAAAACTCCAAAAGGCGCTTGAGCGTCCGTCGGAATGCCGGGATAAGTCCGGGCTTCCACTTTTTGAACGGAATTTATTTTTTTCGGCGGGATGACTTCAATATAATTTTTTGTAATTTTAAAATTCGCCCCAAATTCCTTGAGTTTTTCCAATACCAGATCCAGATGGTCTTCGCGGGCGTTTTTCACTTTTATCCGGCTTTTGGTCGCCACGCCCATAATCAAAAAGGTGGCCGCCTCAACCGGATCAGAAATTATAACATGGCTTGCGCCTTTTAGTTTTTTCGCACCGGTTATTTCCAGCGTGTGCGTTCCGAGTCCTTTTATTTTGGCGCCCATTTTTATCAAAAAATTTCCCAGATCCTCCACATGCGGTTCTGCGGCCGCGATTTTTATGATAGTTTTTCCCGGCAGTCCCGCCGCCAGCATCATAGCGTTTTCTGTTCCGGTTACGGAAAATTCCTTGAGAGCTATGGAAGCGCTTTTTCTTTTTCGCGCGTCTATAGAATAAAATTTTCCATTTTGTTTAGTTTGTACTCCCATTTTTGCCAAAGCGTCAAAATGCGTTCCCATCGGCCGCGCGCCGATGACGCACCCGCCGGGATGGTATAATTTGAATTTTGGAAATCTAGCGGAGAGCGAGCCTAAAAGTAAAATGGAAGAGCGGAGCGTTTTTACTTTTTCAAAATCCATTTTAGCGGTATTGATATTTTTCGCCTCCACGGAAATTTTTCTTTTTCCGAGCCATTTTATTTCAACCCCCATGCTTTCCAAAATTTCCAGCAAGCGAAAAACATCCTCAATGAGAGGAATGTTGGATATGACACATCTTTCTTTTGTAAGCAGTGTCGCGGCTAAAATAGGCGTGGTGGCGTTCTTTGACCCCCGCACTTCTATCTCGCCTTTTAGCCTCTTTCCGCCCTGAATTTCAAAATATTCCATACTTTTTGCTTATTCAAGTATATTTTATTTTAAGGTTCTAAGCAAGCAAATCAGGCGCACTGCTAAATTAACTGTTTCTTTGGGCGCTTGGTTCGCATACGCATGCCAAATTATAATGATTATATTTTTATGCCTACGCTGTGAAAAGTAATACTTGTGATATAATAAAAATGTAATCACTTTTCGTAAATAAAATGAAAATTAAAAAGAAAAAGCAAAAAGATTTTCAGGAGATAAAAAATACAATTGAGGATTTTTTACACTCCGATAGTATTCCTGCTAATGCGACTAAGTTTTTGCTGGCAGTCTTGGCGATTGGAGGAATTGCGGCCGGCGGAGCCGTGATCCCGGGAGTCTTGAAATTATTGAAAAGTATGAATTTGTCCGAAAAAAAGACTGGGTTTAATAAAAGGCAAATTAGCAATGCCCTTGTTATTTAAAACTTAAAAAATTGATTAAAATAGAAAAATACAAGAGTGATAAGATTTCGGTAAGATTAACAAACAAGGGGAAGGAAAGAGTGGCTGAATTTTATTTCGATCTTTTGCAAATTAAAAAGCCCGGGAAATGGGATGGGAAGTGGCGAATAGTTATATTTGATATTCCAAACAGATTCAAGTCGGCACGGGAAGCCTTGCGGCATAAAATAAAAGAATTGGGACTAAAACAATTGCAAAAAAGTGTTTGGGTTTATCCTTATGATTGTGAAGACGAAATACTTCTCATTGCTGAAGTATTTGAAGTTCATCGGTATATTGAAATAATAACGGCCGAGAGACTATTGCACGCAAATGTAATAAAAGATAAGTTTAGAAATTTGCTGACATAATGACATCATTAACAATATTATTATTTCATGCCTACGCCTTAATTTATAATGTTAAAGGTTTAAGGAGTTTATTGAGTTTTGTTGAATTTAAAAGAATTATGGATAGGTTGGGATTTTTTGGAGTAAAAAAAGCGGCGGGGTTGATTTTTAGTCAGTCCCCGCCGGGTTGTGTTCGTTGAACTTCTTTACTTCGCCGCTTGCACCATCGCCGCCTCTAGGCGTGGCCAATCGTGTTTCGGCTTCATAACGATGTTGCCAGCTGCCACATCTTCCGCAACGAATGGATCGTCTTGGCGATACTGATCCAACGGTTCGCCTTCGAGAGTCACGATCGGAAGAAAATTGCCGCATTCGTCATAGAAGTAGCGGTCGCGGTACTTGATGGAACGATTGAACCAGCCAATCAGGCAGACCGGATCGGCCTTGCACGCCCACACCAGCTTCAGCTGTTCCATGGTGGTAGCGAAGTTGTTCATTAGATCTTCGCCTATTGCCACCCGGTCGCCGGGGAAGATGTGTTCATCGTGGCGTCCCCACTTCCAGTAGAACTCTTCCCGCAATGTTTCCGTTTTGGCTTTGGTCACGACCTTCTCCGGATAAACATAGCGCGCTCCCAAATTGAGAGCCGTCATTTCCGCTACGGATTTTCCGCCTTCCGGTGCTCCCAGAATGACATTGATCTCCAAACCTCTTACATCGCGGATTTTGTATGCAAGCAGGCTTGAGAAGATCTTGGTCATAACTGGATAGTGCTCGATCTTGGCGAAATTGAGATAGGCATCGCCCACCCAGTGCTTGCCTGGCGAGTAAATGGCCGTATAAGCCACCAGGGGTCCCAATCGCTTTCCGCTAGCGTCCTTGGGACACACATAATATCCCTCTAAAGCGCGCAGGGTATCGGTTATGGAACCTCCATGACGAGAAAGAAGCTCAAGAACTTCGTCATTATTCAGGGGTCGTGAGCTCATCTTTCTCACCCCCTCGCCTTCAGGCCGTCCGCGATCGCGGCCACGAACTTGCGCGCTGCGGCCACCGGGTCGGATGCCTTGGTTATGGGCCGACCAACGACGATGTAGTCCGCACCACTCTTGAACGCTTCGTCCGGCGTGACGACCCGCTTCTGGTCGCCGACTGCCTCATCGGGAAAACGGACGCCTGGGGTCACAAGAGTGATTCCGCTGCCCACGCACTGGCGAACCGCGGCGACTTCCTTGCCGGAACAGACGATCCCGCCGACTCCCGCTTTGACCGCCATTTCCGCCAGGCGAAGAACGAGTTGCCCCGCCGTCATGTCCTCGGGAAATCCGAGTTCCTTCAGATCGGGCTGGCTCAGGCTGGTAAGCAGGGTTACCGCCAGAACGGTTGTATTTGTTCCTTTGGCCGCTTCGGCCGCCGCGTCCATCATGGCCTTGCCGCCGGAAGCATGGATAGTGCAGAACTTGACGCCGAGAGCCGCCGCCGAACGCACCGCGCCACCCACCGTATTCGGAATATCGTGGAACTTGAGATCCAGCATTACACCTGCTCCCAGCGCCTCCCGGATAGCCCGAACGAATTCCGGACCGCTCCTGGGAAAAAGTTCCATCCCGATCTTGAACGCACCGACTTCGCCCCTCAAGGCAATTGCGATGCCTTTGGCCTTTTCCGGCGAGTCGGTATCCAGCGCGACGATGAGGCGTTTCTTTGGATCCTCGTTTCGTTCCATATCCTTCTCCTCCTTCATTAGAAATTCACTTCGCAAACTGCGACCGAATTTCTAAGCTTTACTGCCTCCTTTTCTCGGAATTGGCGAACCGATTGACGCAAGATACATATTCCTGACTTCTTTGTATTGCTTGAGCGTGCACGGCTTGGGAAGCCCGACAAAATCGAAGGCTCCGTCCCATTTGTCCCGGAACACAAGGTCAAATATAATTTTTTCCGCGGCCTCTAGGCGCTTACGCGTTAATTCCAGCTCATCTTTTCCCATAAGCTCTCCTTCCCTATGCTTTGTCAGGATATTATTTTCATCCGTGTAAAATCTGGCTGGCTTGTTGTCAACGAACCTTCCTTTCATTGGTTTTTTAGTATCGCACATCATACCGAAAATGGCAATATTAACACACCAATCACTTTATGGCTTGCTATAGCAAGCTTCCTCCTGTTTCCATAAATATTTTCAAAAAATAAAAAGTCAAAGAGACCTCATTATACCAACTAGCCACGACCGTTAGTATTTAAAATAATGACATTGGAAAAGATTTCTAGTATTATTAGAGATTGCTAAGATTGCTATAAAAAATTCAACTATATCCAACAAACCATTATGCTAAGTAATCACGACCGTTATCACTTGGAAGAATACTTCAATAAAAATTTATCCTGAAGTTGATCAAGACGCTCATCAAAATGATGTTCTATTCAAAGTCCTAATCTAAATTGAAATGAAGTATCAACTCTTCCTCATTTGTAAGTTTTGTCAACTCCCCCATGCGAACATATCTTCGGATTTGAAAAAATTCCACCAAAAAATTTATTTCATTAAAACACGGGAATGGATGAACAAACACCGACTCCTGAAGTTTAAAAAATCCCAAATGCTTTAATTTTTCCCTTAGCGCGTCGCGAAGCCCGCGTCGTTTTTCCGGAATATCAAAAATTACTACTCGCCATTTTTTGTCCCAGTACCCCGGTTCCTTTATCTCTATCTCGTCAATTTTAAATTCCAGTGCCTTTTTTCTGCCTTTTTCGGTTAAAACTATTCTGACGCTTCCATCGTCATTTTCCCTATAATCCACAAGCCTTTCTTCCCTGAATTCTTTTATAACCCTGTATAAATACTGCCTGTCTATGTATTTCCACTCCCTCTTTACCGCGTTAAAAATTCTACGCGACGCTCTTGGAGATCCGGAAAAACCCAGGGTGATTCCGGCCGTCAGCAGTAACAGCACTTTTCTTTTTACTGGACTATATATTCTTTTTTGTCTGCTTTTTTCCATAATTTGATTATACCAAGTAATCACGGCCGTGGGAAGTTGGAATATATTTTATTAGAAAAAAAGGGGAGTAATATTGCGGAAAGAAAAGTTAGTGAGAAAAGATTAGTTCAAAAGCCTCTCGTAATTATCCGCCCAATATAATACTTTGGCTCCATAGTCCACGCCCTTCGAATCGCAATAAGCCGCCCAATTACCGCCGGCCAGATATACGCAATAAGCTTTGGCTTCGGCGCTTCGCTTGTGCGCCGTCACGCCGGAAACTTTAGTCAACTTCAGAGCCATGGCCACCACGCCGTCAGTCAAACTCCAGGGATCGGGTGGATTGTGCCCGGTTACAGACGCGATAGAAGATTTATAGGCCATCCAAGTGTCAGGCATAAACTGGGCCACGCCCATCGCTCCGCCGGTGCCTTTATATCCGGAGGGCGGACAGGAAACTTTCACTTTGTTTATGTTGTAATTAAGCTCATCAACAATTTGTTTAAAATACGCCGCGCGCGTTCCGCTCATTCGGCTTTGCTTGTAAGTGCAACCACCGGTGTAGCGGCCGAGATTGGATTCCACCACCAGAACGCCTAAAAGATAATCCTTGCGGATGCCCGTGACTTTAGCCGCGAATTTCGCCGCGTCCATAATATCATCAAAACTGACCGCGCTTCCCAACAAACTGGAAAGTTCGCTTCTTAACTTATTTATTTTCGCGTTGACTTCAGCCAGCGTCGCCTGCGCTTCCTGAATATTAGATTTTATTTCATATTGCTGGCCTTGCTGAATTCCCAAAAGCTTTTCGTGGTCTTCTTTCGTATTTTCTAAATCTGTTTTTGTTTTTTCCACTTCGCTGGAATACTGCTTTACTTCCGACAAAATATTCAGCAGTTTTTCCTTGATATTCAGCGTCTGGTCAAAATTATCAACTATGTTATTTAAATTTCCGCGCTGAAGCGCAAGCGCAACCAGCGGATCTTCCTGATCGCTGTAGTAAAGATCGCGCAGATATTCCTCAAGAATTTTTTTCTGCAGTTCTATTCTCTTATTGAGATTGTTCAATTCTACTTCTTTGCGCGTAATGGTGGTTTCCGTTTGCAAAATAAGGTTTTTGGTCGTACTGACCTGAAGTTGATTTTTTGAGAGCAAAGCCTGGGCAGTTTCAAGTTCTTGCTGGGCCCTTTCTTGTTTCTTTTGCAAATCGCTGATTTTATTCTGGATATCCCCGGCGTTGTCCGCCGCAAAAATTATCCGGCCTCTCCAGTTAAAAACATTGAAAGAAGCTAAAAAAATAATCAAAAGCCACAGAGCTATCTGTTTTTTTATTTTCATGGTTTTTTAATTATACCACAAAAAATTAAAGCCGTTAAAAACCGGATTTTACCAAAAAATAAAGCCGTTTTTAAGGCGGCTTTATCAAGAAATTTTTCTTATTCTTTTTTGTCCCCAACTTCTTCTTTCTTTACTTCCTCGCCGGGAGACGGCTCTTCCCCTGGCCGGGCAGGCTTGGTCATTCCCTCGACTTTCGTCACATCGGCTTCCACTTTTTCTTCCAGTTCTTTGAGTTCTTCCTCGCTTCGCGGAGGAGCCACTAGCGCCACAACGGTTTCCGGATCAAGTTTAATTTCCACTCCGGAGCCGACTTTCAAATCCTTCACGAAGATATAATCATCAAAAGTTTTTATGGAAGATATGTCCACTTCAATAGAAGATGGCAAATCGGCCGGCAGACATTCCACTTCAACCTTGTCCAGATTCTTAACCAAAACTCCTCCTGCCTCTTTTACCGACGCTGATTCTCCGATAAAAACCAACTCTATTTCCTTTTCTATTTTTTCGTCCATTTTAACCTGGAAAAAGTCCACATGAGTATATTGATCCCTTACCGGATCTTTTTGCAATTCGTAAATAATTACATTGCGGCCGTTCTTGCCGTCAATATTTAAATCGATCAGAGTGCTTTCTCCGGCTTTTTTTATCAATTTTTTGAAATCAAGACTTTTAACCCAAAGGCTTTCCGCCGCGACATTCTTTCCATAAGTTACCGCCGGAATGAGCCCCTCGGATCTTCCCTTATTCACTTTTCTTCCACGCTCCAGACGCGTCTTCGCTTCAAGCTTTACTTTTTCCATAAAACATTATTTATCCGTTTCCTTAATTAAATCGGCCATATTCCCTTTATACTCGGACATCATTTGATGCGCATCAAGCACTTCATCCGCGCTTATCGCGTCCTGCCCCAGCATTTTTTCCGCTTCTTTTCGGTCAAGGTCCGTAGCAAGTCCCAGTCCCACAATTCCATTCGCAGATGCGGATAGAAAAATTATTGAGGAAGTGCAGCACTTGGAACAGGTAATATGAAAAGTGGTTTTTTGCTCCTGTTCTTCCAGGATAGAAAAATCTTCACGATTGAATCCCTCTCCGCAGGATGCGCACTTGGCTAAGATATCAATGTCTCTGCCACGCCGGCCGGCTGGCAGGTTTTTTCTTTTCATATTTTTATACTATAAAATTCTAGCAACCCGGCGCTTTCTAGTCAAGGACTTTGGCTCTTTTGGAATAAATGCTTTGGACTATTCCAATCGAAGCCAAAATTGAAACCATGGAGCTTCCGCCATAGCTTACCAGCGGAAGAGGCACTCCGGCTACTGGAGACATTCCAATATTCATCCCAATATTCACTAATATCTGGACTGAAAACATAACCATTATTCCGACCGTTATCAGATATCCGAAATTATCCCGGGCCAAGCGCGCTGTTTCTTTCATCCTGTAGAGTAAAATTCCAAAAAGAAAAATTGTGAGTCCCGATCCGATCAGTCCGAGTTCTTCCGCGATCACGGCAAAAATAAAGTCAGTGCGTTTTTCCGGAAGAAAATTGAGCTGCGATTGTGATCCATGGCCGAGCCCATTTCCCCAAACTCCCCCCGACCCGACTGCCACGACGGACTGGATGACATTATACCCCGACCCGCGTGGATCTTCATAGGGCGTAATAAAATTTTTTATCCGGCTTTTTTGATAATCTTTCAAAAAAAACCATCCTGGTAAAAAGATTATCGCGCTAACAAGGACTAACGCGAATAAATTTTTTTTATTTAATCCGGAAACAGAGAGCATTCCGATCCAGATAGCAATAATTACGGCGGCAGAACCAAAATCGGGCTGCCGCAAAACCAGAAAAACCGGCAAAAAAACAAGCACTACTGAAGTAATTGTCCGCGCTAAAATGCTTAGCTTGGTTTTCTTTTTTGAAAGAAAGCTGGCTAAAAAAATAACCATTACGACTTTGGCGATCTCAACCGGCTGAACATTAAATTCTCCGAGACCCAGCCATCCAACTGTCCCCCGCGCCCGCACTCCCCAGATTAGAACGGCCGAAAGAACAATCAGGATTACAAAATAAAGTTTTGTGCTGTAAAAATCAATCGCCCGATAATCATAAAAAGATAAAAACATCATAATGCCGATCCCTATGACGATGGCTATTATCTGTTTTTGAAAATGGTTCGCCTCAAATTTGTTATCAACAAAAGAAGCGCCATAAAGCGCGATCAGTCCCATTCCTATGAGCAACAAAGTCGCAACCAGCGCTACCCAATCAAGTTTAAAAAAGTTTTTCATCGCTATTGATATTCCTGGAATTTTTGGGTTTTAAAATATTTTTTTGCAAAAGAGTCGGAATCAAAAACATTTACTTCGGCTTGAACTTCCATGTTTCCGACCGTTCCCGGAAATTTAACTGGCCAAAAAGCTCTGAATTCGCGATTTTCCCCTGACTTTACCGTGTTGATTTGGGTTGAATTCAGCGCGACAATTTTTCCGTCAAAGTCCTTCAATATTACTTTTATTTTTATAGCACTAAAGTCAAAAGGGCTGTCGTTTCTGAGAACCCCAACGGCTTCGCCAAAGCCCACTCCGGAATTTATTTCATTGTAATTTTTGTTGATTATTTTCAGCTGGGGTTTTTCATAATCCGCGAACTCAACCCAGACTGGATTTTTGATTTCCGCCTCCACGCTTTCCGGCGCTGTTTTTGATTCAATATTATTTTCAATTACATATTTTGTTTCTCCGGGAAGAATAATGGCCGTTCCCTCTCTGGTTGCCGTCTGTTCTCCGGAAGAATTTTTAATTTTAAAAAGATACTGGAACTGGCTAGCTCCTAAATCAGAATTAGGGTTGGATACTTCGGCGTAAAGATCATATTTCCCGGGGAATCCACTTTCCACAAACCCCGCGGAAATTACTTTCAAATCATATCGGGCCGCGGGAGCACATTTGTTTGAGCATACTCCGCCACAGTCTGTTCCTTCTTCATTTTGATTCTTTATTCCGTCAGAGCAAGTCGGCGCCGGCTTTATCCAGAAATAAATTTTAGAAAAAACAAATCCAAAAAAAAGCAAAAATAATATCGCGTAAATTGATGCTATGATTATCTGTTTTTTCTTGTTTTTATCCATGTTTTAATTTTAACACAATTCCTGAAAACAAAAAGAGCATTGTTTTGGCGGCGGCCTACTTTCCCTAAGCACAAGGCCTAGATATCATCGGTGCTGAAGCGCTTAACTGCCGAGTTCGGTATGGGATCGGGTGTAACCACTTCGCTAGAACCACCAAAACAATACTCTCTTTTTTACCCCGGTTTGGCGGGGTTAAAATGCTTTTATTACTGGAGAAAAAAACAGAAACGAAAGCACGGTTAAAACAATGATAGAAAAAACAACAATGGTGAATCTCATGCTTTCTTTATACTTTTTCATGCAATGCAATTATATCATACCTATTAGAAACTATTAACTACTAATTTTAAATTCAAGAGGGTAATGTTCAATTTATTAGTATCTCTCGACTGAACCCCTCGCGGGGCTTACATCTGAGACCTATCAAGCTAGTAATCTTCTAGCAAATTGACCTGTCGCCCGAGGGCGACGGGTGTTGCCTAATCTCAAGGGGGGCTTCTCGCTTATATGCTTTCAGCGATTATCCTTTCCGAACCTAGCTACCCAACGGTGCTCCTGGCGGAACAGCTGGTACACCAGAGGTTCGTTCTTTTCGGTCCTCTCGTCACATATTTCCTTTATTTCTAAAGGTGCAGACTATATCTTCACCCCGATGTAACATCGGGGGTCGGCATATTATAGCGTTACATTTCCGTTATCAATCAAACGCTATCCTTCCGCCACAGAGGCGGAAAAGTCGTTACGGGGTCAATCCTAAAATACTCAATAATTCTTTTTTGCTCTTTTTCCTTTTCGTGACATAATTTTCTGATTGAATTTTCAGCACATAATCAACAAGTTTTTTGTAATCATTGCGCGTTAATTTCTTCTTTTGAAGAATACGCGTTGATTTTATTATTGATTCAGCCTGGATTTTTTTGAATTTTATAAAGGGCAATAAGTCCTTTAATATCTTCTTCGCTTGCTGATAGCCATTTATCCGAAGTTCCGTTATATTATCGTTTCTTCGCGATAAATAGCCAATTTTCAGAATTTTTCTTATCCAAGCCAGCGGTTTATCGTGGCGTGAATCTTGATAAAAACAAATCGTAAACATGAAGCGCGGTTTTCCATTATCGCCTCGTCTTTTTATTTGCATCATCAAGCTTCCATCGCCATCGAGAAAGCCAGCTATATATGCCAATTGAGTTTTATTAGAACGACTTCCCACGGTATTACCTTAAAAATTATCCGGTCCTCAAGTAATTATAGCACAATTGAACGACCGAGATCAATTATTTTTCCTATGCCGAATAATTTATGAAGGTTTCACCGTTATTAGCCGAATTGTCATCCCCGATTACTCGGGGAAGTAGCAATTACTTACTAGAAAAGACTCCTTTCAAGCAACAACGCCTACAGCAGATAGGAGACCAACCTGTCTCACGACGGTTTGAACCCAGCTCGCGTACCGCTTTAATTGGCGAACAGCCAAACCCTTGGGAGCTTCTCCAGCCCCAGGATGCGATGGGCCGACATCGAGGTGCCAAACCCCTCCGTCGATGTGGACTCTTGGGAGGGATCAGCCTGTTATCCCCGGGGTAACTTTTATCTGATGATCTTCCACGCTCCTACAAGCGATGGTCGGTTCACTAAATTCTACTTTCGTAACTGATCGACTTATGGGTCTCGCAGTAAAGCTGGCTTATGCTTTTGCACTATCAGTCCGATTTCCATCCGGACCTAGCCAACCTTTGTAAACGCCTCCGTTGCCATTTAGGAGGCGACCGCCCCAGTCAAACTACCCGCCAGGCACTGTCCCCGGTCTGGTATGAATCACCAAGACAGACATAAAATTTTTGAACCATGAAAAATACACATACAAAATAAGTATATATTCTGGTTCATCAAGGCTATGCGTCTTTTTGACTCATAACAGACCAGGGTTAGATTTAAAACTCTATCAGGGTGGTATTCCACTGTTGGCTCCACACCGGCTAGCGCCGGCGCTTCATAGCCTCCCACCTAAGCTCGACAGACAAAACTCTAAATCAATACCAAGTTGTAGTAAAGCTCCACGGGGTCTTTTCGTCTTGCTGCAGGTCGACGGCATCTTTACCGCCATTGCAATTTCACCGGGCTCTTCGTTGAGACAGTTTCCAACTCGTTACGCCTTTCATGCGGGACAGAACTTACCTGTCAAGGAATTTCGCTACCTTAGGACGATTATAGTTATCGCCGACGTTCACTGGCGCTTCGGGGATTGACTTGCATCTTTCCCGTTAACGTTCCAGCACTGGTCAGGCGTCAGCCCCTATACTTCCCCTTGCGGGTTTGCAGAGACCTGTGTTTTTGATAAACAGTCGGTTGGAATCTTTTGCTGCGTCCCCGATTTGCATCGGGGAGAGACATCTTGCGAACTTACGTCTAGCTATTTTGCCGAGTTCCTTAACGAAGGTTGACCCGTTCACCTTAGGCTACTCGCCCAGTCTACCTGTGTCGGTTTTAAGTACGGATGTTTAATGATAAGTTAGAGAATTTTCCCGGTGGCCTGCTTTATTCCGTTCGCCTCCCAAAGGGAAACTTCCAATCGCATCTTGGACTTGTGCTTTCCGGATTTGCCTGGAAAACATCCTCAATGCGCTTACCCCAATCCAATAAGGGGCGGGATATACTAGACCACGTCCTCCCATACCATGACATTAAACAGTCAAGGAATATTAACCTTGTGTCCATCGACTACGCCTTTCGGCCTCGCCTTAGGCCCGACTAACCCTGGGATGATTGCCATTGCCCAGGAAACCTTAGACTTTCGGTGTGCGGGGATTTCACCCGCATTGCGGTTACTAATTCCAGCATTCTTACTTCCATGCACTCCACGACGGCTCGCGCCTTTCGCTTCAGTGCGCATGGAACACTTCCCTACCGCATGTAATTTTCACACAATAATCATCTTGTAACCTTGCGTGAAATTTGAAAAATAAAATTCAACACAAAATTATTATGATTACTTTGTGAAAATTACATGCCCGCGTCTTCGGTATTATGTTTAGCCCCGTTGAATTTTCGGCGCGAAATCTCTAAGCTAGTGAGCTGTTACGCACTCTTTAAAGGGTGGCTGCTTCTAAGCTAACCTTCTAGATGTATAAGAAACTTCACTTCCTTTTCCACTTAACATAAATTTTGGGACCTTAGACGGCGGTCTCGGCTTTTTCCGTTTTGAGATCCGACCTTAGCGCCGGATTTCTGACTGCCCAGATAAGAAACATAAAAATTCGGAGTTTGGTTGAGAACCCTACGCCGAAGCGCGGATTCTCATTCAGTAGCTCTACCTTTTATGCTCATTTAATGGACGCTAGCCCTCAAGCTATTTCGGGAAGAACCAGCTATCGCCAAGTTCGATTGGAATTTCTCCTCTATTCACAAGTCATCCCCGAGTATTGCACGGCTCGTGGGTTCGGGCCTCCTCCCAATGTTACTTGGGATTCACCCTGCTCATAAATAGCTCACCTGGCTTCGGGTCTAGTCCGTGCTATCGTGTCGCCCTTTCAGGCTCGCTTTCACTACGACTCCGCCACAAAGTGGCTTAGTCAACAACACAGAACTAACTCGCTGGATCGTTCTACAAAAAGCACGCCATCATCCCTCGACTCGATGCTACGCACCTTCGCTCGGGACAAGCCCCTAAACAATAAAGGGTTTATCCTGAGTGAGACGCGCAGCGTCGAATCGAAGGACTCTGACTCTTCGTTAGCATATGGTTTCAGATACTATTTCATCTCCCTCATCGGGATGCTTTTCACCTTTCCCTCACGGTACTAGTTCGCTATCGATCATTAAAAATATTTAGCCTTGGAGCTATAGTGGCCCCAGATTCAAACGGGATTTCTCCGGTCCCGCCCTACTTGAGAATAATTACATTTAAAATAATTTATTTTCGCATACAAGGCTTTCACTTTTTATAGCCGCTCTTTCCAGAGGCGTTCTGCTAATAAATTATTTTAGACCCCGGTCAACCGAGTCTAATTACCTCGCAACCCCCCGACTTGCGTCGGGGTTTAGGCTTTTCCGCTTTCGCTCGCCACTACTGACGGAATCACAATTGTTTTCTTTTCCTCCTGGTACTAAGATGTTTCAGTTCCCAGGGTGCGCTTCGTAAACCTATGAATTCAGTTTACGATTCCGCCTTACGGCGGAGGGTTGTCCCATTCGGAAATCCCCGGATCAAAGTTCGCTTAACAACTCCCCGAGGCTTATCGCAGCCAGCTGCGTCCTTCATCGCTTTTTAATGTCAAGGCATCCACCATACGCATTAGTATTACCGCTCTTGAATTTAATTAGCAGTTAACAATTTCTAATTTGTTAACTTATACTATTGCATTTGCTTAACCTACAAAACTAACATAGTGTTGCAAACTATATTAGTTAACTAACCACTGGCATTCAGCCTTTATCCGCTTGGATCAAATGCGAGTGATAAGACCTACTATTCAGTTGGTAAGGTAGTTGACGCGGAAATAAAAATTTATCGTAATAAACTTTTATCTCCGTACCAGATTTTAGCAAATTTAAAACCCCGCCGAGCGGGGTTTTGACAAAATAAAAATCAAAAGTTCACCCGCTTTTTTTTCTAAAAAATTGTGTGGATATTCTCATTAAGTATGCGTTTTAACGCGTGTTGTGATTCTATCAATTATCAGAAAAGCTGTCAAGCCCTATAATAATCCGTTTGCTGCCGTCAAGAATTCCTTCGCTTTTTTTGCCAGTTTCCTGCAATTTATCTCGCTGAAATCTCCGTGATAATCCGCCGCTTCTCTCAAGTTCTTCGCTTCCGCAAGCGATTCTACCAGAGAAACATTCAACTTTCCGGTCTCAACAAATAAAGCTCGGATGGCTTCAATCAAGCAGAAATGGCTATTTTCCCGATACTTTCGGGAATAAACCAGCGCCCGGGCGGAATAAAACATGGAATAGTATGATTGGACAATGCTCCATCTGTAATTTTTTTCTGCCAGGCTTTTTAGCGAAATTTTCAAATCCTCCCGGGCCAGGCCTAATTCTTTTTTTGCCAATTTTATTCCCGGAGTGAATTTTTTAATTTTGCCTCGCTCCAGGCATTTTTTAAATTCCTGGGACATAGTTGTATAAAGTTATGCCGTTTTTAACTTCAGCAAAAAATTCCGGATCTTTTATCTCCATTTCCGACCATTCTCCGGCGGTTTTTATGATCGCTTTTATCCGCAATCTTCCGCTTATCTTTTTTAAATCCATCTTTGTTTTGTTTTTGTCCAGGCTTAAAACAAACAAATCCATATCGCTTCCGAAAGTCTGTTCTCCGCGGCTGGCCGAACCGAATAAAATTATTCTTTGGGAATGTTTTTTCAATCCGGGCAGTATGGAATTTAGCTTTCCCATCGCCCAGTTTATCCTAAATCTCTTCACTTCCGGATTTTTTTGGTTGATTTGGTAAAATTTCATGTGCCCCTTCGCTGTTCTGGAAATGATTTTTTTATCCGCTAATGCCTTCAGGATGATGCTGGCGGAAGCCTTGCTGCATTTTACTTTTTCGGAGATTTCCTGAGCGTAAAATTCTTTTTCCGGATAATCGGCCAGCAATGCGACTATTTTTTGCTCTATTTTAGTCATGAACTTATGTTTAATATTTATAAACTTATGTTCATAATATCATAACCCGTGATAAAGTCCAGCCTCTGCCCTAAGACGAGAGTTGGGGAAAATTCTGTTTTTATTGGAAGTTGAAGTGGCCTTTGAGTTTGATGTTGCCGTCCATGCGGTATTCGGGAACATAGGCGGCTTCATCCGCGCCGATATCCCAACCCTGGCCGAGAGGTCGGCTTTCGCCGTCAATGTCGGTGGAAAATGGCAAATTCGCGTCCGCAGAAAGATCCGTCCCCGCGTCCCTTGCCGCTCGGTCGGTGTTAGCTAGGTGAAAATCGTCGTTGGCTTCGTCAATAAAGGTGAGGGTTTGGGAAATTTTATTGTGCGTTCCTTGACCTATGTCATCCGTTCCGTCAGTGGCATTGTAGTCCGTTCCTGATGCAAAAGTACCAATATAAGCACTGGTGTTTCCAGAACCTTTAACAATATTATTTTTTGCTATTACAGAAGCGCTTGCACCATGTATGTAAATGCCCTCTTGGCATGCCTGCATCGTATTGTTGTAAATATAAACAGAAGCATCGAATGGATTTTCCAAAAGAACTCCTGCATTGTATACTCCACCAGCCCAATCGTATATGATGTTATTGAATATTTTCAAGGTTCCGGTTACGGAAGCCCCAGTTGCATAAACTCCTCCCCAATAATTATTTAAAGTAGTTATTCCCTTCAATATATTATCCGAAACTTCAATGCCTATCTGGGATGAAGATGCTAGAATAGATATAGCACCAGTTCCAGTGCTAGCAGTATTCCTATAAATTTGCAATCCCTCTATTTTTACATAAGACTCATAAATATATATATCGTGAGCATAGGATGTTACTATTTGGTACTTGCTCGTATCCCACTTTCCCTGATGCCTTTGGCTTGTTCCGACTTCGCTGGTACTTACTGGGGTATATACTTTAATATAGTTTTGTGATCCAGTGGTCCAGCCATAAATATCAACTGCACTGGTATCCGCCGTCGTTCCATTGGCATAAGCCGCGATGTTCCATTGTTCGTTGGAAGTTAGGATATTTTTGCCATCCGTCCAGGTGTCGAAATTTCTAAGATCCGAATCAATGGCCGAACTTTCGGCACCCCGTTCCGCGTCATATAAAGAAGTATAAGCCCGGTTGATGTTCCAATGGATTTCATCAGCCGCTGATGGGATAGTCGGCGTGGTGCCATCAACTTTTTTAATAGTGTAGACCGTGGAAGAAGTTCTAGCGGTTATAAAAGCAATAGAATCACTGGCGTCGATGGTTCCGTTGTTGTCGTCATCATATTCAAGCGCGTCACCCACTCCGATATTATCAGGCAAGGCGCTGTCAAAAGTGGCAGTCGAACCTGAAATATTCAAATGATTGGTGGCACCGTTAGCGAGAACCGCGTTGACTCCGGGTCCGACTGACCTATATATAGGAGTGGCAGCTTCATCGGCTCCGATGTCCCAAGTATTTATTGAAGCATTTCGCGATGAACCGTCGATATCGTTAGAAAACAGCCCAGAGCCGGGATCATTTACTCCGAAGTCTTTTGCTCCTGTATCATTCGAAGCAAGATGGAAGTCGTCGTTGGCTTCGTCAACGAAGGTAAAAGTTTGGGAAACCCTATCTGCCGTTGCACCGCCATTTACCGAGTAGCTAAGAGAAGTATTGTCTGTTGCATTATACCCTGACCCAGGACCATAAAGACCAGAGGAGGGACTAATTGCAGTATTAGTAGACTTTATTAGGTTGTTTTTAACAACAGCATCGTTGTCGTTAGTACCAAATAAACCAGTTGCTGTGTTTACTACTGTGTTATTAAATACTCGACTATGATTACCGTAAGTATTTGCGAATGTTATACCTCTTGAACCACCATCATCAAGACCTATGTCATATACAAGATTGTTATATATATAGGCTGTACCGGAATCGGTCGCTGCTTTTATGCCATATTGAGTATCATTATGAAAAGTCGGATTGGATTTTACTATATTATAAGAAATTATTGGATCGCCCGAAATTCCAAAATCTATTCCGGTGGCATTGTTAGAATTCCAGTTTATGTATACCTGTAATCCGACGACTTGCGTGAATGCCTCCGTTACAGTAAGACAGCTTGCGCTAGTAGAGGTTAGAACATATTTAGCCGCGTTCCACTTCCCGTTATGCCGATTCCCCAAACTCGGATCGGTCCAGATCTTTATGAAGTTAGTGGATGAAGTCGTCCAACCGTCAACAGTGACCGCGGTTGTATCGGCCGTTCCGTTTGACGAACGGACACTTGCCACCGAAATAGCTGAACTACCTACGGCCAGACTCCCAGAAAGAGTGAAATAATTTGAGCTATTACAAGTTGAATTTGTGTACCACTTGTCATTAGCTTGTTCGGACGCCGAGCCAGTTATTGATTCAATTAAAATTTGTGTTCCCGCCGCGTTGGCGTGAACGACCGTTCCGTAGTGTGTTTGATAGGCGCCCGAACGGCAAAGATAAACCGTCGCATCATCAGCAATGGAACTGGTCTTGGTTCCCGAAAAAACCTGCGTCGCAGAACTGGTCAGATCTGTCTGATCTCCACTTTCCCACACGGAGAGCGAAGTATAATCTGTGCCGGAGGCATTGTCGGGATTGATTATGGAAATAAATTCGGCGGGAGGGAGTGAAATTGAGTAAGTCAAAACGATTTCGCCGGGGGCACCAGCACTTCCCCCGTTTCTTCCACCACCGCCGCCGCCTGGCTGAGAGCCGTCATCCCCACCCGCCCAAAAAGAACAGCTCTCAAAATCAAGACTGACACCGGCACCGCCCATTCCTCCGGATGCTGTAGCTCCATATCCTCCACTTCCGCCGAATATATCATTACAATGATCATCGACACTCTCATTCCCTCCTGGGTCCCCACTAGCCGTAACATCGCCAATACTACTGGCAGCCGATCCGCCTGCGCCACCAATATTTGATGCAGAAGAATTTCCTCCAACGGCATATACAGTTGATGAATCTATCCAGTAAGATGCGACTGCTGCTCCACCGACATAATATGAATAATTATTGCCTGGAGTAACAGAATAGGAATTTTTTTTAGCATATGCTCCACCACCACCACCACCGGTACTGCTAGCACTTCCTCCTCCTCCCCAAGCTTCCACTTGAACGGAAGTCACGCCAGCCGGCGCTTGCCAGGAACCGGAACCGGAAGTGGTAAGCGTTTCAACAGTTACGGCCTCCGCGCTTTTTGCCATGCCGAAAACGGCAATGAACATAAGGAGGCAGATTGTGTATTTTAAAAAACGCATTGTACTAATAAGTTCAAATTTCAAAGCTCAAATTTCAAATCAAGTTTGAAGTTCAAAGCTCAGAATTGGTTTTTTTAATTTTTGAATTATTTATTATTTTAGAAAAAATCAAAGTTAGTTCATGCGCTTCTTTCCAAAGTTTCCTGCACCGTTCTTTACATTCAGGATTAGAAGTCGCCAGCATTTGCAACCAATGTTTTGTTTCCTTACATTCTTTTTTGCAAATTCCAATCTTGTGTTGAAAATCTTTTTTTGATTCAGCTCCGTCAGCTTCGCAATAATTCGCTCCAATACTGGTCGCAGAACGAACAAGCTGGGATAAAATTGGCTTGCTAACAATGTCTTGTTTAACAGTTCTTATGAATAGAATGATTTCCTCTCCAAACTGACCAGTGCGTCCTTCCAATTCGTATGTTTTGTTTTTTGGATTTTGGGTTTGATTTAACATTTGGATTTTGGGTTTTGAACTTATTTTTAATTATAAAATTAAAAATTCTATTTTACGTTTTTCTTTTTTTCAATCAGCTTTTCATCAAAAACTTTATCGGCATATGGCTGTCCGGAATTTTCCCAAAACTTCTGCAAATCAAACCCGAGTGTTTCTATTTTAAGCCGATATTGGCGCGCCCGGATGGTTTCCATCTCTTGAGACTCTTGAGAGCTAAGCTCTCGGTTTTCCGATTTCCGAGAGCTTAGCTCTCGTTTGCGCTGTTCCGGCTGGAGAAGCTTTTGCGCCTGATCTTCCGTCAGATTCATTTTTAAGATTAGATAGCTGATTTTTTCCGTATCCGACCAGCTGTGGCCTTCCGGCAAAATTACCAAAACATCGCCGGCTTTGAGAGAGCTTTTTGCGTCTTCCACCGGATCGGAATTTTTTTGATCCGT
>Ga0334722_10000631_pt1 | contig 50186 bp, 50 predicted proteins | sample C3_bottom_MG_FD_207210 | JGI IMG/M metagenome (GOLD analysis project Ga0334722, IMG submission 207210) | Sediment microbial communities from Yellowstone Lake, YNP, Wyoming, USA - C3_bottom | ecosystem: Environmental > Aquatic > Freshwater > Lake > Sediment | place: USA: Wyoming | collected...
CTCCTCACCTACGAGGACGACGATCGCATGGAAGAAGTGCGCCTGCACGAGGCCCGGGTTGCGCGTCCCCGCCCCGGGCTGCAACCGGGGCGGCGGCCGGAAATGGGGCCTATCCTGGTGTGCGTTGATACCTCGGGCTCGATGCAGGGAGGCGCCGAAGCGGTGGCAAAGGCCGTCGTGCTGGAAGCGATGCGCAGCGCACACGCGCAGCAGCGTCGCTGCCATGTGTTCGCGTTCGGCGGCCCGGATGAGCTGCTCGAAATGGAACTCGCAGTGGACAGCGCGGGCATCGACCGCCTCGCACGCTTCCTCGGTCAGGCTTTTCACGGCGGCACCGATATCTCCGGCCCGCTGGAAAAGGCGATTGCCAAACTCGAAGACCAACGCTGGCAGCTGGCCGATCTCCTCATCGCCTCCGACGGCGAATTCGGCGCCACGCCGGAGATCATCGCCCGCCTCGCCGCGGTCAAGCGCGAGCTCGGCTTGCGCGTGCAAGGCGTGCTGACGGGTGACCGGGAGTCCATCGGTTTCCTGGAAATTGCCGACGACCTACACGCCATCCGCGACTGGCGCCGCTACGGCGGTTCGAATGCCGCTCCGCCGATCCATTCGCATCGGCTTACGGCGATGTACTTCCCGGGGGCGCTGCATGGCCCCGAAAACGTCCCGTCCGCGGTCTCCGGCGAAACCGCATCGACGGCAATCCGCACCGGACTGCACCGGAGCGATCCGGCGCCGGTAGCTCCCTCCAATGGCGGCGCCGGAAACGAGCATAGCCTCGAATGAGCTTCGCTGCCGATTACCTGGCGCAACTGGAAGCCTTTGCGGCACGAGGCCCCTTGCCCCGAGTCCGTGCGCTGCACCTGCCGCCGGGCCGACGCAACGAAGACAACAAGGGTCAATTCTGCGCTTTGGAACTCGAGGACGGGTCCATCGGGCTGTCCTATGTCCTTTTTGACGACACCCTCGAGCAGCTGCTTAAGGGCAGCGATGGCTTTGGCCTTGCCGGCGCCGATACGCTAGCGGTGGCCCATCGCTATACCACTGACAGCGGCATCTGCAAGACCCTCGGTTTCGCCGCCGCCAACGCCCTCACTCACTGCCTGTTCGACCGGGCAGGATTTCGCCCTGACTGCAGCGCCGACTCGATCGGGCATATGGATCCGCTGCCGGGCGAGCACATCGGCATGATCGGATACTTCACGCCGCTGCTGGGACGGATCATCGGCAGCGGAGCCCGGCTCACGATCGTCGAATTGAAGGCGGAACTGGCCGGCGAGCACGACGGCTATCGCGTGACGCTAGACCCCGAGGAACTCTCCGACTGCAGCAAGGTGGTTTCCACCAGTACGCTGCTGCTGAACGACACGCTCGAGCGCATGCTCGCTTGCTGTCGCAACGCCCGCTGGTTCGCCCTGATCGGACCCAGCGCGGGTTGCCTGCCTGACGCGCTGTTCGCCCGCGGCGTGACCCTCCTCGGAGGAAGCTGGATAAACGACCGCGACGGCTACACCGCCGCGTTGAGGCGCGGTGAATCCCTCAGCGACTTTGCCAGCAAGTTTGTGCTGACCGTCGACAGTTATCCGGGATTCGACGCGCTGCTCGCACGCGCAGCGGCGAAATAGTGCTTCCGCCTACTTCGTTGCGGAAAGCCGTTTCACTCCGGCAACGAAGCGCTGCAAGGTATTCGACAGCACCCCGCGCGGAATCGTCACGTCGATCAGTTGAAAGCGCCCGCGTGTCTTCAGCGCTTGGTCCAGGGCGGTTTTCAACTCTGTGCGCGTGCTCACGCGCACGCCATCGCCGCCGCGTCCGCCGCAAAGCCGACCCCGGGTTCGTGCGACAGGGTATACAGCGGCAGAATTTTCGATTGTTCGATAATGCGAAAGTAGGGCAGCGCGAAGTCTCCGGGGATGCCGAAAATCTGGCGGGCGCCATGTGCCCGCAGGGCGTGAAGCAGGGATTCGGTGAGATTCATGGGTGTGCATCCGGCGGCAGATCGACGCGACATTATCACTCGACTTCAGTGCCAGATGTGTTCATCATGCTGCCATCGTCGTCCACTCTATTTGCGTTCCATGACCTGTCCCATCGGACTTGCGCCGACCGGAATTCTGCGTTTCGGATTGGTGGCCGCGCCGGAGCCGACTTCGTTCTTCGTCGCGCGGGATGCGGCTGGCGCACTGCGCGGCGTCAGCGTCGACCTGGCGTATGCACTTGCGCGCCACGCAGGCTTGCCGGTCGAATTTCTGGTCGCGCCGAATTCGGGCGTGTTGACCGACGCGCTCAATTTCGGGGAGATCGACGCCGCATTTCTGCCGGTGGATGCCGAGCGCGGCAAACGCGTGGCGTTCGGGCCGGTCTATTGCCTGTTCGAAAACACCTATCTGGTCCGTGCCGGTTGCGGCATCCAGACCATCGCCGAGGTCGACCGCGCCGGCGTTCGCGTCATCGGCATCGCCGGCACGACGACGATACGGACCTCGGCTCGTTTGCTGAAGAACACGGGCATTGCGCCAGTCGATTCTGTCGAGAGGGCTCTGGAGATGATGGCCTCGGCAGACGCGGACGCTTTTGCGCTCACGCGCGATTCGCTGCAAGCGCTTGTTGCGCGTGTACCCGGCTCGCGCATTCTCGACGGCGCGTTCCATCAAACCGGAATCGCGATCGCGGTTCCAAACAACCGGCCCGACGCGCTGGCCGATGCGACTGCTTTTATGGAACAGGCCAAATCTTCCGGCACAGTCCGCCAGGCGTTCGACGCTGCCGGGCTCCGGGAGCTTGCGCTGGCGCCGGTGGCCGCCGACCGATAGCCGATCTGCTGAAGGGCGCGACTAAGGAAAAAGACATGAGCACAGAAACCAGAAAGGACGTCTTCTACAGCGACATGCTGGTGCGCTTTTCGCATTGCGACCCGGCCGGCATCATCTTCTATCCGCACTATTTCGTGATGTTCAACGGACTGGTGGAAGACTGGTTCAACCATGCCTTGGAGGTCAATTACGCCGACTTCATCACCACGCGCCGGATGGGATTGCCGATGGTGAACATCCAATGCGATTTCGTCGCGCCGTCGAAGATCGGCGAGGTCATCACGCTGACCTTGCGGCTGGAACGCATCGGCAGGAGTTCGCTCACGCTGGCGGTGGGCGCCCAGTTGGACGATCAGACGCGGATTGCGGCGCAGCTCACGCTGTGCGTCTTCTCCTTCGACACCAAACGTGCCGTGCCCATTCCTGACGACCTGCGCCAGCGCTTCACCGAGTTCCAGCAGGGGAAACTCGACCATCCCTGGAGGCAGGCTTAGCTTACCGTACGCCTGGATCGCCGCAACAACACTGCGCATTGCGGACGCATACGAAAAACTGCTTCTATGCATTAACATGTGCAAGAAAGTCATCTCTTGTGCGGAGAACACGCGATGCGCAGAAAGATCCCTTCGACCCTGGCCCTGGCGATGTTCGAGTCCGCCGCGCGTCATCAGAGTTTCACCAAGGCGGCGAACGAACTGTCGGTGACCCAGAGCGCCGTGTGTCGGCAGATCGCGGGCCTCGAGGAGTTCCTCGGATTGAAGCTGTTTCGGCGGACCAAGCGTGGCGTGGTGCTGACCGATGCCGGCACCGGTTACGGACGGCAAGTGCGCATACGGCTTGACGAAGTCGAGCGCGACGCGTTCGAACTCATGGCCACCGGCGGACGCGGCGGCACCCTGGAACTCGGTGTGGTGCCGACGTTCGCAACGAAGTGGCTGTTGCCGCGCCTGACAGGTTTTCTGCGCGAGCATCCCGAGGTCACAGTCAACCTCACCCCGCGCACTCGCCCGTTTCTGTTCGATGACACCAATCTGGACGCCGCCATCTATGCCGGCGAGTCGACCTGGCCGGGAACGGAAGGTTTCTTCCTGATGCGGGAGAGCCTGGTCGCCGTCGGCAGCCCAAAACTCATCGCCCCGCGCCGCGCGATCGGCGCGAAGGACGTGGCCCGTTACACCTTGCTGCAACAGACGACCCGCCCCTTTGCCTGGCGGACCTGGTTCGCGTCTCTCGGCATGGAAGCCGAGAACGATCTGGCGGGCCCGCGGCTCGAATTGTTCTCGATGCTCACCGAAGCGGCGATCCAGGGCATGGGCATCGCACTGATCCCGCGATTTCTGATCGAGGACGAATTGCGGCGCGGATTGCTCGTGGTGCTGGTAGCGCACGAGTACCTCAGCGATCGATCGTACTATTTGATCTATCCAGAGCAAAAATCCGAGAGGCCCGTCTTGCTGGCGTTCCAGGCATGGCTGGAGCAGCAGGCAAAGGCGTACCGGGGCAGCTCCGGACTAGGCTGAGAGCGTCGGCACCGGCCGCCCTCAGCGCCGGGGTTAGCACGGAGTGCTTTTTTCGCACAGAACCGTGCCAACAAGTCGTTTGTCTTGTTGCGACCGAGCTTCTATATTCCAGATCGCGTCGGCGCTCGGACCATGAGTCCGAGTCGCGCGGCGCACGCACACTTGCGTTTTCCCATGGACAAGAGGCCACAATGACACACTTGCACAAGCGCGTTTCCTTCCACTGGTCCGACCCGCTGCTGCTCGATGCGCAACTGAGCGCCGAGGAACGCCAGGTGCGCGATGCGGCGCATGCCTACTGCCTGGATCGCCTGGCCCCGCGCGTTCTCGACGCCTTTCGCAATGAATCGACCGATCCCGCGATCTTCCGCGAAATGGGCGAACTCGGTCTGCTCGGCACCATGATTCCGGAGGCCTACGGCGGCAGCGGACTCAACTACGTCTGCTACGGCCTCGTCGCCCGCGAAGTCGAGCGCGTGGACTCCGGCTACCGCTCGATGATGAGCGTGCAGTCCTCGCTGGTGATGTTGCCGATCAAGCTGTTTGGCACCGAAGCGTTGAAACAGAAGTTTCTGCCGAAACTCGCCTCAGGCGAATGGATAGGCTGCTTCGGTCTGACCGAACCCAATCACGGCTCCGACCCGGGAAGCATGGCGACGCGTGCCAGGAAGGTGCCGGGCGGCTACAGCATCAGCGGCTCGAAGATGTGGATCAGCAACAGCCCGATCGCCGACGTCTTTGTCGTCTGGGCCAAGGACGATGCAGGACAGATCCGCGGTTTCGTGCTGGAGAAGGGTTGGCGGGGCCTGTCGGCGCCGGCGATTCACGGCAAGATCGGCCTGCGCGCAAGCATCACCGGCGAAATCGTCATGGACGCCGTCTTCTGTCCGGAGGAAAACGCGTTTCCCGAGGTGCGCGGCCTCAAAGGACCGTTCAGCTGCCTGAACAGCGCCCGCTACGGCATTGCCTGGGGTGCGCTCGGCGCGGCGGAGTCCTGCTTCCATACGGCGCGCGAGTACGTGCTGGAACGCAAGCAATTCGGCCGGCCGCTGGCGGCAAACCAACTGGTGCAGAAGAAACTCGCCGACATGCAAACCGACATCGCGCTCGGGCTGCAGGGGTGCCTGCGGCTCGGCCGGATGAAGGACGAAGGCAGCGCCGCGGACGATATCACCTCGATCATGAAGCGCAACAGCTGTGGCAAGGCGCTGGAGATTGCGCGCACCGCACGCGACATGCTCGGCGGTAACGGCATCAGCGACGAGTTCGGCGTAGCGCGGCATCTGGTCAACCTTGAGGTGGTCAACACTTACGAAGGTACCCACGATGTGCACGCGCTCATCCTGGGGCGGGCGATCACCGGCATTGCGGCGTTCGCCAACTGAAATCCGGTTCCATGCGCGCTATTTCGTGATCCAGGAGGCAGACCTGGTTCTCGCGCAAGGTTCAGGTTCAGTCCAGGGCGGCCCCGGATTGTTTAACGAGCTTGGTATGCTTGGCGAGTTCGCTCTGAAAGAATTGCAGCGTCTGCTCGGGCGTGCTGCCCATCGCGACCAGCCCTTGGGCTGCGAATGCGTCCTGGACTTCTTTCATCGCGAGTGCAGCCTTGGTCTCGGCATAGATGCGATCGGCAACGGTTTGAGGCAGGCCGGCGGGCCCGATGAATGCGATCCAGGCATCGAAGTTGTAATTCGGCAGGCCGGACTCCGCGAGCGTCGGCACATCAGGCATCACCGCAGCGCGCTGGCGTGTCGTCACGCCAATGGCACGCAGCTTTCCGGATTTCACCTGTCCGACCACCGAAGGCAGGCCGAGGATGCCCATTTCTACCTGACCGCCGAGTAGATCGCCGACCAGCGGGCCCGACCCCTTGTAGGGCACGTGGCGGATATCGATTCCGGCTTCGGTCGCAAACAGCACGCCGGCCAGGTGCAGCACGCTGCCGTTGCCGGCTGATCCGTAGTTCAGTGCTCCCGGCTTCGCCTTGGCGAGTGCGATCAGTTCCTGCGTGTTCTTTGCGGCGACGCCCGGATGGACGACGAGCACCAGCGGCGAGTTGCCGATGACGGTAATCGGCGTGATGTCCTTCAGGCTGTCGTAGGGTATCGATTTGTAGATGCTGGGGTTGATGACGTGGTTGGAAGTGATGAGGGCGACGGTATAGCCGTCTTTAGGCGCGCGAACCAACTGCTGCGTGCCGGTGACGCCACCGGCGCCGGGAAGGTTTTCCACCACCAGCTGCTGCCCGAGCGCCTTACTCATGGGGCCTGAGAGGATGCGCGCCACCACGTCGCCGGTAGAGCCGGTGCTGAGCGGAAGTATCAGACGTATCGGCTTCGATGGATAGGATTGTGACAGCGCAGGCTGCGCTCCGAGCGCCAAGGCCAAGGTGCCGAGCACCGCTGCAATCCGGATGTCATGCCTGACATTCATCATTGTGCTTCCTTCTCTCCAGATGTTTTGCCCATCGAGCGGTAGCTGCGGCGCAGGGGCCATTCGCGGGCAGACAAATTTCGATGCGCGGACTAGTCTTTCCCGCTCCGGTGGGCCGGCGCGTGGCGCTGGCGCAGTTCATCGAACGAAACGAGTTCGCCGGCGATCGCGCTCGCCGCCACCGTGGGCGGACTGGCAAGCCATACCGCCCCGGGGCCGGAGCGGCCGGGAAAGTTGCGGTTGATCGCGCTCACGGTCACTTCGTCGGCACGGACGGACGAGCCGGGTCCGCCGCCCGCGCACGCCCCGCAGGAGGGCAGGAGCATCTCCGCGCCGACCCGCTCGAACGCTTCCAGGTAGCCGCGCGCGATGCAGTAATCCCTGACCGCCATGGTGCCGAACTGCAGGTAGAGCTTCACGCCCGGGGCGGCGTGCAGGCCGCGCGCAGCGGCCCAGTCGAGCACCGTGTGATATTGATCGAAATCCTCGCGTTTGCCCGCCGTACAGGAGCCGCCGTAGGCGATATCGATCTTGGCTCTGCGTGCCAGGCCGGGCAATGGGCGTCCATTGCCCGGGTCGCCGGGTGCAGCCACCATCGGCGTGAGCGCAGAGCAGTCGATCGCGACGAGCGCGGCGTAGGAAGCGCCCGCATCGCTGCGCATCCAGGGCTCGAGCACGAAATCGACGCCGCGGCGCTCGCGCAGAAAGCGCAGGGTCTCGGCGTCGGGGGCGACGATGCCGGTGAAGCCGCCGAGTTCCGCCGTCATGTTGGTGAGCGTGGCGCGTTCATCCGTGGAGAGATGCGCGACCGCGGGCCCGGCGAATTCGAATACCTTGCCGACGCCGCCGCCCGCTTTGATGTCGGGGAGGGCGAGCAGGTGCAACACCAGATCCTTCGCCGTCACGCCTGCGGACAGCCGGCCGTTCAACTCGATGCGCAGGGTCTGCGGCACGGTCAGCCTGATCGCCCCGTAGACCATGCTGAACGCCATGTCAGTCGAGCCGACGCCGAAGGCGAGGCAGCCCAGCGCGCCGCTGTGCGTGGTGTGCGAGTCGGTGCCGACGACGACCTGGCCGGGCAGGGCGTAGGTCTCCGCCATCATCGCGTGGCAGATACCTTCGGAACCCTCGCCGCTGGGCAGGTAACCGTGGTTGCGCAGGCCGTATTCCGCAGCGAAATCCTGATGCGCCTGCGACAGGCCTTTCACGCCGGGCAGCAAGTTGTTCAGGACATGGATCGGGCTGCGGTGGGCGAACGTCAGGTGGTCTTCGAACAGCAGGATGCGGTCGCGATCGTGCATGGCCACCGGACGCGCAAAATTGCCGTGCAGTATGTGTGCAATCATTCCCGTGTAGTACTCGATGGAAAAGCGCCAGTCCGCGCGCACGAACCCGCCTTCGCCCGGCTTGAGCGGTTGCGCCGGATCCAGGGCATGGCGGGCGAGGATCTTTTCGACCAGCGTTTGGGGACCAGCAGCTTGGGCCGGTTGAGCGGCGGGTGAGTCGGCCGAAGCGGCAATGCCCCGCTGTTTTCCATAAGCCAGCAGGCCGCCGCTGCGCAGCAGGGCGGCCGCGAGGGCTTCGCGCCCGCTGACGAGTTCTTCCACCGCAATGGCTTCCCCGCCCTGGATGCGGGCAACGAGTCCGAAGTCGCTGCTTGTGAACAGGCCGAGGTTGTCGCAATTCTGGCGGAAGATGCGCTCGAAACTCTCGGCGATGACGAGGCGTATGCCGGCCGACACGTGCGCAAGCGGGCTGTGCTCGCGCGACGAGCCTTTGCCGTAGCGCTTGCCGCCGACAATGACCGAGAAACCGCCGGCCTTGATCGCGTTCCGGCCGAACGGATTGCGCCCGCCGGCCATGTATGCGAGCAGTAGGCCCGCGCCGATGCGCTCATCGAACAGCAGGCACACCGTCTGCGGCGTCATCTCGTCGGTGGAGACGTCGTCGCGCAGCGGCAGGGCTGCGTCCAGAACCAAATTCTGGCCGGCGAGCTGGACGTCGATCTTATGCGGATCGTCGCTAAGAAACAGTATCCGGCCCGGCAATTGCACTTGCGTCATGCGTGCCTCCTTCAGCGTAATCTACAGCGCTATGGCGCAGGCGCGGAAGTGCCGTTTCGGCACGGATGCCATCGTCGGCGGCGATGGCTGCTAAGCGCGCAGCGCGGCAATCAATGCGGCGAGCGCACGCGGCCGCGGATGGTTCTTTGGTGCGTAGAGCCGAAGCTCGTGCTTTGCCCAGGGTTCGTCCAGGGCCAGGCGCAGAAACCGGCGGCTGCCCGCATAGGCCGATGCGGCACTGTACGGCAAGATCGCGATGCCCAGACCGGCTTCGACCATTCTGCACGAAGCGTCGAAGCTGCTGACGGCGACGACGTTCCTGATCTGCATGCGCAGCGCCGCCGCGCGCTCGCGCAGAAGCTGGTCGACAGCGCCCCCGGACAGCGCCGTGACCAATGGAAAGGCAAGCACCTCGCTGTAGCGCAGTGCGCGTCGGCTTGCGAGTTCGTGTCCCGGGGGAAGGACCACCATCAGGGGGTCGGCGGCGAAATGCCAAGACTCCACGCCGTTCGGCACTTTTCGCGCGACGCCGACGCCGATATCGGCGCGTCCGTCCAGACAGGCTCGTATGACCTCGTCAGTCATGCGCTCCTGCAGCGCAATATCAACCAGCGGATAGTCGCTGCAGAAACGATGCAGCCGCTCCGGCAGGAAACCGACGATGGACGATATATTGGCGAAAATGCGCAAGGTCCCGCAAACTTGGCCGCCCTGAGCCTGAACTTCGCGTGCCAGGGTCTGCAGTTCGTCGTCGATCTGAACGCCGCGCCGGAACGCGACCTGTCCGGCTTCGGTCAAGGCGATGCCGCGGGATGAGCGAATGAACAGCGACGCGCCGAGTGCGTGTTCAAGATCGGCGATGCGCCGGCTCAGCGCGGAGGCGGCAATATGTACTTTCGCTGCGGCGCGAGCGATCGAGCCCGCCTTGGCGGTGGCTACGAACAGCCGCAGGCTGTACGGATCAACACGAGATGCCATGTCTGCAGCTTCTGGAAGGGTTTGGGCATTATGGCATCTGGCGAAACAGCGAATCTCTCTTTTTGACCACAATCGAATTAGCGGCTAGCATGCAAGTTGAAGCCACTCAAACAGACTGCCGGTGTCGCAAATGAAGACTGTCGAACTGCTCCAGACCTTGTCGGACGAGCAGGTGCAGTATGTGCTGGTCGGAGGGCTGGCGGTTCAGTTGCATGGATTTCTGAGATCCACGTTCGATATCGATCTGGTTCTGGCAATGAACGACGACAATCTCTGTCGATTCATCGCCGTGGCAAGACAATACGACTTGGTTCCCGCCATTCCGGTCCCCATAGAGTCGCTTCGAAATGCGAAGCTGATCGACCAATGGCATCGTGAGAAAGGCATGCTGGCATTTGCACTCAGGGAGTCTCGCATCGGCGGCAATGTGGTGGATGTTCTGGTGCGCTCGGATGTACCCTATGACAGGCTGAAGGCGAATGCCGTTGCGGGCGAATTGTTTGGCCGCAAGGTGTGGATAGCGTCTATCGACGATTTGTTGCTTATGAAACGCAATGCGAATCGCCCGAAGGATCGACTCGATATCGAGGCGCTCGAAAAAATAAGACGTGGAGAAGACCCGAATGTCTGAATCCGACGATGGAACACGCCCGGTAATTTCGCAGGAGCTGATGCTCAGTCGTTTGGCTCAGTTCGAACAGATGCGGGAATTTTTCATTCAGATGTGGTTGCAAAATCCTGCGTTGGCCCGCCAGGGTGGGGCCAGAGTACAAACTCTTCTGTCGCCGCTTGCGTGTGCCGATGAGCCTATTCACCTGCCGTGAGCTTTCGCCTCGATCGAATCGTTTGACGATAGGATTCCCTGGCCGGCTTAAAACTGAACGTGGAGCGGGTCGGCAAGCTGGTCTATTGTTTGCAAATCCGACGATCGTCTATGGCGCCGCGCGTCCACGAAATATTGCAATCATGGTTCGCGCAACTTCCTTGGGCGACTTCTTGCCGCTGCGGTACCACACGCGTGCCCAGTTCAATGCGCCGAGCAGGGTCAGCCTGAATAGGGTCGGATCCAGTGTGCGCGGCAGGCCAAGGTCGTCGACCAGCTGACGGAAAATCTGGTCGTAGTGCTCGCGATCCGTCTTCAGCCGCCGCTGCAGCCCTTGCTCGTGGATGGAGAACAGGCCGGTGATGGTGATCGTGTGGATGGCATTGTCGCCGACCACCGCTTCGATGTGCGCTGCGCAAGCCAATTCGATTCTGCGCCAGGGATCCTTTTCAGGCTGCATGGCTTCGTCGACGCGTGCAATCAACTGGCGGAAGCCTTCCCGATGCACGGCGATGAACAGATCCTCTTTCGCCGGGAAGTAGTGATAGACCGATCCGGGTAGCAGGCCCGCCCGGCGCGCGATGTCGCGAATCGAGGTGCCGCTGTAGCCGTGTCTGACGAAGAGTTCGGCGGCGCCAAGGAGAATGTGGCTGCGGCGCTCATCCGGCAACGGGTGCTCTACGCCTGAACCGCTCTGGCGCGACTTGCGCGCGAGCTTGCGCGTCACGTCGCCGCGCCGCAGCAGCTCCCTTTGTGCCGCGGTCAGCCCGGGCACGGTGGCGTCGGCATTTTGTTCCAGCGCCTTCAGCCGCTTGTACGTGGTTTCCAGGCCATGTTTGCGCCAGATGTAGCGCACCCCGGAGATCGAGATCGGGTAGCCCTGCCGCTTCAATTCCTCGGACGCTTTTCCCTGCCCGCGCTGCGGGTGCTCGCGCGCCTGGCGGATGACGGCAGCTTCAATCGAAGACCGGTTGCGCGTGCTAGGCGTGACCTGAGAACGTCCCATTGTTTCCTTTGTGATGCACCCGTGATTCCGGCATCGATCAGTTCCGCCGCTTGTCGCTCACGCGCAGCACCAGGGCCATGGCCGAGTCCCCCGCGGCACAGCCGGTAAAGACCCCCGTGCCGCCGCCGCGCAGCACCAGTTCCTCGATCAGTTCGATCACGCTGCGCATCCCGGTGGGGCCCTGCGGATGGCCCCAGATAAGGGAACAGCCGTAGGCGTTCATTTTGTCCAGCGCAAAGCCGGTTTCGCGGTTGAATACGATGTCGTTGACTGCGAACGGGTTGTGCGTCGTGACCGCGTTCACGTCCTTGATCTCCAGGCCAGCTGCTTTCAGAGCCGCGCGCGCGGCGGGCACCGGCGCCATCGGCATGAATCCCTTTTCTACGCGCGCCATGCCGAAGCCGAGCAGTTCCACTTCGATGTTGCGATCGACCGCGAATTCCTGGGCGCGCTCACGCGTGGTCACGATCGCGCCGGCGTTGCCGTCGGCCGGATGCGTCTGGCCGCCGAAGGTGACGGTGCCATCGGGTTTTACCGGCTTCAGTTTGGCCAGCGCCTCGGGCGTGGTATGGAAGATGCCCTCGTCCGCCGCAAGCGTGCCGGTCTGCTTGCGAAAGCCGGCGTCGGTGATGGGTACATCGACCATGTAGCGGCGCTGGAACGCGCGATCCTGGGCGAGCGCCCGTTGATATTGTGCGTACCGTTGCAGTACCACCTCGTGCTGCTGCTGGGTGGTGATGCCGAAGCGGCGCGCCACGTTCTCGCCGGTCTCTATCATCGCGTTCTTCGCGTGCGGGTCTTTGTTGAAGTTGTCCAGCGTCCACGACTCGGTGATCCCTTGACCGCCGGGCGCGTTGCCGTCCGGATAGTAGACCACGGGGCCATTGGACATGCGATCGGCCGTGACCACGAGCGCAACCGAGGCCGAGCCGCCGCCGATTTCCTGAGCCGCCATCTGTAGCGCACGCGCGCTGGTGGCGCAGGCCTGGTGCACCGTGGGGCCGGTCACATTCTCCAGGCCCATCATGCCCGTTACCCAGGGCAAGCCGTAAAAGCTGCTCGGTTGCGGATTTGTGAGCCCGAGTACGCCCAGGTCGACTTTCTCCATCGGGAACTTCTTCGACTGTAAAAACGTCTTGCCCACGTTCGCGGCCAGCTTCAGGCTGTGCAGGTGCGCGATCGAACCCTGCCATTTGGCGAACGGGGTGGACCAGTAAATGCCGTAGGGGATGAATGCTTTAGCCATGATGAGTCCTCGGTGTCGGTATGGAATAAGGTCAATCGTTGCGGCCGGCCCGCCATGCGGCGAAACTGGAGCCGGCCAGGGCCAGTTCTTCCAGCAGCGGCGCAGGCGTCCAGTATTGCGCATCGAGCGTGCGCCGGAATTCCAGGATGCGCTCGTAGATCGTCTTCAGGCCGACGCTATCGGCGTAGAACATCGGTCCGCCGCGGTATCTGGGGAAGCCGTAACCCGAGGTGTAGACGACGTCGATATCGCCGGCTCTCAACGCAATGCCTTCTTCGAGCAGGCGCGCGCCCTCGTTGATCATCGCATACAGGCAGCGCTCCACGATTTCCTGCTCGCCGGGTTGCCGGCGTTGGACCTTGAGGCGCTTGCCTTCCTCCCAAAGCATCTCGACCACCTCGGGGTCATTGGTGCGCTTGCGCGCGCTGTCGTAGCGGTAATAGCCGCGGCCGGTCTTCTGCCCCAGCCAGCCGCGATCAAAGAGCAGGGTATCGGGCCGGTAGAAAGACGGATCGTCCGGCAGCAGATGCTTGCGTTCCAGGCGCGTGAGATAGCCGATGTCTACGCCCGCCATGTCGAATACCGCGAGGATGCCCATGGCCATGCCGAATCGCTCCAGCGCGCCGTCGACCTGCTCGGGCGTGGCGCCCTCCAGCAGGCAATGCTCCGCCTCGCGCGCGTACGGATCCATCATGCGGTTGCCGATGAAGCCGTAGCACACCTTCGCCACCACCCCGGTCTTCTTGATCTGTTTCGCCGTTTCGAGCGCCGTGACCAATACGTCCGGCGCCGTGCGCTTCGCCTGTACGATTTCGAGCAGGGGCATAACATTGGCCGGGCTGAAAAAGTGCAGGCCGACCACGTCTTCTGGGCGCCGGGTGACGGCGGCGATGTCGTCGATGTCGAGGGTCGAGGTGTTGGTGCCGATGACGGCGCCCCGGCGCACGACCGAATCGAGCTTGGCGAATATTTCCTTCTTCAATGCCATGTTCTCGAACACGGCCTCGATCACGAGATCCGCCGAACCGAGCGCGGCATAGTCCAGGATCGGGGTGATCAGCTGCATGCGCTGCTCGAGCTGCTCCGGTTTCAGGCTGCCGCGCGCGACCGAGCGCTCGTAATTCTTGCGTATCGTCGCCATGCCGCGATCCAGCGCCGCCTGCGTCGCGTCGAGCAGGGTCACAGGAACGCCGGCGTTGACGTAGCACATGGAAATGCCGCCGCCCATGGTGCCGGCGCCGACGATGCCCACGCGGGTCACCGCGCGGGGTTTGGCGTCCGCAGCCAGGCCGGGAATCCGGCGCACTTCGCGTTCGGCGAAGAACAGGTGGCGCAGGGCGCGCGCCTCGGTCGCAGGGACCAGCCGGTCCGATATTGCGGATTCCGCCTTCAGCCCTTGATCGAAGGGCAGTTTCGCCGCCGCCTCGATCGCATCGAGCAGCGCAAGCGGCGACTGGCGATTGCGCATGGTCTTGGCGACCTGCACGCGTTTCGCCGCAATGAGTTCGGCGGCGTTGCCGGCGCCCTGTACGGCCCGGTCGCGCGTACGCCGCGGCCCGGCGCCGCGCGTGACGAGTTCGCGCGCAAATGCAATCGCCCCCTCGATGACGTCGCCCGCGACCACGGCGTCGGCCAGGCCCAGTTCGCCCGCTCTGGCGGCGGGCATGGGCTTGGAGGACAGGATCAGGTCGATCGCCTGCTCGAGCGGAATCAAACGCGGCAGGCGCTGGGTGCCGCCGGCCCCGGGAATGATGCCCAGGGTGAGTTCGGGCAGACCGAAGCGCGCCGTGTCGCTGGCGACCCGATAGTGACAGGCGAGGGCAATCTCCATGCCGCCACCCAGGGCGGTGCCGTGCACGGCCGCAACCACGGGTTGCGCGCAGTCCTCGATCAGGCCGAGCACTTCGTAGTAGCCCGGGGCGGCGATGCCGCTGTCAAATTCCTTGATGTCGGCGCCGGCAACGAAGGTCTTCCCCTTGCAGCCCAGCACCACGGCCTTGACGTCCTGCCGTGTTCGAAGATCGACGAACGCCTGCTTCAATCCGGCGCGAACCTTCTGGTCCATGGCGTTGACTGGCGGGCTGTCGATGGTGACTACGGCGATGTCGCCGGACATTGCAATGCTTACCGCTTCGGCCATTTGGCTGGCTCCTGATTTGAGGTTAGTCATCGCCGTGGCGTGGGTGGGGATCCCGGCACGCCGTCGGACTGGCGGTCGGCGGCTTTGCCCCTGCATCGCCGGACCCGCTCAAGGACGAAGAGTAAACGTGTTTAACTAACGTGTCAAACGATTGTCCAATAAGGTAGTATGCGCGAGCGGCGAGCGGCGCGCCGCAAGTCGCACCGGAGATCGGACAGGATGCAGGCAATCGAGACGCCTGCCGCGGGGATTGCCTCACGCCACCCGGACAGCTAGACTGGCGCCGCGTTCGCCGCGCCGCACGGCGAAAGCGCGGACGCCGGCTAGAAAGTGACCGCGTGCATGAATTGCATGGAGCGGATTGCCCCAAGTCCAGGAGTTTGACCATGAAAGATTCCTCGCCCGCGCTGCAGATGCTGGTTGCCGGCGGCGGCATCGGCGGGCTGGCGCTGGCCTATGCGCTCGCCGCCGACGGTCACCAAGTCACCGTTCTCGAGCAGTCGGCGGCGTTCGGGGAAATCGGGGCCGGCATCCAGCTCGGGCCGAATATCTTCAAAATGTTCGACTACCTCGGCCTGACCGGACCGGTCAGCGAGGTAAGCTTTTTTCCCGCCGGACTGTGCATGAACGATGTGCGCAGCGCAGAACGCGTGGTTCGCGTGCCCCTGGCGGACGCGGTACGCGCCGCCTACGGATTTTCCTATGGCGTGATCTACCGGGCCGATTTGCATCGCATCCTGCTCGAAGCCTGCCAAGCCCGCTCCAACGTGACTCTGCGCACCAACGCCAAAGTCGACGCCTATACTCAGTCGGCCTCTGGCGTGCGCGTCGTGCTCGCCGGCGGTGAATCGCTGCACGGGGCGGCGCTGATCGGCGCCGATGGGCTGTGGAGCCGGATACGCGAGGCCGTCGTCGGCGACGGCAAGCCGCGGATCTCGGGTCACATCGCCTATCGCGCGGTGCTCAAGCGCGAGGATGTTCCCGTGCACCTGTGGAGCGACGATGTGGTCCTCTGGGGCGGAGAAAAGACGCACTTGGTGCACTATCCCTTGCGCCGCGGCGAACTGTTCAACCTCGTCGCCGTGTTCCACAGCGGCAAATATGAGGAGGGCTGGAACACCTTTGGCGACACCGAGGAACTGGACGAACGATTTGCCGAAGCCTGCCCGCGCGTGAGGGAGCTTCTGGCCCGGATCGAAACCTGGAAGATGTGGGTGTTGTGCGACCGCGAACCGGTGAAGAACTGGACCGATGGACGGGTGACGCTGCTCGGCGATGCTGCGCACCCGATGCTGCAGTATCTCGCGCAGGGCGCGGGCCAGGCGATCGAAGATGCGGTCGTGTTGCGCGAGGCGCTGCGGTTTACGCGGGGCGATGTGCAGCAGGCGTTCCTGAAATATCAACAGGCGCGCTACCTGCGAACCGGCAGAGTGCAATTGACGGCGCGCTTCTATGGCGACATCTACCATGCCGCCGGCGTGCAGCGTGAATTGCGCAATGTCTTGTTCCAGAGCGGCCGCGAATCGGCCGGGTTTGCGGGCTTGAAGTGGATGTACGAGGGCATCGATCCGGCGACCGTCATTCGTTGAGCAATTTTCACTGGAGGTGGATATGAATCCTGCAGTCCCGGCTGAACTGCCCGATGCGGCGCTCGCACCCGCGCGGCACGGGCGCAAGACGTTCTACGACGCTATCGGCGCGCAGAGCATGAACCCGTTGTGGGAGGTCCTGCATTCCCTGGTGCCGTCGGAACCGGCATCCAACTGCGTTCCCTATCTGTGGAAATATGCGCAGATTCGCCCGCATCTGATGCGTGCCTGCGAACTCATCACCGCCGAGGAGGCCGTGCGCCGCGTGCTGATTCTGGAGAATCCGGGCTTACGCGGGCAGTCGTGCGTCACGCAGTCGCTGTTCGCCGGCCTGCAGGTGATCCTGCCGGGTGAGATTGCGCCCAGTCATCGCCATACGCAGGGCGCGCTGCGCTTTGTCGTCGAGGGCAACGGTGCATACACTGCGGTGAACGGTGAGCGCACCAGCATGCGGCCGGGGGACTTCATTATCACCCCAAGCTGGACCTGGCACGACCATGGCAGCGTGGCCGCAGAGCCCGTGGTCTGGCTGGACGGGCTGGATATTCCGATGATCCGTTTCCTCGACGCCGGCTTTGCCGAGACCGATGCGCAGAAGTCACAAACCGTTTCTCGCGCCGAAGGTACCAGCTTCGCCCGCTACGGACACAATATGGCACCAGTGCGGCACGAGGCGCCGTTTGGCGCGACGTCGCCGATTTTCAGCTACCCCTACGAGCGCAGCCGCGAAGCCTTGCACGACCTGGAGCGGGGCGCGCCGATCGATGCGTGGGACGGGGTTAAACTGCGCTACATCAACCCGTTGACCGGCGGCTCCCCGATGCCGACCATGGCGACGTTCATGCAGCACCTGCCCGCGGGATTCGAGGGCAAGCCTTATCGCCAGACCGATGGCGCGGTATTCAGCGTGGTCGAAGGTCAAGGCTCGGTGGCGGTTGCGCACGGCGAGGAGACCTGTCAATTCGACTTCTCTGCGCGCGATCATTTTGTGATTCCATCCTGGCACACGGCGCGCTTCAAGTCGGAATCCGGCTGCGTGCTGTTCAGCTATTCCGACCGTCCGGTGCATGCAGCGCTGGGCGTGCATCGCGAGGAACGCATGGACTGAGCCTTGGTTTCTGGCAGGGCTAACCCTCGTTAAAGCCGAACCGCTTGACGAAGGCATCCGCATCGAGAGCCGGTCCGCGGTAATCGGCCTGTATATAGTCGCAAGCCAGTTCCTTCAGCCGGTCGGCGGCGGCTTCGTCGGCGACGTTCACTGCAACTACTTCGAGCTCGAGCTTGTGTGCGAGTTCGATGATGGCCTGTAGAATGCGCTCGGATTTCGGCTCGCCGGCAACATCGCGTCCGCGCGCAACGTCAATCTTGATTTCCTGGAACGACAGGGTCGCTAGCCAGAACAGCGAGGAAAGCGCCAGATCAGGATCGTCGATCGACAGTTTCACTCCGAGTTCCTTCAGCCGCGCGAGCGTTGCGCGTGCCGCTGGCTCGGTCCCCAGCACCGACGTCTCCCCGACCTCGATGATCAGCCTTCCCGGGCGCAGACCCCAGGTGCCCAGCGCCCGCGAAACGACGTCCGGAAGTTCCGTGTGCAGCAGCGCTCGCCCCGGGATGTTGACGCCGATGCGCAAGTCCAGTCCCGCGCTGTAGCGGAACTCCGAGCAGTTGCGCAGTGCGCGATTCAGTATCGATGACAGCAGGTCGGTGACCCGCCCTGCGGACTCCGCTGCCGCGAACGCGTCGCTGGCGGGGATCGGACGTTGCGCCCGATCACGCCAGCGCAGCATGCTCTGGACACCCATGATCTGGCCCAGCCGAAGGTCGAACTGCGGCTGAAACGCCAGTTCAAGCGCATCGTCCGACACCGAGGTGCGCAAACGGTTTTCGTACAGAAACCGCAACGCTGCCGGATTCTCCTGGTCCTTGGCATAGATGGCCGCATGGCTGGTCTCGCCGCGCGCCACGGCACAGGCGCTCTTCGCCTGCTGCAGCAGCGACTCGGCCTGATCCCCATGAGCCGGGTACATCGCGATGCCGATCGTAGGCCGCGCATAGATCTCGTCGTCGCCGATCCAGAACGGGTTGCCGAGCGCGCGCAGGGATTTCTCGGCCGCGAGCAACGCCACCGCCGGCCCATCCACCGGAGAAAGAACACAGGCGAAGTCGTCGCGGCCTAGGTCACCGAGGAGATCGCCGGGGCGCAGTACCTCGGCGCGCAGCGCCGCCGCGATCCGGGCGCGCACCGCATCGCCGACATGGTAGCCCCAGGCGGCATCGATCTGGCCAATTGCGCCGCACTCGATCAGCAGCAATGCCAGATTGCGGCCGTCGGCATGTCGCGCCTGCATGCAGGCGCGCAGCGCCTCGATGAACTGAGGGCCGCCGACCGTGGGCAGGCTCTGCGGCGCCGTCGTGGGCTCGTCGGAACCCATTGCGCTCACAGGAACAGCTCTTTCGGATCGATCTTCACGCTGTCGTATTCCAAGGTGCGCTGGATACGATAGGGCTCGCCCGGCCTGATTTTGGGTTCCTTCATCAGGTCGAGCATTTTGTAAGGTATGAGCGGGTTGCCCTTGGCGTCCTTCACGACCATGATCCGCGGTTGCAGGCGGCGCACCAGGTTCTGCGCGATCACCAGTGCGACTTCGCCGCTATTCAGTTCGACCGCGCAGCCGACGGGGAAAACGCCGACGCATTGTATGAACTGCTCCACCAGAGCCGGGTGAAACTGTTTCCCGCGCCCCTTGTAGATGATGTTGAGGGCATTCGAAGGCGACAGGTTTTCGCCGAACGGCGGCGGTGCCGTGAGCGTGTCGAAGGTATCCACGATGCCCGCAATCAAGCCGAACAGTGCAATCCCGCCTCCGCGCAGCCCGCGCGGATAGCCGCTGCCATCGAAGCGCTCATGGTGCAGCGATGCTAGCCCGGGGAGTTCCGGCGGCAAGCCGGCGGTGTTGCTCAATATTTCGACCGAGTGGTCCACGTGCGTGCGGTAGAGTTCGATCTGCGCGGCGTTGACGGGTCCCTGGTTGGCGAGCTCGGTGGGCAGCTTGAGCTTGCCCACGTCCTGGAGCAATCCCAGCATGCCCAGGATTTCCAGACGGTCTGGCGGCAACTGCAGGAAGCGGCCGAAAATGGTCATCATGACCGAGACCTCGGCGGCACGGCTGAGGGTCGCGCCGCTTTTCTCCTGCAGCTTGATCAATAGCGCCATCGCGTCCGGATTGCGAACGACGCTGTCGGTGATCTGCGCCGCAGCTTCGTGGGAGCGGGAACTGTCGACCGCATTGCCGATATCTACGGCGCGGGAAAGTTCCTCGACGACCGCCGTGGTACGGGTATAGGCAGTCTGCGCCCTGGGCAACTCAACCTCTACGCTCGCAGCTTCCGTGTAGACGGTGGTGCCGCGGATTTTTGCGAGCTCCTCGGCATTGGCCTTGGCAATTTCCGAGAGATCTTCTTTCTCCGGGTCGACGAAGACATGCTTGCAGTGCTGTTTCAGAACGTCTATCTGTTTCTCGGTCTTCAGGACGAAGCCCTGGAATACGAATGGCGTTTCCGTCCACGGACGATCCAGCTTCGAGACGTACATTCCGAAACTCAGTTCGTCGACGGAAATTTCTTTAAGTTCCACGATCTTGTCTGACTGCCAAAGCCGGTAGTTTGATTTTTAGTGCCGCGCGCATAGGCGGCGACTAGATCCGGCCGTCTGGGAGTTCTAGGCGTTGGTAGGGTCCTGATAACGAACGCTGCAATTGTACCGCCAACGCGCTTCGCGAACGCGCCCGGATATTCGCGGATTCCGTGATTAGTTCACGAATCGCCTGGCGCAGATACCGATTTCGTAGTCTTCTTCCCCTCCAAATTCAACTCCGGCGGCTTGTGAGCAGAAACGATCTGTAGCAGTTGTCTGAATACCTTGGGTGCGCCCGCGACGATGCGGCCATTGACCAGATAATCGCCGTCACCGTCGAAGTCGCTCACCAGTCCGCCCGACTCCTGGATCAGCAGACTGCCTGCCGCCATGTCCCATGCCGAAAGCCCGATTTCCCAGAAGCCATCCAACCTGCCTGCAGCGACATAGGCGAGATCGAGTGCGGCGGCGCCGGCGCGGCGCACGCCCACCGTCTGCGCCATCACCTTGCGCAATATGGCAATGTATTCGCCCATGTGTTTGAAGTCGCGGAACGGGAAGCCGGTACCGATGAGCGAGTCGGCGAGTTGGGTGCGTTTGGATACGCGCATGCGACGGTCGTTGAGGTAGGCGCCGTGCCCGCGCGTGGCGGTAAACAGCTCATTGCGTCCCGGATCGTAGACCACCGCCTGCATCATCGCCCCCCTGTGCTGCAGGCCGATGGAGACGCAATACTGCGGAAAACCGTGAATGAAGTTGGTGGTGCCGTCGAGCGGGTCGATGATCCACACATAGTCGGATTTGCCGTGCGCGCCAGACTCCTCTGCTAGAATCGCATGGTCCGGGAAGGCTTTGAGCAGGATCTGGATCACCGCCTGCTCGGCCGCCTGATCCACCTCGGTGACGAAATCGTTGTGACGCTTGGTCGATACGGTCAGGGCGTCGATGTCCTGCGCGGCGCGGTTGATGATGGTGCCGGCGCGCCGCGCGGCTTTCACCGCGATATTGAGCATGGGATGCATGAGATGAGGGGTCTTTGCGTTGCGGCTCGCGCCTGGGGTTTGATTTTAATATGAGCGCAGATCTGCTGTCGCATATTCGTATCGTGCTGTCGCACACCTCGCATCCGGGCAACATCGGAGCCGCGGCACGCGCCATGAAGACCATGGGCATCGCCTCGCTGTACCTGGTCAATCCAAAGAAATTCCCCGATGCCGACGCCGATGCCAGGGCCAGCGGGGCGGTGGACGTGCTGCGCGCGGCCTGCGTTTGCTCGAACCTGTCGGAGGCCTTGCGGGGAACGGTCTATGCCTTAGCGGTGAGCGCGCGCCGGCGCGAACTTGCGTACGCGTCGACCGAGGCGCGCAGCGCTGCGCTGGGGCTGGTAGCGGCCGCACGAGACGGCGAGGTGGCCATCGTCTTCGGCACCGAAATGTCGGGCCTGACCAACGAGGAAATACTGCAATGCCGGGCAGCCACGCATATTCCGACGGATCCGGCCTGTTCCTCGCTCAATCTAGCCGCGGCCGTTCAGGTAATGGCCTATGAGGCGCGCGTGGCAGCGGTGGGTGCGACGCTGCTTGGGTCTAGCGAGGCCGAACCCGCCCGGCACGAGGATGTCGAGAATTTCTATGTCCATCTGGAGCAAAGCTTGCTCGCCAGCGGTTTTCTGGATCCCGCAAATCCCAAACGACTGCTGCCGCGACTAAGGCGCTTGTTCGGGCGCGTCCGCCTCGAACAGGAAGAGGTCAATATCCTGCGCGGCATGCTGAACTCTTTTCGGAAATAGTTGACCAAATCACTATGGATTAGTATAGTGGTAAGTTAGACGAATCGGAATCGATTCCGGGTTGATTTATGTTCAATAACATCCGTGAAGACATCGCCAGCGTATTCGATCGCGATCCTGCAGCGCGCTCGACCTGGGAGGTCATTACCTGCTATCCAGGTTTCCACGCCCTGCGAATCCATCGCATCGCGAACTGGCTTTGGCAGTTCAAGCTGCGCTGGCTGGGTCGCTTGGTGTCGCATCTCGGCCGTTTTCTGACCGGCATTGAAATCCATCCCGGCGCCACCATCGGCCGGCGTTTTTTCATCGATCATGGCATGGGCGTGGTTATCGGTGAAACGGCTGAAATCGGCGACGATGTGACGCTTTATCACGGTGTCACGCTCGGCGGCACGTCGTGGAACAAGGGCAAGCGCCATCCTACCCTCAGGAATGGGGTGGTGATCGGTGCCGGTGCCAAGGTCCTGGGTCCGATAGTCGTGGGAGAGGGGGCGAAGATAGGCTCCAACGCGGTGGTTGTGAAAGACGTCCCCCCGGGCGCCTCGGCGGTGGGGATCCCGGCGCGCATCATTGTCGATGAGCAGGACAAATCGCGCGAAGAAAAGGCCGCCAAGCTTGGTTTTTCCGCCTATGCGGTCACGGCCAAAGCGGCGGACGATCCGCTGGCCAAGGCGCTGCAGGGATTGCTCGATCACTCGATGGAGCAGGACCATCGCCTGGAACAACTGCAGCGTGAGGTCGAGGCCCTGAAGGGGCAGAGCGAGGACGACCGGGCAATGGCCGCGCGCTTCAATCCGGGCCGGCTGCGGCAGGTGGTGGATAAATAGTTGACTAAATGACTCAGGTTTAGGGTATACTTGACCGGATTAATCGGATATTGCGCAGGAGGCGAATATGAGACTGACCACTAAAGGTAGATTTGCGGTGACCGCAATGCTGGACTTGGCCTTGCGCCAGAAACAGTCGCCCGTAACTTTGGCCGGCATCGGGGTGCGCCAGAGCATTTCCTTGTCCTATCTGGAGCAGTTGTTTGGGAAGTTGCGCCGGCACGCGCTGGTGCAGAGCGTGCGCGGTCCCGGCGGCGGTTACCGCCTGGCGCGGCCTACCGAAAGAATATCGGTCGCCGATATCATCCTGGCGGTGGACGAACCGCTGGACGCGACCCAATGCGGAGGCATGGAAAATTGCCAGGAAGACAAGCGTTGCATGACGCATAACTTGTGGGCTACGCTGAACGATAAATTGTACGACTACCTGAATTCGGTAACGCTGCAAGACCTCGTGGTCGAGCAATTGTCGAAAGACGGCAATGTGGCGGTGGTGATGGACCGGCGTCCCGCGAGCGTGGGCAAAGTCGTTTCCCTGCCAGTCTGAAGCACGGCAATCAGAGTGCAAGAATAAGAACGGTCATCATGAAACAAGCGATCTATCTGGACTACTCGGCGACGACGCCGGTGGATCCTCGCGTTGCCGCCAAAATGATTCCCTATCTGACCGAGAAATTCGGCAATCCGGCCAGCCGTTCGCATGCCTATGGCTGGGAGGCGGAACAGGCGGTGGAGGAGGCGCGCGCGCATGTGGCCGCACTGCTCAACGCCGATCCGAAGGAAATCGTGTGGACCTCGGGAGCGACCGAAGGCGACAACCTTGCCATCAAGGGCGCGGCGCATTTTTATCAGGGCAAGGGCAAGCACATCATTACGGTCAAGACCGAGCACAAGGCGGTGCTCGATACGGTGCGTGAGTTGGAGCGGCAGGGATTCGAAGCGACCTACCTCAGCCCGGAGCCAAGCGGCCTGCTCGATCTGGAAAAACTGAAGGCGGCGATACGCCCCGATACCATCCTCGTGTCGGTGATGATGGTCAACAACGAAATCGGCGTGATCCAGGACATCGCCGCCATCGGTGAGATCTGCCGCCCTAAGGGCATTATTTTTCACTGCGATGCGGTGCAGGCTGCGGGCAAGATCGAGATCGACTTGCAGAAGCTGAAAGTCGATCTGATGACCGTCACCGCCCACAAAGTCTACGGCCCGAAAGGCATAGGTGCGCAGTACGTGCGCAGGAAGCCGCGCGTGCGCATCGAACCCCAGATTCACGGCGGCGGCCATGAGCGCGGCATGCGCTCGGGCACGCTTGCCACGCACCAGATCGTCGGCATGGGCGAAGCCTTTCGCATCGCCCGGCTCGAGATGGACGTCGAGAACGAGCGCATTCGCGGCCTGCGCGACCGCCTGTGGAAGGGCTTGAGCGAGATCGAGGAGGTGCACTTGAACGGCGATCTGAAGCGGCGCATTCCCGGCAATCTCAACGTCAGCTTCAATTTCGTCGAAGGCGAGTCGCTGATCATGGGGATCAAGGAAATTGCGGTATCGTCGGGCTCGGCGTGTACGTCTGCCAGTCTGGAGCCATCTTACGTGTTGCGCGCCCTGGGGCGCTCGGACGAACTCGCGCATTCCTCCATTCGTTTTACCATCGGCCGCTTCAATACCACGGAAGAAATCGATTTCACCGTCGACCTGCTCAAGCGCAAGATCGCCAAACTGCGCGAACTCTCGCCGCTGTGGGACATGTACAAGGAAGGCGTGGATTTGAATACCGTGCAGTGGGCTGCGCACTGATACCGGACAAGGCTAAACAGTTAAGGAGTCAAACATGGCATACAGCGACAAAGTACTGGATCACTACGAAAACCCGCGCAATGTAGGTAGTTTTGAGAAAGGTGATCAGGCCGTAGGGACCGGCATGGTCGGCGCGCCCGCGTGCGGCGACGTGATGAAACTGCAGATTCGCGTCGGCAAGGACGGCGTGATTCAGGATGCGCGCTTCAAGACCTACGGCTGCGGATCGGCCATCGCCTCGTCCTCGCTGGTCACCGAGTGGGTGAAAGGCAAGACCCTGGATCAGGCGATGGATATCAAGAATACCCAGATCGCCGAGGAACTGGCGCTGCCGCCGGTAAAGATTCACTGCTCGATACTGGCCGAGGATGCGATCAAGGCCGCCATCGCCGACTACAAGACCAAGCACGGATCGGGGGCGGAAGCGAGCGCGCCGGCTGCGCTGGCACCGGCGCAACGAGCCGCCTGAGGCCGCCATGCCGGTTACATTGACTGAAAACGCCGCCAAGCGTGTCTCCACCTTTATCGCCAAGCGCGGCAAAGGCGTGGGTCTGCGACTGGGGGTGCGCACCACCGGGTGCTCGGGCATGGCCTACAAGCTCGAGTTCGCCGACAGCGTCAATCCGGATGACACCTTGTTCGAAAGCCACGGCGTGCAGGTGATCGTCGATCCGAAAAGCCTGCCTTATCTTGAAGGCACCGAACTCGATTTTGCGCGCGAGGGACTGAACGAAGGATTCAAGTTCCGGAACCCGAACGTGAAAGACGAATGCGGCTGCGGAGAAAGCTTTAAAATATAAGCTTGAACTTCGTCGGGACGTGCACGGCGCAACCGGCGCAACAGTCAGCACCAGCTGCGTCTATGCCGCTCAAGGGCTCTTTCCCCGCATGATCAATTTCCAGCACAATCATTTCGAGCTGTTCGGTTTGCAGCCGAAATTTCATCTGGAGCTGACCGAATTGGAGCGGGCGTACCGCAGCCTGCAGTCGCGCGTGCACCCGGACAAATTCGTGCATGCCAGCGATGCCGAACGCCGTGCGTCGATGCAGTCTGCGACGCAGGTCAACGAGGCTTACCGCACGCTGAAGAACCCGCTCGCGCGCGCACGCTACCTGCTCGCGCTGCATCACGTCGATGTGCAAAGCGAAAACAATACCGCGATGCCGCCGCAGTTCCTGCTGGAACAGATGGAGTGGCGGGAGGCTGTGGAAGCGGCCGAGGACAAGCCCGATGAACTGGCCGCGCTGGCGTTGCGCCTGGGCCGGGAAATGCAGGAACAGTACGCCCAGGTCGAGCGTCATCTGGACCTGGAAAACAGTCACGCACGCGCCGCCGACTCGGTGCGCAAGCTGATGTTTCTCGAGCGGTTAAGCGAGGAAATCCGCGATGCGCTGGAGCGATCGGAAGCCTGATGGCACTGCTGCAAATCTCGGAACCCGGATTGTCCGCCGAACCGCACCAGCACCGACTGGCAGTGGGCATAGATCTGGGCACCACCAATTCGCTGGTGGCTACGGTGAGAAGCGGCATCGCCGTCGTATTGAATGACGCCGAGGGACACCCGCTGCTGCCATCGATCGTGCGCTATTTGCCCGACGGCAGTACTGCGGTGGGCTACGCGGCCCAGAGGGATCTGGCGCGCGATCCGCGCAACACCATCGTTTCCGTCAAACGCTTCATGGGTCGCGGGCTGAAGGATGTCGCCTACGCCGAGAACTGCCCCTATGATTTCCTCGATTCGCCCGGCATGGTGCAATTGCGCACCTGCGCCGGCGTGAAGAGCCCGGTGGAGGTTTCGGCACAAATTCTGGCGACGCTGCGCGAGCGCGCCGAACGCTCGCTCGGCGGTGAACTGGTCGGCGCCGTCATTACCGTTCCGGCCTATTTCGACGATGCGCAGCGCCAGGCGACCAAGGACGCGGCACGGCTCGCCGGCATGAACGTGCTGCGGCTGCTGAATGAGCCTACCGCTGCGGCGATCGCCTATGGCCTGGACAATGCCGCGGAAGGGGTCTACGCCGTGTTCGATCTCGGCGGCGGCACCTTCGATATATCCATACTGCGCCTGTCCAAGGGCGTGTTCGAGGTACTTGCCACCAACGGCGACGCCACGCTGGGCGGCGATGACTTCGACCATCGCGTTTTTTGCTGGATCGTGGAGCAGGCGCGGCCGGCTCCACTGTCGGACGAAGACACGCGTTTGTTGCTGACCGAGGCGCGCGAGGCGAAGGAACACCTGACCTATCATGCCGAGGCACGGATCACGGCGCGCCTGGGGACGGGTGAACTGATCGACAGCACTATGCCGCAAAAGACCTTTGCCGAAGTCACCCGCACGCTGGTGCAAAAGACCATGGTGCCGGTCAAGAAGGCGCTGCGCGATGCGGGCATGTCGGTCGAGGACGTCAAAGGCGTGGTGATGGTCGGCGGCGCCACGCGCATGCCGCAGATTCAACAGGCGGTTGCAGAGTACTTCAATCAGGCTCCGCTGAACAATCTCGATCCGGACAAAGTGGTGGCGCTGGGCGCTGCCATCCAGGCCGACGTGCTTGCGGGAAACCGCGCGGCCGGCGACGACTGGCTGCTGCTGGACGTGATTCCGCTTTCCCTGGGGCTGGAGACCATGGGCGGCCTGGTGGAGCGCGTGATCCCGCGCAACTCGACCATTCCCTATGCACGCGCGCAGGAATTCACCACATTCAAGGACGGGCAGACGGCGATGGCCATCCACGTGGTGCAGGGCGAGCGCGAACTGGTGTCGGACTGCCGCTCCCTGGCGCGCTTCGAATTGCGCGGCATTCCGCCCATGGTCGCCGGCGCGGCGCGCATCCGCGTAACGTTCCAGGTCGATGCCGACGGTTTGCTGTCGGTGTCGGCGCGCGAAGCGACGACCGGTGTCCAGTCCTCGATCGCGGTAAAACCTTCATACGGCTTGTCGGACGCGCAAATCGCGCAGATGCTGCAGGACTCGGTCACGCATTCGGGCGAAGACGCGCAGGCGCGGGCGCTGAACGAACAGCGGGTCGAGGCGCGGCGCATGGTCGAAGCCGTAGGCGCGGCGATCGAAGCCGATGCCGATCTGCTGACTGCCGCCGAACTGGCGGAAATACGCCACGCGCTGGACACGCTGAACGCTGCAGCGCAGGGCAATGACCGCAGCGCCATCATGCTGGCGCTGGAACGCGTCAACAAGATTACCGAGCCGTTCGCAGCGCGGCGCATGGATCGCTCCATCCATCGCGCGCTTCAAGGCAAAAAGCTGGAAGACATGAAGATTTGAGCATGGCGACGATCACGGTATTGCCACACGAAGAACTGTGCCCCGAGGGCGCGCTGATCGAAGCCACGCCGGGCACGTCGATCTGCGACAACCTGCTGCGCAACGGCATCGAGATCGAGCACGCCTGCGAAAAATCCTGCGCCTGCACCACCTGTCACGTAGTGGTGCGGGAGGGCTTCGATCGACTGGCGCCATCCGAGGAAAAGGAGGACGACCTGCTCGACCGCGCCTGGGGGCTGGAGCCGGAGTCGCGCCTGTCCTGCCAGGCGAAAATGCCCAACGGCGATCTGGTCATCGAGATTCCCAAGTACACCATCAACATGGTGAGTGAAGGCAACCACTAAAATGAAATGGATCGATGTTCAGGACATTGCCATCGCTTTGTCGGAGACGCATCCCGGAGTTGATCCCAAGTATGTGCGTTTCACCGACCTGCACCGATGGGTGATGGAACTCGAAGGGTTCGACGACGACCCCAAACACAGCGGCGAGAAGATTCTCGAGGCGATCCAGATGGCCTGGATCGACGAAACCGACTGATTCAGGGTTCATGACGAAATGAGGGGATACCTCCCCTCATGCGCCCCTAAGTCAGTGGCCGTTTCGATATTTCTGAAGCGGCCACCTAGGCGAACAGGTTCAGCACGCCATCCAGGCCGGCGTAGTCGAGTACGTAGTTTGCTTTGCTCCGGACCACCGGTTTGGCGTGGTAGGCGATTGACATGCCTGCTTCGGCCATCATCGCCAGGTCGTTTGCGCCATCGCCGATGGCGATGATGCGCTCCTTTTCGATTCCCATCTGATCGCGCGCCTCGCGCAGCCTCGACGCTTTCGCATCGGCGTCGACGATGTCGCCGATCAGATTGCCGGTGAGATGGCCGTCCGCAATTTCCAGCACATTGGAGCTGGCGTAGTCCAGGGCTAGCCGGATTTTCAGATGTTCGGTGAAATAGCTGAAACCGCCCGATACCAGGAGCGTTCTGACGCCCGCGGCTTTCGCTGCTGTGAGCATGGTCTCGGCGCCGGGGGAGAGGCGCAGGCGCTCCTCGTAGACGCGCGCCAGCGCGCTCTCGTCCAGACCGCGCAGCAATTGCACGCGGCGGCGCAGGCTTTCGGTGTATTCGAGTTCGCCCGCCATGGCGGCGGCGGTGATCGCGGACACCTCGGCCTTCGCCCCCGCCAGGTCAGCCATTTCGTCGATGCATTCGATGGTGATCAGCGTCGAATCCATGTCGATCGCGAGCAGGCGCATATCGGCCAGCCTGCGATGCTCGGGAACAAAGCCGAAATCGAGCCTTGCGCGTGCGCAATACTCGGCGATATCCGTGCCTTGCCGGGCGCCAGCGAGGCGGCAAACGCCCGGGCCGGAGGGCAGGACCGGCCGTACGCCGGACAAGCGCGCAAGTTCCCCGATATCGCGATCCGTGAGGGAGGCGCCCTGAATCACCAAATCCATATTCGTCTCGCTTGTAGATGAGGCCCTGCGGGGCGGCCGCGTCTCATTGCAGCGCACCGCCCAGGGTCTTGAACAGTTCTTTCACCGTCTGCGCCCGCGGCATCAGACCTTCGCTCGGTGTTTGCACCCTGAGCTTGTTCGGCCCCGACAGCTTCCAGTGGCGCTGCCGCTGCAGCAGTTGCATGAAGCGGGATCCGTCCAAGGGAGGCTTGTCGATGAATTGGAGTTGAATCGAGTCGCCGTTGGCGTCGATGCGCGCCACGCCGAGGGCGCGCGCGCCGATACGCAGGCGGTGCGATTCGATTAACGCCTGGGCGGGTTCGGGTGCGAGGCCGAAGCGGTCGATGAGTTCTTCCCGCATCGCATCGAGCTCCTCCGTCGTTTCGCAGTTGGCGAGACGCTTGTATAGCGTAAGCCGTTCGTTGACGTCGCTGCAATAGTCGGAGGGCAGCAGCGCCGGCAGGTGCAGATTGATTTCGGTGGTGATTCCGAGCGGTTGCGACAGATCCGGTTCTTTACCGGCCTTCAGGGAGCGCACCGCGTGATTGAGCATGTCGGCGTAGAGATTGAATCCGATTTCCTGCATTTCCCCCGATTGCGATTCGCCCAGGACTTCACCCGCACCGCGGATTTCCAAGTCGTGCATGGCAAGGAAGAATCCGGAACCGAGTTCATCCATCATCTGGATCGCCTCCAGGCGTTTCTTCGCCTGTGCCGACAGCGCCTCTTCGGCATGGATGAGCAGATAGGCGTAGGCCTGGTGATGCGAGCGGCCGACGCGGCCGCGCAGCTGGTGCAGCTGCGCCAGGCCGAATTTGTCGGCGCGGTTGATCAGCATGGTATTGGCAGTGGGTATATCGATGCCGGTTTCGATGATGGTGGTGCACAGGAGCAGGTTGTAATGCTGCTGGTGGAACTCGCGCATCGCGCGCTCGAGTTCGCGTTCGCGCATCTGCCCGTGCGCCACCACGATGCGCGCCTCGGGCAGCAGCTTTGCGAGGCGAGCGTGCATGTGCTCAATGGTATGCACCTCGTTGTGCAGAAAGTAGATCTGCCCGCCGCGCTTCAATTCGCGCAGCGCCGCCTCGCGGATCACGCCCTGGCTGTCGCGGCTGACGAAGGTCTTGATCGCCAGGCGCTTTTGCGGCGCGGTGGCGATGACCGAGAAATCGCGCAGTCCTTCGAGCGACATCGCCAGAGTGCGCGGGATCGGCGTGGCGGTGAGCGTGAGCACGTCGACTTCGGCGCGCAGCGCTTTCAGCGCTTCTTTCTGGCGCACGCCGAAGCGGTGTTCTTCGTCGATGATCACCAGTCCCAGGCGTTGGAACTTGATATCCCGCTGCAGCAGCTTGTGCGTGCCGATGGCGATGTCGACCGAGCCAGCGGCGAGCGCCTTGACGTTTTGCGTCTGCTCCTTGGCGGTGCGAAACCGGGAGAGCTGGGCAATTTTGATCGGCCATTCGTCCGCAATCTGCGCGAAGCGGTCGGAAAACGTCTGAAAGTGCTGCTCGGCGAGCAGTGTGGTCGGGGTGAGGACGGCGACCTGCTTGCCGCCGCAGACGGCGACGAAGGCCGCGCGCAAGGCCACTTCGGTCTTGCCGAAACCGACATCGCCGCAGATCAGCCGATCCATGGGTTTGCCCGAGCACATGTCGGCGACGACCGCCTGGATCGCCGTCGCCTGGTCGGCCGTTTCCTCGAAGCCGAAGCCCTCGGCAAACGCTTCCAGATCGTGCTGCTTGATTTCGAACTGATGCCCCAGTCGCGCCGCGCGCCGGGCGTAGAGGTTGAGCAATTCGGCGGCGGTATCGCGAATCTGCAGCGCCGCCTTGCGTTTGGCGCGGTCCCAGTCGCCGCTGCCGAGCTTGTGCAGGGGCGCCTGATCGGGCGCGACGCCGCTGTAGCGGCTGATCAGATGCAGCTGCGCCACCGGCACGTACAGCCTGTCGCCGCCGGCATACTCCAAATGCAAGAATTCGGTCTTGCCCTCGCCGAGGTCCAGATTGACGAGGCCGAAATAGCGGCCGATGCCGTGCTGAGCGTGCACCACCGGGTCGCCGCTGCGCAGTTCCGACAGATCGCGCACCATGCCTTCGACCGAGGTCGAGCGTCCTTCCGCGCGCTTTTTTGCGCGCACCGTTCCGGCGTAGAGTTCGGATTCGGTGACGATGCCAAAGTTTTCACCGACCAGGACAAAGCCGCTGTACAGCGGGGAGGTGCCGAGCATGCAGCGTGCATCGCTGGCGCGAAACTCGGCAAAGCTCGCGCAGCGCGCAGGCGCGATCCCGTATTCTCCCAGGTACTGGCTCATGGTTTCGCGCCGCCCTGGAGATTCCGCCAATAGCAGCACGCGCGCCGGCGCACTCGCAAGGAACTGCTTCAGCCGCGAGAGCGGATCGGCCGCACGGCGCTCAACTGCGAGCGGCGGCAGCCGCGCGGCGGCGATTCCGGCTTCGGTCGCCGCGTCCGTTTCCTGCGGGACGCCGATGTCGATGCGGGCGAAAGTTTTGGCCGAAACAAAGAACTCCTCTGCTGGTAAGAACATCGCTGCCGGCGGCAGCAGCGGCTGCTCGCGGTAGCCGCGCAGCAGCTGATAGCGCGTTTGCGTGTCTTTCCAGAAGGCGTCTATGGTCGCGGCGACGTCGTGGTGCAGGCAGATCGTGGCCTGCGGCGGCAGGTAGTCGAACACGGTGGCCGTATGATCGAAGAACAAGGGCAGGTAATACTCGACGCCGGCCGGGGCGATGCCGTTGCTCACGTCCTTGTAGATATTGCTGCGGGAGGGGTCGCCCTCGAACGTTTCGCGAAAGCGCGCGCGAAAGCGCGTTCTGCCGGCCTCATCCAGCGGAAATTCGCGCGCCGGCAGCAGGCGCACTTCGTTCACCCGGTAGATGGTGCGCTGGGTATCGACGTCGAAGGTGCGGATCGATTCGATTTCTTCGTCGAGCAGGTCGATGCGATAGGGCAGGGCGCTGCCCATGGGAAACAGATCGATCAGCCCGCCGCGCACGCAATACTCCCCTGGCGCGACCACCTGGGTGACGTGACTGTAGCCGGCCAGCGTCAGTTGCGCGCGCAACTGCGGCAGGCTGAATTTCTCTTCCTGTTTGAGGAAGAAGGTGTAGGCGGCAAGATAGGCTGGGGGCGCCAAGCGGTAGAGTGCGGTGCTTGCCGGAATCAGTGTGATGTCGCAACTGCCGCGGGTGATCGCATACAGGGTCGCCAAGCGCTCGGAAATCAGGTCATGATGCGGGGAGAAACTGTCGTAGGGCAGGGTTTCCCAGTCGGGCAGGAGGTTCACCCTCAGTTCCGGCGTGAAATAGGGAATTTCCTGGCACAAGCGCTGCGCATCCAATGGCGAGGCACAAAATACGATCAGGGGCTTCGCCTGCAGCGCGATGCGTCCCAGCGCATAGGCATCGCTGGAACCGTGCAAGCGGGCGTAGCGCCGTTGCAGCGGCACTGCGGGCGGGGGCGAATTCATGGGCAAAAAGGCGCCCGCGGAGGAGGCGTTAGGAGCCAGGTCTCGGGGACAAACGGCGCAACGGACGGTTCCACTGACATCATCATTCGACTAAGCGCTATTATAACGGCTTCGGTGGTTGATTATTTTTAAAAAACAATGATGTCCGAGCAATTTTTTGGCCTGATTCCGGCGGCGGGGGCAGGTGCGCGCATGGGACAGGCCACCCCCAAGCAATACCTGCAATTGGTGGGGCGTCCGATGCTTTACCATAGCGTGAAGACGCTCCTGGCATGCGGCAGGATCGATATTGTGTTCGTGGTGCTTGCGGCTGGAGACCGAGAATTCAGGCAGCACGATTGGCGCGAGTTCGGCGATCGGATCGCGCCGTTGTATTGCGGTGGCGCTACGCGGCACGACAGCGTGCTGAACGGGCTGGTTGCGGCTTCCTCCACGCTGCAGCCGGATGACTGGATGTTGGTGCACGACGCGGCGCGGCCCTGCCTGGGCCAGGGCGAATTGCAGCGCCTGCTGGATGCGCTCGCCACGGACGAGGTGGGCGGCCTGCTCGCAGTGCCGGTCGCCGACACCTTGAAGCGCGCCGATGCCAGCGGGCGCATCGAGGCGACCGAATCGCGCGATCACCTGTGGCAGGCACAGACGCCGCAGATGTTCCGTCACGGCCTGCTGCTGGACGCATTGAGCAGGACGGCCAAGGTGACCGACGAGGCGGGTGCCGTAGAGGCGCTCGGTTTCAAACCGAAGCTGGTGCAGGGTTCCAGCGAAAATTTGAAGGTTACCTATGCCGAGGATCTGCAGTTGGCCGAGATCATCCTCGCAAGCCAAGGGAGGCGACTATGAGAATCGGGCAGGGATTCGACGTGCACGCCCTAACGACGGGGCGCAAGCTCATGATCGGCGGCGTGAACATTCCGAACGACAAGGGTTTGGACGGGCATTCGGATGCCGACGTGCTGCTGCATGCGCTGTGCGACGCCTTGCTCGGTGCCGCGGCCCTGGGTGACATCGGCCGGCATTTCCCCGACACCGATTCCCGCTACCAAGACGCCGACAGCCGCCTGCTGTTGCGCGAAGTGAGCAGGCTGGTGCAGGACGCCGGTTACCGCATCGTCAACATCGATGCCACGATCATCGCGCAGGCGCCGAAGATGGCGCCGCACATTCCCGCTATGGTGAACAACATCGCCGCCGATCTCGGATTGTCGCGCGGCCAAGTCAACATCAAGGCCACGACTACCGAGAGGCTGGGATTCACCGGCCGCGGCGAAGGCATTGCCGCCGAGGCGGTGGTATTACTGAATTGGGCGGTTTGAGCCGGATTGCGCCAAAAAGCCTTTATACTTACGTCCGGCTCCGGGCGTTATCATTACCCGCCCCCCGTATTTCCTGAGGACAGCAGCGCTGTGACCAAACGATCCAGCTTCAATCACGACCAATTGCTCGCTTGCGCGCGCGGCGAGATGTTCGGCGCCGGCAACGCGCAGTTGCCGCTGCCGCCGATGCTGATGTTCGATCGCATCATCTACATCAGCGACAAAGGCGGAGCCTACGGCAAGGGCGAGGTCGTCGCCGAGCTCGATATTAATCCGGAACTTTGGTTTTTCGCCTGCCATTTCCATAGCGACCCGGTGATGCCGGGCTGTCTGGGTCTGGATGCGATGTGGCAACTGATCGGGTTTTTCCTCGGCTGGATGGGAGGCCCGGGACGAGGCCGCGCGCTCGGCTGCGGCGAAGTCAAGTTCAGTGGCCAAGTGTTGCCGAGCGCAAAGAAGATTACCTACCGCATCAGTATGAAGCGCGTGATACTGCGCAAACTGGTGATGGGTATCGCCGACGCCGTGATGGAGGTCGACGGTCGCGATATCTATGCAGGCCGAGACCTGCAGGTGGGATTGTTCACCTCCACTGACGGATTCTGAGGGTAACGCCATGCGCCGCGTCGTGATCACCGGAATGGGTATTGTCTCCAGCATCGGCACCAACAAGGCCGAGGTACTGGCCTCGCTGCGCGAGGGCCGCAGCGGCATCGAGCTTTCAGAGGAATACAAGACACTGGGCTTTCGTTCGCAGGTGCACGGCCCGGTGCGGGTAAAGCGCGAGGAATTGATCGACCGCAAGCTCGCGCGCTTCATGGGCGATGCGGCGGCGTTCACTTATGTGGCGATGACCCAGGCCATCGCCGACTCCGGCTTGCCCGAGAGCATGGTTTCGCACGAGCGCACCGGGCTGATCGTCGGTTCGGGCGGTGGCTCGCCGCAAAATCAGGTCGAGGCGGCCGACCTGATGCGGGCCAAGGGCGTGAAACGCATCGGCCCGTACATGGTACCGCGCACCATGTCGAGCACCACTTCGGCATGCCTGGCGACGCCGTTCCGCATCAAGGGTGTGAACTACTCGATCAGTTCGGCCTGCTCGACAAGCGCGCACTGCATCGGCAACGCCTGCGAGCAGATTCAGTGGGGTAAGCAGGACATCGTGTTCGCGGGCGGCGGCGAAGAGGTGCATCCTTACCTGAGCATGCTGTTCGACGCGATGGGCGCCCTGTCGTCGAAGTACAACGACACGCCGACCCGCGCCTCGCGCGCCTACGACGCGGATCGCGACGGATTCGTGGTCTCCGGCGGCGGCGGCGTCGTGGTGCTGGAGGAACTCGAACACGCGCGCGCGCGCGGCGCGAAGATCTACGCCGAACTCGTCGGCTATGGCGCGACTTCGGATGGCTACGACATGGTGCAGCCCTCGGGCGAGGGCGCCGTGCGCTGCATGCGCCTGGCGCTGGCCGGCGTGAACACGCCGATCGACTACCTCAATACCCACGGCACCGGCACGCCGGTCGGCGACCCCAAGGAACTCGAAGCGGTGCGCGAAGTGTTCGGCGCCAAGCTGCCTCTGATCAGTTCGACCAAGTCGCTTACCGGGCACGCGCAGGGCGCGGCGGGCGTCACGGAAGCGATCTACTCGCTGCTGATGCTGGAGCACGACTTTGCCTGCGCCTCGGCCAACATTGAGACGCTGGACCCCGCGGCCGAGGGCATGCCGATCGTGCGCGAGCGCGTCGATCATGCCGGCCTCAACACGGTGATGTCGAACAGCTTCGGCTTCGGCGGCACCAACGCCTGCCTGGTGTTCCGCCGCCTGACGAACTGAGGCGATGGGGCAAGCCGCAGACACGGTGCGGCTGTTCTTCGCGCTGTGGCCCGATAGCGATCTGCAGGGGAGGCTTGCGGCTTGGGCGAAGCAGGCGGTGGGCAGGGGCAGGGCGATGCGGCGCGAGAATATTCATCTCACCCTCGCCTTTCTCGGCGCCACCGATGCAGGTCTCTTGCCCGACCTGACCGCGCTCGCTGCCGCGGTGCGCTTTGCGCCGATCCAGCTTGCGCTCGACCGCATCGGTTACTGGAAGCACAACCGCATCATCTGGTGTGGGCCCGGCGAGGAGCCGCAGGCGCTGGCTGTCGTGGTGGAGAACTTGCGTGCGCGGCTGAGCGCGGCCGGTGTGCGCTACGACCCGAAACCCTTCGTGTCGCATATAACCCTGGTGCGCAATGCATCCGGACTGGAGGCAGCTCCAGCCTGGATGCCGCTCGTCTGGGGGGTGCGGGATTTTGCGCTGGTGCGTTCGACGCGTGTCGAAGGACGCGTCAGCTATCGGCTGCTGCAGCGCTTCCCAGCAGCGGCAGGCTGACGCGGGCGATCAGGCCGCCGCCTTCGCGCGCGAGCAACTCGAATTTTCCGCCGTGATGGCGCGCAATGCGATCGACGATCGCCAATCCCAGCCCGGATCCGCCCTTGCCGCTGCGCGCTCTTTCCAGGCGCGTGAACGGTTGCTTCAGCCGCTCCGCTTCCTCGCGCGGGATGCCCGGGCCGCGGTCCAGCACTTCGAGGATCAGCTTGCCGGCTTCGCTGCGTGTGGCGACGCACACCTCTTTCTCGCCGTAGGCGAGGGCGTTGTCCACCAGGTTGGCGATCAGGCGCTTGATGCCCATGCGGCGCAGCGCCTGCGTCGGCACTGTTTCTATGTTTGCCTGCACCGCGCGCCCGAGGCGCTGTTGATGGTCGACGACCTCGTGCGCCAACGCGGCGACGTCGGTGGGGGCCAGTGCTTCCTCGCTCTGGGTGCGCGCAAAATCCAGGAACTGGCCGATGATGGAGTCCATCTCCCCGATGTCGGCAATCATGCCTTGTTTCAGGGCTTCATCGTTGCCGCTCAATTCGGTGGACAGGCGCAGGCGCGACAGGGGCGTGCGCAAGTCGTGCGAGACGCCGGCGAGAATCAGCGCCCGATCGGCATCCAGCCGCGCCAGGTCCTGCGACATCTGGTTGAAGGAACGAGCCAAGGTTTCGATCTCGACCGGACCCGATTCCGGCAGCGGTGCGGGGGTCTTGCCCTTGCCGATGTCGGCCGCGGCGGCGGCCAGAGCCTTCAGCGGGCGGTTGATGCGCGATACGATCAGCCAGGCGCCGACGAGGGACAGCAGCAGCGCGAGCGCGGTCCAGCCCAGCCACTGCCAGGGGAACTGCCGTTCGAGCCGCTCCCGCGGCAACATCACCCAGTATTCGTCGTCATCGATATGGAAGCTGATGAAGAAGCCTCGCGGTTCGCCGACGCTGAAGGCAAAGCGCGTGTCCTCGCCCAGATTGCGCCGGATTTCCGCGTGCAGCATGCGCACGAAGGCTGTGTCGGGCGACGCTGCCAGCTTGTCGTCGGGCTCGGCCGGATAGACGCGTATGCCTTCGCGTTCGGACAGCTCGGCCAGGAGTTCGCGCCGCTTGTCCGCATTGGCAGTGACCAGCGCGGCGCGGGTGAGGTTGACCACGCTGATCACCATCTGCGCCAGTTGTCTTGCGCGGGGCTCGCGCTCGTAGTTGCGCAGGATCTGGAACCAGGCTGCGGCCGAGATCACCATCAGCAGGCTGATCAGCAGAAACGAGCGCCACAGCAGCGTGCGCGGCAACAAGGTCACGCTTTGCCATCCGGCACGAACACGTAGCCGAACCCCCATACCGTCTGGATGTGCACCGGATGCGCCGGGTCGGGCTCGACCAGCTTCCGGAGGCGCGAGATCTGCACGTCGATGGCGCGATCGAAGACTTCGTATTCACGCCCGCGCGCGAGCTCCATCAACTTGTCGCGCGACAGCGGCACGCGCGGGTGCGCGAGCAGGACTTTCATCAGGGCAAATTCGCCGGTGGTGAGAGCAATACTCTTGCCGTCGCGGGTCAGCGCCCGGGTGGCGAGATCGACCGTAACCGGTCCGAAGCTCGCCTGACCTGCCTCGGTCGCAGGGGCGCCCGGCGGCGGTGCGGCGGCACGCCGGCGCAGCACGGCGTGGATGCGCGCCACCAGTTCGCGCGGGTTAAACGGTTTGGCAAGGTAGTCGTCGGCGCCCATTTCCAGGCCGACGATACGGTCGACATCGTCGCCCTTGGCGGTCAGCATGATGATCGGGATCGTCTCCTTGACGCCGCGCAGGCGCCGGCACACCGACAAGCCATCTTCGCCCGGCATCATCAGGTCGAGTACGATCAGGTCGAAGTGTTCGCGCGCGAGCAGCTTGTCCATGGCGACGGCGTCCTGGGCGACATGAACGCCGAAACCCTGTTCGGACAGGTAGCGGTTCAGCAGATCGCGCAAGCGCAGGTCGTCGTCGACTACGAGTATTTTGTCTTTGGCTGTTGTCATGGGTGTATCGTACTCAAAAGCGCCGGCTGGGTCCGGCTGAAAGGTAAGAAACCATGTCAACGGTCTCCATGCTTACAAATTATTACAAATTCCCGCTCCGGGCTCATGCTTTCTTTGCGGCACGGCGCTAGTATTCTTCCATCTTGATTAACCCGGTTTCCGAAATGCGTTTATCCACTGGCAAGTCTCGCCCAGGCCCGGCAGCGACCGGCCATGGCGTGGTTGTGCGCTTAACAGGAGGGCTAGTCGCCTCTACAATGGAGGCGGCGGGACGCGCGCGGTCCCCCGCGCGGGTCCAACCGAGGAGCGAGGAATGAACGCCTTACTTGCCGTTTGCGGCAGTCTGCTGGTCGCGGTTGCCGCGAACGCGGCAGCTTCGGGCCCGTTCGAGCAGGAAATGCGGTTTCGGCCGTTCGCCCAGGCGCAGAGTCCGCGGCCCGAACCGCAGCGCGAGGCCGCCAGACCCGAGCCGCAGCGTGATATGCGCGGGCCCGGCGACGCCGACCGCGGCCGCATGAGCCCGGACGAGCGGCGCCAGTTGCGCCGCGATATTCAGGACGCGGGCAGGGACATCTACCGCCCCGGGCAGCAGCAAGGGCGCGGAGACAATCGACATTCCGGACGCAGGTGAGGTACCAGGAGTCCGTCCCAAAATGCGGCGGGAACCTGGCCGTCTAATGTTGCGGCACCGGCGTCGAGCTGCGCCGCTGTGCGAGGGCGGCGGCCAGTTTCATGTCCGTCGTCAATATGTGATCGCGCAGCCATTGGCTGAGAAAATCGGCGACGGCGGGGTCGTTCATTCGACCGCCCGCATCCAGCATCTGCTTCAGCTCGATCAGCTGCTTTAGCAGTTTGACGTGTTCGGCCTTGTGTGCGAGCACCGCGACGTACTGTATGCGCTCCATCTCCGCTTCCTCGCGGCCGAAATGTTCCCCGGTGTACGCGATGAGATCGTTCATCGCCTTGCTCTCGCGGCCGTTGCCCTCGCCGCACTGCATGGATTGGAATAACGCGTTGACCAGATCGACCAGTTTACGGTGGTCGCCGTCGATCAGGCTGCTACCGGTGCGAAGATCATCGGTCCAGGAAAATTGCGCCATGAAAAGGTACTCCGTGATTGTCTGCAGACAAAATGCAGCGACGCGCCGGATTCGCCGCTCGCTGCGTTGCATTGCAAAATTCTGCGCGCGTCCGGCGCTGGACTTTTGACCTGAGTCAACTGAATTCGATTCAGCCGGATGGGCGCCTTGCGCGCTTATTGACGTCGGCGCGGACCGCTATTGCAGCGCCGGCGGCTTAGGGCGGCAAGACCGGGCGCAGGATGGTGCGACGCCCCAGGCACCGCCGCCTGCGCACGGCAACGCCAGAATTCCTGGCAAAAGTCTGACGAAGCGGGTCATTGCGATCTTGACGGGTGCGGTCATTACTAGGGCGACAGCTGTGCGAAGTCTTCGCCATCCGGCTATCCGCCGCCGTCGGGTTCATGCGCTTTGAGCCAGACTGCCAGATCGCGATCGTCCGCATCGATATGCAATGCGAACCACTTCCAGAGCGGGCTGACCAGCCCGACCGGATCGGCATACAGTTCTCGCTGTACCCTGCGGCAAAACGCCATAAGTTCTACTAGCAGAGAGGCGTGACTTTGCGCATGCTCATCCGCCCGCGGATAACCGGCCGAGCGCATCAAGCCTTCCTCGAACAGAAAATGCTCTTGGGTGAAATCAATCAGTGCCTGCAGTTTCCTTGGATCGGGTGGTCTATGGTCGGCAAAATTCATAAGCGTGTTGACTACCACGTCTTTGCCCAGCAGGAGCAAGTGCTTGTGCTGCTCGTCAATCTGAGTATGGCCAAGCTCAATGGCACTGGTCCATTCAAAGTAGGTCATAGGCGATGTCTCCCTACGCATACGTTGCGAACGTTACCATAATGCGGCAGCTATCTGGGTTGGGTGCGTTCTTTTTATGCAGGCGCTCAGAGAGTCTAAGTTGAGACTCGGATATCGAGGCCGTGCCGATGTCGTTTCGGAATTCGGAAAAGGACCTGCCGATTGTCGGAGAGCCTTTCGGGTTCGCAAGAAGGCAACGCCTTCGTCTGACCGGTCGCTTGGAATCATTCAGGCCGTCGCGGCGTTGAGATGACGCCGCGCCGGCAGGAGAACTTACGACTTTGAGACAAAGTCATGGGGTTTCATGGACTGATCGCGTCACTTATGCCTTCTTTCCCAGAGGTACGCCCGAGCCGATCGTGGTAAAGTCGCACGCAGGAACGTCACCAACATGAATCATCCCAAAGTCAAAGCCGTTCTCGAATACCCTTGCGGCAAGGCGCCAATAGTAGGGTCGTCGAGCGAAGTCGCCCCTGGCATCCTGTGGTTTCGCATGCCCTTGCCATTCGCACTCGATCACATCAATCTGTGGGCGGCACGCGACGGTGACGGTTGGGCCGCGTTCGACAGTGGCGTGCAAAGCAGAGAAACCGCAAGTGCCTGGCACAAACTCTGTGGAACTGGCGGCGCGTTGGAAAGCGGGGGGGTTACGCGCTTATTCGTCACGCACATGCATCCCGACCATGTAGGCATGGCGGGTTGGTTGACGCGCAAGTTCGACTGCCAACTGTGGATGACGCGCCTGGAATACCTGACCTGTCGCGTGTTGGTGGCCGACACGGGTCGAGAGGCGCCCAACGACGGCGTCAACTTCTATCGAAGGGCGGGCTGGAACGAAGAGGCGCTGGAAGACTACCGGGCCCGATTTGGGACCTTCGGCAAATTGGTGTATGCGCTGCCGGACAGCTATCGTCGCTTGCGTAACGGCGAGCGCTTGCGCATCGGCGCACACGAATGGCAAATCGTCGTCGGCAGCGGGCATTCACCGGAACACGCTTGCTTTTACTGTGCCGAATTGAAGTTGCTGATCGCGGGTGACCAGGTGTTGGCGCGAATTTCATCCAATGTCTCCGTATTTCCGACGGAGCCGGACGCGGATCCAATGGGCGACTGGCTGGCGTCGATTGACAGGCTGCGGCAGGAGGTGCCTGACGACGTCTTGGTCCTGCCTGCCCACAACGATCCGTTCCGCGGGCTGCATGCTCGGCTGGATGATCTGGCGAGCGGTCATCGGCGGGCACTTGATCGATTGCGAAGCGCGCTTGCCCAGCCGAAGCGGGCCGTGGACGTGTTCGCCGAGTTGTTTGGTCGCCCGGTTGGGTCCGACCCCAACTTGCTTGGAATGGCCACGGGCGAGAGCCTGGCTCACCTAAATTATCTGTACCACCGCGAAGAAATCGTGAAGGAAGTCGGTGCAGATGGAGTCGCGTGGTACCGCGTGAAATAGGCGTTGGCAGCGACACGGTTTTGCCGCGATCCACAGGGCTAAGGCGAACGTTGCACGCGAACTAGAGGCCCGTCCCGGAAATCGCTTGCCTTTGTCCTATCCGCATAGCGCGATGAGCGTGAGAACTTGCCGCGTTCGGCGGCAGGCGCGAAGCGCGAGGAGAGGCCTCGAAGGAAGCGCACTTGGGGGACGGGGTTGGGCACGCGGCGAGGAACGCGGCAAAGAATAGCCAAAGGTGTTCCGCTGGGGTTTGTCCAACTCCGCATCGCTCAGCGACGCTTGGTCTGCCTTCTTCAATTTCACTTATGCATGCCTCCAACGCGTGCTGACACACCACGGAATTCGTCCGGCGCGGCCGCGTCGACCCGATTCTCGCCCGGGGACTTGCCAATCACCATCGCGCCTGCAATCGCTAAAGCGCGGTCGATTCGCCAGTTCTCCACGTTTATGCCGTGGTTATTCACGTCTTATCGCGGAATATAATACCGCGCACGGCGCGTTCGTTCATGAGGCACTCTGATGACGACTCGATTTGATGCCATCATCATCGGCACCGGGCAATCGGGGCCGTCGCTGGCAGCGCGGCTCGCTGGCGCAGGCCGCAAGGTTGCGATTGTCGAACGCAAGCTCTTCGGCGGCACCTGCGTCAACACCGGCTGCATGCCGACCAAGACGCTCGTTGCGAGCGCATATGCAGCACATCTCGCGCGTAACAGCGCGGACTACGGCGTCATTCTGGATGGTCCAGTCCGCGTCGACATGAAGCGCGTCAAGGCGCGCAAGGACGTGGTCGCTTCCACCGCCAGACGGCACGTCGAGAAGTGGTTGAAGGGCGCAGCCAACCTGACCGTGTTCGAAGGGCACGCCCGTCTCGAATCGCCCACCACGGTGCGCGTCAACGACGAATTGCTGGAGGCGCCGCAAACCTTCATCAACGTCGGCGGCCGCGCGCTGGTGCCGCCGATTCCGGGCATCGACCAGATCGACTATCTCACCAACTCAACCATGATGGAGATCGATTTCCTGCCTGACCATCTGATTATCATCGGCGGCAGCTACATCGGCCTCGAATTCGGCCAGATGTACCGGCGCTTCGGCGCGCAAGTCACGATAATCGAGCAGGGCGCGCGCGCGATTGCGCGCGAAGACGAAGACGTCTCGCAGGGCGTACTCGACATTTTGCGCAACGAGGGCGTCAACTTCGAGCTGAATGCGCAGAACATGATCGTCGAGAAACGCGACGGCCAGATCGCGGCCAAATTCGATGGCGCCGGCGGTCCGCGTGTCGTGAAAGGCTCGCATCTGCTGCTGGCGGTGGGACGGGTGCCCAACACCGACGACCTGGGCCTCGCGCAAGCAGGCGTACGCACCGATGCACGCGCCTATGTCGAGGTGGATGACGAACTACGTACCAGCGTACCCGGCATCTGGGCGATCGGCGACTGCAACGGGCGCGGCGCATTCACCCACACTTCCTATAACGACTACGAGATCGTCGCCGACAATCTGCTCGAGGGCGCGCATCGCAGCGTCAAGGATCGCATTACGGCATATGGCCTGTTCATCGATCCGCCGCTCGGGCGCGCCGGCCTCACCGAGGCCGAAATCCGCAAGTCCGGCCGCAATACATTGGTCGGCATGCGGCCGATGACGCGCGTCGGCCGTGCGGTGGAAAAAGGCGAAACGCAGGGTTTCATGAAAATTGCGGTGGATGCGGAAACCAAACAGATTGTCGGCGCCGCGATCCTGGGAGTCGGCGGCGATGAAGCGATCCACTGCATTCTCGATGTGATGTACGCCAAGGCGCCATATACGGTGCTGCAACGCGCAGTCAACATCCATCCGACAGTGGCAGAACTCATACCCACTGTCCTGGGCGAACTAAGGCCCATGGCCTGAACGCGAGAGGCCGATCAAAGCGCGGGCAGTCCCTATGCCTCCTGTCAACGTGAAGGCATCGCAGCAGGAATCGTTGAAAATGGGGTAATCAATATGACTCGACATGCGCAACCTTTCACGCTCGCCGTCCCGGTCGATCCTGGCGACCACGTCCTCGGACCGGCGTCAGCCAAGGTCACGCTGGTCGAATACGGAGATTTCGAATGCCCGTCGTGCGCTCAGGCTTACCCTGCGGTAAAGATATTGCTCAGGCATTTTGGAGACCGCGTGCGCTTCGTGTTCCGTCATTTTCCGCTGCGCGAGGTACACCCCAATGCAGAACTCGCGGCGGAGGCGGCAGAAGCTGCAGGCGCACAGCATAAGTTCTGGAATATGCACGACGTGCTATTCGAGCATCAGTTGCACTTAAAAACCAAGAGCCTGAGGCAATATGCCGAGAAGGTGGAACTCGACCTGGAACGTTACGACCACGAAATGGAAGATCACCTCTACTTGCAGCGTGTCCAGGAGCACGTTAGCGGCGGAACCGGCAGCGGCGTTCGGGCGACGCCGACGTTCTTTCTGAACGGCGTGGTGCAGGACGTGTCCTTCGGCATGCAGCGATTGCGAACGGCGATAGATGCCGGGCTACGCGCATAGTTGAGGTCGGAGGCCGCGTTGGTCGATGTAGCCTAGTTCCAATACTGACAAGGAAATAATCTCATGACTACCGAACCCCTCAAGGATGCCTACAACAATGTGTTGGGCACTATCGAGACCAATCCAGACGGCAGCCAGGTACTACGCGATGCGAACGGGAAGATTCGCGGGTATTACGACCCCACGACCGACCACACCCGCGGTCCCGACCAGCGGATTCTCGCCAAAGGAAACCTCCTTACCACGTTGATTTGCTGACGATTGCGTACTGGCGGACCTGAAAACACGGCGAGGTCACGCGCAGCGCAACTCTTACCCCTCAGCTCAAACGGGTGCTTGTTACCGATCGCGACCTTCGCCTCCGGCCCGTTCCCGATCTACGTCGGTTGGCGGACCTTGGAATGCAGGGCGATTGGAGTTCCTATGGCTGCATGCGCCGCGCCAAGTTCTCCCAACGCACCTCGCGCATGCTCTGCGCCAGACGGTGCACACTACCGTTCTCCACGTGCGCTTTGCGCTCGGCCTCCGTCGGCACTTGATGATGGCGCAGCATCATCGCCAGGGTCTTATTCTTATGGAATGCCACCGGCGTCAATACATCCTCGCGGCGGCTGTGAAAAGCGTCTTCACCCTCGGCGCACGCACGATCGAATACATTGAAATGGCGACAGGCCATGGGACGCAGAGGATGCATCGTGCAGGCCAAAGTCCGTTCTTGGCGCTCGACTTTGCGGATGCCCTGCGCCACCCGTTAATCGGTCACGTGATACATCGACAACAACAAACTCAGCTATCGGAGACGCGCTTCGCTTTCGACAAAGGTCAGGCGTGCTTGCTCGAAATCGGTACGGCCTTTCTTGCTCATCTCATCGGTCTTGAACGGGTGATGGGGCGCTGCAATCCCTACTAGAGCGATCCGGAACGGAAGTTGCGATTCTCCCTCACGAGATTTCGAAGCTTTGTGTCTTCGTCGCGTGCAATATGACGCCCGCCGACGGCCATCGCCTACTTTGCCAACCCTTTCTCTTTGAACAGGGCGACAAACTTCGAGTCCGTTTCCATCATGTGATAGCGCCACCAAATTTGCAGAAACTGCAGCAATTCCTTGGCGATGTCTGATCTGGAACTGCGGAGCGCTTTTTCAAAGTCGTTGGCAAACGAATTGACTTTTTCAATGAGCGCGTCGTGCTCACGCTTGTGCTCGTCGGCGTCTGCATATTCAAACTCAGCAAAATATTTCTCTTCCATTCTGAAATGCGTCGCGGTGTAGATGATCAGCTCATCCAATATTTCGCCAACTACATCCGTACCTCTGCCTTCGATCGTCGCCTCATGCAGCCGATTGATGATTCCTACAAGTCTTTCGTGCTGTCGGTCAACGACTGCAACGCCTAACTTGAGACTGTCATTCCACTCGATCAGCGCCATATTTGATATGGTGACAAGATGTTATGGCAAGCGTGTATTCTAGTTCACCGATCGGTTTGGTGTCGACCTGCGCGCTGATCCACCCGTTGCACTTCGTACCTGAATCGGTTGTTCCATGATTCAAGTATGAAGCGGTCGGGCTCGGATTCGGCGCCTGGTTCGCATCGCGCGGGCGTTCCCGATACGCCCGATTACTCCATCAACAGGTGCGCAATCGAATTGGCGTAGTAGCGCAACAGCACCGCCTCTGCCGGATCGGCCGCGTACAGGCCGTCGCGCTCCTTGACCATGTGGCGCAGCAGCATCATGCGCAACCCGGTCGTTATCGCGTAATCCCGGTCGCGGCGCGGGATATAGATATGCGCGCCGGCAGTTTCCAGGCGCTCGATCAGCACTTCCACTTCGGACTTGATTTCCAGTTCGGAGAGTGCGCGGCCGGGATTGTGCTCGAACACCAGCGCCACCAGCGGCACCGGCAGGACTGGGATCAGCCTGCCGACGCTTTGCATCAGATGGCATCCCAGCTCGGCGATGCGTGCGTAGCGTACTTCTTTCCCCAGATTGCGGAAATCGATTCCGCGCACGCGTGTGAATTCGCGCATCGACACCGGCGTGCCGAAGTTGACGCAGGCATAGCCGAATCGATGCCACTCGCTCCGGATCATCAGCAGCGCCTGGTTGGCGGCAAACGCGAGGGTGTTCCAGGCGGCTTTGATCGGGCCGGTCTTCTTCGGATTCTCATCGAGCGCGAGCAGCAGGGTGCGGTCTTCCAGCGTGCGGTCGTAGTTGACGCCGAGCGGAATGAACACCAGGTCGCGTTCGCCGGCTGGATCGAAGCCGCGCACCATGTAGTCGAGCGCCCCCAGCCGCGGCGCGCGCATTTTGCCGTCGCGCGTGAGCCCGCCTTCTGGATAGACGGCCTGCGTGACGCCGCCCTCGGTGGCCATGACGATATAGCGCTCGAGTACCTTGCGGTATAGCTCGTCGCGCGAGTTGCGGCGCACGAAGTAGGCGCCCATGGAGCGGATCAGCTGCTGCAGCGGCCAGATACGCGCCCATTCGCCGACGGCGTAGGAGAGCGCCGCCTGGTCTGCGACCAGGTAGGCGGCGAGGATGTAATCCATGTTGCTGCGATGATTCATCACGAATACCACCGTTGCGTTCGGCGGCACGCGCGCCAGTCCTTCGCTGTCGGTGTAGCCGACGCGCACGCGGTAGAGCAGGCGGGCGATCTTCCGCCCCAGCCAGTAGCCGACGCGAAAATAGAAGTAGGCATTGAAGGCAGGTACGATTTCACGCGCGTAGCCGGCAACCCGCGCCATGACCACCTCGCGCGGCATTTTCCGCTCCCGCGCCACCGCGGCTGCCGCCTGCTGCACTTTCTCGTCGTAGAGCAGGCGGTCGATCAGGACCTGGCGGCGGGTCTGCTGGAACGGCCGTATCTCGATTCTGAGGCGCGAGCCGACTTCGTCCAGTACCTTGTTGGCGCGGTTGCGGATGAACCAGCGCACGCTCGGCACCAGCAAGCGGTCCAGCAGCCCGACGAGCGCGAGCAGGCCCGCGAGCAGGACCAACCACAAGGGCAGGGTGACGGTGCTCATGCCGGCCCCGGTGGGGTCGATTCGCTTATTGCTGGCGCAGCATGCGTTTCAGGATCTTGCCGGTTGCGCTCTTCGGCAGTTCTTTGACGATTTCCACGCGCGCGGGCGTCTTGTAGGCGGCGAGTTTTTCCCGGCACCAGTCGACGACGTATTCCGGGGTCAGCTGCGTGCCTTCCTTCAGCACCACGGCAGCGCAGACGCTCTCGCCCTTGAGCGGGTCGGGCATGCCGAACACCGCCACTTCCTTGATTTCTGGAATCTGGTACAGGTAGTTCTCCACCTCGGCCGGCCAGACCTTGAAGCCGGACACGTTGATCATGTCCTTCACCCGATCGACGATGAACACATAGCCTTCCTCGTCCATGCTGCCGATGTCGCCCGAATGCAGCCAGCCGCTCCGGAGCGCCAGCGCCGTCTCCGCGGGCTTGCCCCAGTACTCCTTCATCACGCCCGGGCCGCGCATCACGATTTCGCCCCATTGCCCGCGCTGCACCTCGCAGTCGTTCTCGTCGAAGATCTTTACCTCGAAATCCTCGATCGCCGTGCCGACGCTGCCGAACTTGTGCTTGGACACGTGGTTGTAGGCGGCGCAGGGCGAACATTCGGTGAGGCCATAGCCTTCGTGGACGGCGGGGCCGTAGGTTTCGGTCCAGCGCCGCGATATCTCCTGGGGCATGGTCGCCGCGGCGGAGAAGTAGTAGCGGATCGAGGCGAGCTTTTTCTTCGGCACGTTGGCGCCGAGCAGCGCGATGTAGATGGTGGGCACGCCGAAAAACATAGTCACGCCCTGGCGCTCGATTTCGTCGAGCACCACGTCCGGCACGAAGCGGCGGAACAGTACCAACGTCGCGCCGGCGACGAAGCCCGCGTTCATGATGTAGTTTTGTGCGAACACGTGGAACAGCGGCAGGAAGATCGCCAGCCGGTCGCTCGCGCCGTGGGCGGAGCAGTTCACCGCGGCGCGGGTATTGGTGATGACGTTGTTGTGGGTGAGCGTCACCCCTTTCGGAAACCCGGTGGTGCCCGAGGAATAGAGCAGGGCGGCCGGATCGCCGGGGGCCATGTTCTCTGTCTTGAACGTCTTATTGCCGGCGGCGAGCAGTTCGGCCAGAGGGGTCGCTGCCGTGGCCGCACCCTCGCAATTGACGACTTCAACGAGCGTCGGACATTCGCCGCGCGGCACATTGGGCAGAAGCTCGGCCGTGGTGAACATGAGCTTGGTGCCGGAATCGTTGACGATGTATTTCACCTCTTCCGCCTTGAACATCGAATTGATCGAGACCACGATCGCCCCGACCTTCTGTCCGGCGAGGTAGGCGAGCATGAACGCCGGGATGTTGGGCAGGTACAGGGCGACGCGGTCGCCGCGGCGGATGCCGTTTGCGGCGAGCGAGCTAGCGAGCGCGCAGGCGCAAGCCTCGAGCGCGCCGTAGCCGATGTCCTGTCCTTCGAATACGATAGCCTGGCGCTCGGGGGTCGCGCGCGCGACGCGCGCGACGTGGTTGGCGATGTTCATTGTTGTCCTCCTCTTATTGCCCGCGTAGGGCACGCTGCAGGGCGCGGCAACGCATCATAGCAAAACAGGGCGTGCGCTGCGCGGGCACGCGCCCGCGCGCGCCGCGGCTAGATCGCGGCCGCGACGGCCTTGCCGACATCTGCGGTGCTTGCCTTGCCGCCCAGATCCGGCGTGCGCGGCCCGTCGATCAGCACCTGCTCGATTGCGCGCAGGATCGCTGCGCCCGCTTCGGCCTGGCCCAGGTGTTCGAGCAGCATCGCGCCGGACCATATCTGTCCGATCGGGTTGGCGATCTTCTTGCCGAAGATGTCGGGCGCGGAGCCGTGCACCGGTTCGAACAGCGAGGGAAAAGCGCGCTCGGGATTGATGTTGCCCGAGGGGGCGATGCCGATGGTGCCTGCGGTGGCAGGACCGAGATCGGACAAAATATCGCCGAACAGATTGGAGGCGACGATGACGTCGAAGCGCTGCGGATTGAGCACCATCTGGATGGTGAGTCCGTCGATGTGGTACTGGCTGGTCTTCACGCCGGGATAGTTCTTGCCCATTGCGGCGAAGCGCTCATCCCAGTAGGGCATGGTGATAGAGATTCCGTTCGACTTGGTGGCGGAAGTGATTTCCTTGCGCGATCGCTTCATCGCCAGTTCGAATGCGAACTTCATGATGCGGTCGACGCCCTTGCGGCTGAAGGTCGAGACCTGCTGTGCCAATTCGCGCTCGGTGCCCTCGAACAGGCGCCCGCCCATGGAAGAGTATTCGCCCTCGGTGTTCTCGCGCACCACGTAGTAATCGATGTCGCCGACCTTGCGGTTCGCAAGCGGGCAGGCGACACCGGGCATCAGCCGCACCGGGCGCAGATTGACATACTGATCGAATTCGCGCCTGAACTTGATCAGCGAATCCCATAAGGAAACGTGATCCAGCACCTTTGCGGGCCAGCCGCAGGCGCCGAAGAAAATGCAGTCGTGGCCGCCGACGCGGTCTTTCCAGTCGGGCGGCATCCACCAGCCGTGCTTGTCGTAGTTGTCGCAACTCCAGTCGAAATGGTCCATGGCAAGGGACAGCCCGAATTTTTTCGCCGCCGCCTCGAGTGCGCGCACGCCCTCGGGCATCACTTCCTTGCCGATGCCATCACCCGCGATGACGGCTATTTTGTAAGTTTTCATAGTTCACTCAGGTTAGGAACATCAATTATATACGGCGCCCAAAATC
>Ga0334722_10000632_pt1 | contig 50021 bp, 48 predicted proteins | sample C3_bottom_MG_FD_207210 | JGI IMG/M metagenome (GOLD analysis project Ga0334722, IMG submission 207210) | Sediment microbial communities from Yellowstone Lake, YNP, Wyoming, USA - C3_bottom | ecosystem: Environmental > Aquatic > Freshwater > Lake > Sediment | place: USA: Wyoming | collected...
CCTCGGAGCCCTTGGAACCTTCGTCGTCAGAACCCTCAAGAAAAAGAAAGACTGATCCATATGGCCTTCGATCTATGGCATACCCTCGATGTGTTGCCCGGCATCGTCGTCGGCTTGACAGTCCACGAGGCGGCGCATGCATGGACGGCTTCGATGGCGGGCGACAAGACGGCCGAAGCGGAAGGGCGCATATCGCTCGATCCCCTCAAGCACATAGATCTGCTCGGGTTCGCCATGATCCTCTTCGCCGGATTTGGATGGGCGAAGCCGGTTTCCTTTCGCGAAGACCGGATGAAGAATCCCCGGCTCGGTCCGATGATTGTCGCGGTCGCCGGACCACTTTCAAATGCCCTCTTGGCGTTGACCCTTTCATTCGCATATTCGGTTGTAGCCCCCGGATTGAAGGCCGGTGGCTCGACGAGTCATTCCCTGGAGCAGATGCTGATTCTGGCGATATATACCAATTGGGGGCTGTTCGTATTCAACATGCTGCCGATACCGCCCCTGGACGGCTCCCATCTCCTGTTTGGATGGTTGCGGGGCTCGAACCCCGACCTCTATGCGGAAATTTACCGGAACGGCACCTGGCTTCTGACGATCCTGCTCGTTGTTACGAGTCGAATGGAGAATGGGGTCCCCTTCCTGTCCGAGGCCGTGTCATTCCTGTCGAGATCTGGTCTCGGCTTGTTCTCGGGCTGAGGGTCGGGAATCCGGGCGCGTTCTTGGCAATACTGATTTGTGTGATTTCATCCGCGCTGTGTCCCGAGGATAGATCTTCCCTGGGGAGCCCGGACGGGGAAGGATGACGATGAAGCAGTCTCCTGCGCAAGGAGAGTCCGCTTCGACCATCGACTATGTCGATTCCACGATAACCTATACCTATGACTTGTTATCCCGACTCCCAACGTGCTTCCTGGAGAGGAAGGGCCCTTTGGAATGTGGAGGGACCGGGAGAACACCGGGCGGATTGTCGAATTCGACGACGGGAGACTGGCGAGAACCGGACATTACGGCGAAAATGGCAACCTGAGGGAAGAGACGAGATACGACACCTGAAGGACGGGCGGACGGAATGGTCATGGTGTGAATAGGAGGCCGGGAGGCTGCTTACCCGGAAATCCGTGCTTCGGTTCGCGACATGGAGTCAACTATGGCGGAGAATCACGATGCGGGTCCCTTGTCCCTGACCACGACTCTCTATCACAACGGGACGGTAATCGCCCTGGACGACAAGGGCACTGTCGGCACCTGTCTCCTGGTCAGGGGCGATACCATCCAGGGCGTCTACAATTCCCCCGACGAATGCCGGGGGGCCGACGATATCAAGATGGTCGATCTGCGGGGGAAGTCCCTCATTCCCGGATTCAACGACAATCACATTCATCTCAATTTTCTGGGCGACAGCCTGGAAGCCCTTCACTTCCATGGCAGAAGTGAAGAGGAGATCGTCGTTCTTCTCAAAGAGAGATTCCAGGATATCGGGAGAGACAAGATTGTCTTCGGCTATGACTGGGACTACCCCGCCTGCACCGATCCGCGAAAGGAACTCCTCGACGAAGCGTTTCCGCGAAATCCCTTGATTCTGGGCCAATACGGGGGACATACCCTGTGGGTCAATTCCGTGTCTCTCCGCAAAATGAAGATCGACAGGAACACGCCCGATCCGATCGACGGCGTCATCTGCAGAGACGAGAACGGGGAGCCCACGGGGATACTCAAGGATATTCAAAACAATGGTTATTTGAACGGGTGGGTCATCGGTCGTATGGTCAGCCTCCGGGAAAACCGGAAGAATTACCTCGAGGCCATGAAGCGCTGCTCGGAGTTCGGCATTACCTCGGCCCAGGACAACACCTGGTCATTCATAGCGATGATGTGTATCAGGAAACTATTCCGACAGAACAGGCTGGCGCTTCGATTGTCCTGCTGGTCCCATGGTGAACTGGCCGTATTCCGTCTTCTTTTCGACCTGCAGAAATTCGACCCTAATTGGTTCAGGAAGGGCCCGGTCAAGTATTTTATCGATGGAACCTTTTCCGGACGCACGGCCTGGCTCAGTGAACCCTATCCCGGAACCGATGACGACTATGGTATCGGGAAGCCGAAAGAATGGATCGGGAGAATGCTCCAAAGGCAGGTACGGAGAAGACAGCAGTGCGCCTTTCATGCGCTGGGAGACAGGGCAGTGTCCGAGTACCTTGATGCGCTGGAAGAGCTGTCCGCGAAATACCGGGACATTCCCGCTCTGAGGTTCCGGCTGGAGCACGCCCAACTCATCCGAGCCGAAGATATTCCGAGAATCGAAAGCCTTGGAGTCCTGGTTTGCGCCCAGCCCTCGGCCCTCAACAACCCGGAGAAGGATCGGACCATACTGGGACAGGAGCGGGCGAAGCGAGCCTATCCCTATCGCAGCCTGTTGGATGCGGGAGTTCACCTTTCCTTTGGTTCCGATGCCCCGGGGGAAAGGTCCTTCAATCCCTTCGTCGGGATACATTATGCGGTCAACCGGGATGACGAAGAAAGGATATCCTTGATGGAGGCGCTGACCTGCTATACTTCCGGCAGCGCCTATGCCGAGTTCAAGGAAAAGGAAAAAGGATGTCTGGCTCCGGGTATGGCGGCGGACTTTCTGGTTCTTTCCGAGGACCTTCTGACGCTGGAGAAAGACAAGATAAAAGACGTATATGTGAAGATGACCTTTGTGAACGGGGCCTTGGTGCATGAATCGCGGAAATGAAAGCGGGAGAGTGGATGCCAGGGACTTCCTATGTCGATGCGAGGGTTCGAAGTCTCGCGACAGGAAGGTAGCGCGGTAGCTTCCTTGAAGAGCTTCCCCGGAAATCCTGTCCACGGGATCGGACCCAATTAAAGCTATCGTCGCTCGGAGGTCCCCCCTTTCGTCCGTTTGGCGTTATTGATTACATGATATATAGTAATAATGCAGTTGGACGATGCTGGATTGCAGGTCGCGATTGCATGATACTGGAGGTGGCTGGCGTCGCTGCGAGTCAGGTTTTGCTATGTAGACAGGGCAAGGTCCCTTCTCGAGGGCGCGGGCCGAAGGATCGGGGAAAGGAGGCTATATGGCAAAGCGAATTGTCTGGGCCATCGTGTGCTTGACGACCTTGGCGATCCTCTCGGGATGCGGCAGCGCTCCGAAGACGGCGGATTTGGAGCGACATTCCGGCCCGACGACCTTCGAGGGTGACAGGTCCATCCTCCAGGGTCCCGGCAGCGGGGCTATCATCAAGACGCAGGTGGTTCTCTCGGTGAACGACAACGCTGTGACTGGCTTTTCGGATGCGCCCTTCACCGGCACCTATCGCAAGGACGGCTCTTACTACAAGATCGTCGTCAACGGCGTCATCGAGAAGAAGCAATTGCGGTTCAAATTGACCATCAAGGGCACTATCGAGGGCTCGGTGCTCAAGGGGACCTTCTCCCAGTCCTTCGACGATGTACGGCAAAACCAGAACGGAACCATAGAGTTGGTCGCGAAATAAAAGACGGGACCTGCATGCCGCGTCTCGGAGCCAAGGGCTCCACCATCCTCGCCGCGAGCCACGGAATTCGCCCGATGCGCCACTACACCACATCGCGAGCCATGGATGGCGAGCCACGGAGTTCGCCCGATGCGCAGCATCGGGCAAGTCATGGATGACTAGGGGTCAAATCGGTACCCCAGGCCCCGCAGAGTGACGATGCGTCTCGGGGCCGGGCCGGAGTCGCCGATCTTCTGGCGGAGCCAGGCGATGTGGACGTCGACGGTGCGGGTGCTCACGGTGGAGTCGTAGCCCCAGACCGCCTGGAGGAGGCGCTCGCGGGAGAGGATCTCGCCGGGGTGGTCGGTGAGCCAGGCGAGGAGCTTGTACTCCTGGGCCGACAGGGGGATCTCCGACCCCTCGCGGATGACGAGGCCCTTCGTGAAGTCGATGGAGAAGCCCTGGTAGTCGACCTTGCCGCGCGCGGCCGGATCCGAGCCCGGCAGCTCGGAGCGGCGCGCGGAGGCCAGGGGAGGGCGTCGGAGCAGGGCCTCGATGCGGGCGGAGAGTTCGCTCATCTCGAAGGGCTTGGTGAGGTAGTCGTCGGCGCCCAGCTTGAGTCCGAGGACTCGGTCGAAGACGAGGCCCCGGGCGGTGAGCATGAGGACGGGGCCGCGCGCAGTTCCTTGCAGATGTCGTAGCCGTTCTTCGCGGGCAGCATCACGTCGAGGAGGATGAGGTCCCAACCCCCCTCGAGGGCCTTCGCGAGGCCCGTGCTCCCGTCCGAGGCCGAGTCGAATTCGTAGCCCTCGGAGCGGAGGCGGTCGCCCAAGGTCATCACGAGGCCTTCCTCGTCTTCGACGAGGAGAAGCCGCCCCTTTCGATCAGCCATGGGCATCCTCCGGGCCCGGGAGGGGGGCGGCCGCGGAGAGGGGGAGGCGGATCGACAGGCTGGTGCCGAAGCCCTCGTTGCTGTCGAGTCTGACGGAGCCCCCGTGGGCCTGGACGACGCGGCGCACGAGATTGAGTCCGATGCCGCTCCCAGGCTCCTGGTTGTCCCTCGCCCGCCGGCCGCGGAAGAAGGCCTCGAAGACCGCCTTGCGCTCCCTCCGCGGTATGCCCGGGCCGCGGTCGTCGACCCTGATGACGGCCCTGCCCGGATCGGAGGGTTTCCGAGGCGGCTCGATAGTCACAATTATGCCTAGGTATCCGCCGGCCGAGGCGTGGACGATCACGTTGGACACGAGGTTGAGGAGGACGTGCCGGAGGGCGGTGGGGTCGCAGGGGACGGCGACGGGCGTCTCGGGGAAGGAGGCCTCGACCCTGAAGCCGAGGGCGGCGAGCTCGGCGTCCTTCTCGGCGAGGACTTCGCGGGCGAGGTCGGAGAGGTCCACCCTTTCGCGGCCCGGGGCCTGGGCCGAGCCGAGCCGGGCGTAGAAGAGGAGTTTGTCGATCATCGAGGCGAGGCGGAGGCTCTCCTTGCGGATCGTGCTGCCATAGCGCTGGAGGGCGGCGGGCTCCCGCACGATGCCGTCGGAGAGGTTCTCGGCCGCCGTCCCGATGACGGCCAGGGGTGTCTTGAGTTCATGGGTCACGGCGGCGATGAATTCCTCCTGTCTCGCGGCCAGGCGGGAGGAGCGGCGGTTCGCGAAGGCGAGCACCACGAGGGCCGCGCCGAGGAGGAGGAGGATGCCCAGGCTGGCCACGGTGCTGCGTATCGTGCTGGCCCTGACCACGCTCGCGAGGGAGCCGCCGCGATGTACGGCCTCGAGGATCCAGAGGGCGTCGCGGTCGCCGAGGTCGCGGAGGGCGGCCTCTCCGGTCTGGCGGCTGGCCCGGAAGATGAGGACAGGGGCGGCGGATCGAGTGGTGTAGGGGGAGAGATCCCGCTCGGCCAGTCCGGGAGCGATGAAGTCCTGCCTGAAAAGCCCGAGGCGCATGTCGGGCTGATCGAAGTCGCTGTCGTCCGGCTCCGCGGGAGGGGGCTGCCCCCCCTCCTTCGCCGCGGCCTTGCCCGTATCCTCGGGGCCCCGGTAGAGGACGGCCCCCGTCGAGCGGTCGAGTACGCGGAAGCGGTAGTCGGTCATGGCCTCGAGGTGGGTGACGGCCAGGCGGGGCAGCACCATCCCGGAGAGGACCGAGAGGTCGAAGCGGAGGAGGAGGACGAGCCCCTTCTCTCCGGGCACCGGGAGAAGCTCCCACTCCTCGGCGCCGCGCCGGAAGAGGCGCGGAAGTCCGGACCCGCCCTCCGTCCCGTCCACGGCTCCCAGGATGTCCCCGGCCAGGGCGTCCGCGGGTTCGGGCGAGAAGCGGCCCTCCTTCCAGGTGAGGACGGTGGGGCCGGGCGCCTTGCCTGCGGCGATCAGGTGGATCGCGGCGAGTATGTCAGGATCGAGGGCGAGGGCCTTCCAGTTGTCCCGGCGGGCGGAGAAGAAGGTCCAGTCGCCCGAGGCGAGGGCGCCGGTGAAGCTGCCGCTCCGCGAGGCTCCGCCGGCTCCCGCGTCCTCCCTGTGGGCGAGGGTCCAGGGGGCGAGGAGGATCTCGCGCTGGATGGCCAGGGCGAGTTCCCCCGCCGAGGCGAAGAGACCTTGGCGGAGGCGGATCCGCTCGCGGTCGCCCATGTCGCCGATCCAGGCCAGCTGCAGGGCCGCGAGGAGGCCGACGAGGGGAATGAGGAGAAAGGCGAGGAGAAGGGCCCAGTTGCGCCTGAGGAATTTCACTCCCCGATTGTAGCCTGAGCCGGCTTCGCGGGGAGGGGGCCGATGCCGGGGAGGACGCGTTTTTACTTTCTTTACGCGAGGGTCTCCGCGGTTGACAGGGTCCTTTCCTCGGCGGAGGATGTTCCGATGCAGGTCCGGGTCTTCGCTCCGCCCTTCGCCGATTTTTCCGTCATCGACGAGGGTGGGATGGTCGAGCTTTCGGAGGCTTCCACGCTCGGAGACCTTCTCCGCCTGCTTCGGGTCCCCTTCCGGGGCCTCGTGGTGCGTCTTTTCATGGTGAACCGGGAGGGAGCCTCGCTCGATACGCCCCTCCACGACGGCGACACGGTGAGTTTCCTGCCCCTCCTCGCGGGGGGCTGAAAGAAGGGGGGACTATGAAGGCCGCGATGGGCAAGCTCTTGTTCGTGGATCTTTCGAAGGGCAGCTTCGAGGAGAGGGCGGTTCCCGACGAGCTGTACCGTGATTGGCTCGGCGGCGCCGGCCTGGGGGTTCGCGTCCTCTTCGACGAGATCCCCGCCGGGGCCGATCCCCTCGGCCCCGACAATGTACTGGCCTTCATGAGCGGCATCCTGACCGGCACCGGGGCGGTGATGGCGGGACGCTGGACCGCTCTCGCTAAGAGTCCCCTCACGGGGGGGATCGGCGATTCGAACTGCGGCGGCGACCTGGCCATCGCGATCAAACAGTGCGGCTACGACGGCATCTTCTTCAAGGGAAGGGCGGCGACTCCGCGGGTCTTCGTCTGCGACGCCGAGGGTCCCCGGCTCGAGGACGGCGCCACGCTCTGGGGCCGGGACGCCCTCGAGACCGAGGCGGCCCTGAAGGCGGCCTGGACGGGGAAGCGACGACCCGCCGTCGCGAGCATCGGTCCCGCCGCCGAGAAGCTCTCCCTCATCTCGGGCATCTCGAACGACGGGGGGCGTTACGCCGGCCGCTCGGGCCTCGGAGCGGTGATGGGCTCCAAGCGGCTCAAGGCCCTGGTCCTCGCGGGGACCAGGCAGGTTCAGGCGGCCGACCCCGAGAAAGTGCGGGCCCTCTCGAAGGACTACACCGCCCGGGTCAAGGCGATGACCATGCCGGCCTTCCTCCGCGGTCGCTTCCTTCCCCTCCTCGGAAGGCTCATGGGCTCGAAGACCGTCCTCCCCATGGACGGCTTCATGAGCGCAGGCATCATGAAGAAGTGGGGCACCAATTTCAACTCGATGACCGGGGCCGTCAACGGCGACACGCCTCTCGCCAACTGGGGCGGCTCCGTCAAGGATTTCCCCCGGCGCCGCTTCCTCCACTTCGATCCCGACCTGATCCGCGCGCGCGAGGTCAAGAAGTACAACTGCTTCTCCTGCGTCATAGGCTGCGGAGCCATCTGCGACATGTCCGACTTCGCGGGCAGGGAAGGCGTCCACACGCACAAGCCCGAGTACGAGACCGTCACCACCTTCGGAGGCCTCTGCCTGGCCGACGATCTGGGCTCGGTCTTCCGCTGCAACGATCTCTGCAACCGCGGGGGCCTCGACACGATCTCGGCCGGCTCCACCATCGCCTTCGCGGTCGAGTGTTTCGAGAAAGGCATAATTACGAAGGAAGACACCGGAGGTCTCGAGCTCCGCTGGGGCGATTCCGCCGCCGTCGAGCGCCTGCTCGCGATGATGATCGCCCGCGAGGGCTTCGGTGCAGTGCTGGCCGACGGGGTCAGGAAGGCCTCGGAGAGGATCGGGAGGGGCTCGGAGGCCCTGGCCGTCCACTCGGGCGGGCAGGAGCCGGGGATGCACGATCCGCGCGCCGATCCGCAGATGGGGGTCTCCTACGCGGCCGACCCGACGCCGGGACGCCATACCATCTCGGCGGCGAGCTACTACAACGTGGCGCGGATCTGGGACTTCGTCTCCTGGGCGCCCCCGGTCACGAAGCCCTACCCGAAGTCGCGGGAGTACCTCCCCTCGGAGGAGGAGGGACGGAAGGGCGCGGCGGGCGCCTGCGTCAAACAGGTGCTCGACGCGGCGGGAGGCTGCCTCTTCGCCCTGGCCACCGGTCTTACCAATTGGCGGCTTTTCGACTTCCTCGACGCCGCCACGGGGCTCAAGCGGAGCGGCGACGAGTACGCCGAGGCCGGCCGCCGGATCCAGACCCTCAGGCAGCTCTTCAACCTGCGCGAGGGCCTCGATCCCAGGCAGACCATCCCGAAGGGCCGGCTCGTGGGCGATCCTCCCCTCGTCTCGGGGCCCCTCAGGGGAGTGAGGCTGGACCTCGAAGGCCTCGTCGCCGAGCACTGGGCCGCCCTGGGCTGGGACCGTCTGAGCGGACGCCCGACCCCCGAGACCCTCGGGGCCCTCGGGATCGGGGAGCTCGGGGCTTGGCAGCCCGGGCCCGGTGTCGGGGTGGGAGCCTAGTCCCCCTCTCCCCTTGATCTTTTTGTAAAGCCTCTTTATATTTCACTTGCTTAAATATATAGCAGGTGAAGGAAGGCTTGAAAACCATGACAGCCGATGCCGAAAAAGACCTTGCCTTGCGGCTCGGTGAGTCCCTCAGGCACTTTTTCAGACTCAAGCTCCGCTTCAAGGACGAGGACGGTTCGGGGCTCAGGCCCAGCGAGCGCATGCTCCTCATGACCCTCGCCCATTCGCAGGCGGTCGGGGGCGAGCGACTCTCCACCCTCTCGATCCACCACGCGGTGAGCCCCGCGGCCACCACCCAGCTCGTCGACGCCCTCGAAAAAGCGGGCTACGTCGAGCGCCTCCCGGACCCGAGCGACCGCCGCTCCATCCTCGTCAACCTGACGGGGAAGGGGAGGGAGTACAACGAAAAGGCCGAGGCCCTCTTCCTCGGCCGGATCACCGCCCTCGCCCGCCAGCTCGGCGAAGAGGACTCAAACCAGTTGGTAAGGCTCCTGGAGCGCATCCTCGAGCACTTCGGCAAGGAAAGGAACTGAAATGCAGGACGAATCCAAACGCAGGCTGCTCATCGTCGGCCTCCTCCTCGGGATGTTCTTCTCATCCCTCGACCAGACCATCGTCGGCACCGCCATGCCCCGCATCATCGGGGAGCTCGGCGGCCTCGCCCTCCTGACCTGGGTGACGATCGGCTACATGCTCTCGTCGACGACGGTGGTGCCCATCGCGGGCAAGCTCGCCGACCTCTTCGGCCGGCGGACCGTCTACCTGACGGGCATGGGCATCTTCCTCGCGGGCTCGGCCCTCTGCGGCACGGCCCAGGACATGACCCAGCTGATCCTGTTCCGCGCCCTCCAGGGCCTGGGCGGCGGCATGCTGATGCCCATGTCCATGACCATCGTCGGCGACATCTTCCCCCCCGAACAGCGCGGCAAGTGGCAGGGTCTGATGGGAGCCGTCTTCGGCCTCTCCTCCATCGTCGGGCCGACCATCGGCGGCTGGATCGTCGACCACTCGCACTGGCGCTGGATCTTCTACATCAACATCCCCGTGGGCGTCGTCGCGGCCCTCACCATCTGGAACGGCCTCGGCAGCGAGAAGAAGCGCGCGGGCAAGGCGGACATCGATTGGGCGGGCGTGGTCACCCTCGTGGTCGGCGCCGTCTCCCTCCTCCTCGGCCTCTCCCTCGGCGGCAAGGAATGGGCCTGGGGCGCCTGGCAGACCTTCGCCCTCTTCGGCACGGCGGCGATCTTCATAACGCTGTTCATATTCGCCGAGCGCAGGGCCAAGGATCCCCTCCTCAACTTCGACTTCTTCAAGAACCGCACCTTCCTCGTCGCCAACCTCGTCGGCTTCATCCAGGGTTTCGGCATGTTCGGCGCCATCATGTTCCTCCCCCTCTTCCTCCAGGGCGTGGTCGGGGTCTCGGCCACGAACTCGGGCAACACCATGATCCCGATGATGGCCGCCCTCATGGCGACCTCCATCATCGGCGGACGCTTCATTACCAAGGTCACCTTCCGCACCTTCTACATGACGGGCCTCGCCCTCATGGCCTTCGGTTTCTGGATGATGAGCTCGGTCTCGGTGGACACGACCCAGTTCCAGGCCATCATCGACATCATCGTGCTCGGCCTCGGCCTGGGTCTTCTCATGCCCTCGACCACCCTCGCCGTGCAGACGGCCTTCCCGCCCGAGAAGCGGGGCGTCGTCACGGCCGCCACCCAGTTCTTCCGCCAGATCGGCTCGACCCTCGGCATGGCCATCCTCGGCGTCGTGCTCAACAACCGCTCCCTCCATTACCTCAACGAGCGCTTCTTCCCCTCCCTCGACGCGAACCCGGCCCTCAAGGCCGGACCCTTCGGCCCCCTCCTCGAGAAGGCCCATCAGGATCCCCAGGGCCTCTTCAACGTCCTCCTCGCCCCCAAGGCCCTCGAGGCCATTCCCGCGCCCTATCGCAAGCTCCTCACCGAGCCGCTGAAGCTCGCCCTCGTCGATTCCCTCAAGTACGTGTTCCTCGCCGCGATGAGCATCCTCCTCGTCGGCGTAGTCGTGGCGGTCTTCTCCGGCAAGGCCCGCGTGCCTCCCATGGCCGTGAAGAAGGCGAGCCTCGAGGAGATGGGCAAGGAGCTCCTCGCCGAGGACGCGAACTGCGACGGCGTGCCCGCCAGTGTCGAGCCCGACCTCCTTCGTGCGGAGGCGGCGAAGTAGTCTTCGCTTCCGCTTGACAACTCGCGCTTCCCGGGCCAGCCTGTCCTCCGGTTTCGCCCGGGAGGTGCGCGTGATAGACAAGGTAGTGAGGTCCGCCGACGAGGCGGTGGCGGACATCAAGGACGGTATGACTCTCGTCGTGGGAGGCTTCGGCCTCTGCGGCGTCCCCGAGAACCTGATCGAGGCCCTGCTCAGGAAGGGCACGAAGGATCTCACCTGCGTGTCCAACAATTGCGGTGTCGACGACTGGGGGCTCGGCATCCTCCTCTCCGCGCGCCGCATCCGCAAGATGGTCGCCTCCTACGTCGGCGAGAACGCCGAGTTCGAGCGCATGTATCTGGCCAAGGAGCTCGAGCTCGAGTTCGTGCCCCAGGGCACCCTGGCCGAGCGCATGAGGGCGGGAGGCGCGGGCATCCCCGCCTTCTTCACCCCCGCAGGCTACGGGACTCCCCTGGCCGAGGGCAAGGAGTGCCGCGAGTTCGACGGCCGCATGTACGTGATGGAACGCGGCATCGTCGGCGACGTCGCGATGGTCGCGGCCTGGAAGGCCGATCGCATGGGCAACCTCGTCTACCGCAAGACGGCGCGCAACTTCAACCCGATGGCGGCCACGGCCGGTCGGCTCTGCATCGCCGAGGTCGAGGAGCTCGTCGAGGTCGGCGAGCTCGACCCCGCCCAGATCCACACGCCGGGCATCTTCGTGCAGCGCCTCGTCGTGGCCCCGCGGGAGAAGCGCATCGAGCGCCGCACCGTCCGCGAGGCCGCGCCCGCCGCCGCCAAGGGAGGGAACTGAAATGCCCCTCACCCGCGAACAGATCGTGCGCCGCGCCGCCCGCGAGCTCCGCGACGGCTACTACGTCAACCTCGGCATCGGCATCCCGACCATGGTGGCCAACGCCATCCCCGCCGGCATGGAGGTCATCCTCCAGTCCGAGAACGGCATCCTCGGCATGGGACCCTTCCCCCTCGAGAGCGAGGTGGACGCCGACCTCATCAACGCCGGCAAGCAGACCGTCACCGTCCTGCCTGGCGCCGCCTTCTTCTCCTCCTCCGATTCCTTCGGCATGATCCGCGCCGGGAAGATCGACCTCTCCATCCTCGGGGCCATGCAGGTCTCCGAGACGGGAGATATCGCCAATTGGATGATTCCCGGCCAGCTCGTGAAGGGCCCGGGCGGGGCCATGGACCTGGTGGCGGGCGCCCGTCGCCTCGTGGTCACCATGGAGCATGTGTCCAAGAAGGGCGAGCCCAAGATTCTCCGGAAATGCACCCTGCCCCTCACGGGCGTCGGCTGCGTCAAGCGCATCATCACGGACTACGCGGTGATGGACGTGACGCCCCGCGGCCTTCTTCTCGTCGAGCTCGCGCCCGGGCACAGTGCCGAAGAGGTGCAGTCCAAGACCGAGGCCAGGCTCATCGTGGAAGGAAAGATACCCTTCATCGCGGTGGACTGAACCTTTCCGCCTCCGATAAAAAGGGCGATCGCGCAACGCGGTCGCCCTTTTGTTTCTCACCCCCTCGTGCGGCTCTCAGACTGTCAGTCTCCTGTCCCGCGCCGCCACCTGCCATTCGGTGTACCAGCGTCCCGATCCGTTCACCACGAAGACCTTCGCGTGGAGGGCGGAGGTAGGGCAGATGTGGGTCATGTGGACGTAGACCTCCGAGCCGACCTCGGGGAGGGGCCTGCCGTCCAGGCGGAAGACCCAGTGCTCCTCGTTCTGGAGGAGGGGCTCGGCCCCTTCGACGCTGACGATGACGCCCCGGTCCTTCTTGTCCGGGTCCGAGGCGATGGCCTTGTAGCCGAGGTCGAGGCAGAAGGAGGAATTGGCCCGGTTCACGCTGATCACCCGCGAGAAGCAGAGGGCCGCCGCTTCGAAATCGAGGTCGGGATAGGAGCGCTGGGTGCCCCAGTCCGAGAGGAAGCAGGTGCCCGGCGAGAGCTCGAGGCCGGGATGGAGGGCATAGCAGGGGAAGGAGGGCGTGCCGCCGGCGACGATGCCCTCCACGGGGAGGCCGAGGGCGAGGAGGCGGTCGCGGAGCTCAAGGGCTGGCGCGAGGCAGGCGTCCACGGCCCTCTGGCGCTCGGCGCGATCGCTCTGGTGGTTCTGCCCGTCGTAGAGATGGAGGCCCCGCGCGGCGAGGCCCTTCGACGCGGCGATGAGTTTGTAGAGCCCGAGCGCCTCGTCTCCGGCCGGGATTCCCGTGCGATGTTGGCCGCTGTCGAGGTCGAGGTAGAGGCCGGCCCGGAGGCCCCGAGCCTTGGCCGCCTCGTCGAGGGCCTTGATCGGGGCCGCTGCGTCGGCCACCGCGCCGAAGCGAGTCGCGGGGAAGCGCTCCATGAGGTTGAGGAAGCGGGCGATGGAGGGTCCGACGAGGGGATAGGCGAGCATGACGTCTGGGGCCCCGCAACCCGCGACCATCTCGGCCTCGGCTATCGTGGCGCATTTGAAGCGTGTGATTCCGCGGGCGAGGGCCATGAGGACGATCTCCCGCGTCTTGTGGGTCTTGACGTGGGGGCGCAGGCGCTCGGGGCTTCCCGCGACGGCCAGGGCCTTGTCGAAGTTGCGCGCGATCCTGTCCTCGTAGAAGACGAGGGAGGGGGAGGGCAGCTCCGCTGAATTCGAGATCCTGTAGCTGGTGTCCATGACGTCATGCTCCTTTGCCGCGGCGGCCGGGAGGGGAAGTAATCAGGGGCGCGGGGCTCCCTGGTCCGACCTGGTCTCTTCGAGATAGGAATAGAGGGTGAACTTGGAGATGCCGAAGAACTTGGAGATGCGATCGCCCGCCTTCTTGATGAGGAGGGCTCCCCGCTTGTCGAGGAAGCGGATCCCCTCGACCTTGTCGTCCTTGGTCATGAGCGCGACCGGCTTGCCTACATGGCGCACGGACTCCTGGATGAGGGTGTCGAGCAGCACATTGACATCGTTCGAGAAGACCTCGGTGGAGTCGGGCACCTCCTTGGCCGCCTCGCCGATGACGCTGGCGATGGCCTTCTCCGCGAGGATGAAGTCGGTGATGTCGAGGTTGATGCAGAGGGAGCCGATGACCTCGCCCTCGGAATCGCGCATGTAGATCGAGGTGGAGCGGAGGACCTTGCCGTTGAAGGAGGAGAGGTAGTTGTACTTGTCGCCCTCCCTGTCCGTGCCGCGAAGCACCTGGAGCCCCAGGTTCGTCCCGCAGTCGCCAACCTTCCTCCCCGTGATTTCGCCGTTTTCTATGGCGATGATGGTGTGGTCGTAGGGTTGGTTCTTGAGGTCGTGGAGGACGACCTCGCAGTGCGAACCGAACTGGGCCGCCAAGCCCTTCACGAGACCTTTCAAGAAATGCTCTTCCTCGAGGATGCTTTCCATGGGCAAGAGTATACATGAAGCCCATATATCGAACAACAATAATATTTTTGTTACCTAAAAATAAGTTTGACGAACCTAAGGGACCGTGCTAGCCTTTTTTCGGAGTCGGCACCGGCGAGATCCGTCGGGATGCTTGTTTCCAAGGAGGTCCCTTCTATGAAACTCAGGCAGATCGCAATCGTCCTTCTCGCCCTCTTGGTGGCCGCGGGATTGATGCTCGGGTGCGCGCAGTCCGGGGCGGCGAAGGCCGCCGGCAAGGATGTCTCGACGCTCCAGAAGGTCATCCAGAACAAGAAGATCACGGTGGGCTGCATCCTTTCCTTCCCGCCCTTCGGTTTCAAGGACACCAACGGCACGCCGCAGGGCTACGACGTCGACATCGCCCGCGACATCGCCAAGGCCCTGAACGCGGAGATCGAGATCCTCGACCTCACCTCCGACGCGCGCATCCCCAGCCTCGAGACCGGCAAGGTCGATCTCGTCATCGGCAACTTCACCCGCAACACGACCCGCGCCCAGAAAATCGACTTCACCGATCCCTACGTCGTCGCCGGCGAGCGCCTCCTCGTGAAAAAGGGCAGCCCCATCAAGTCCATCAAGGACCTCAAGGGCAAGAAGGTCGGCGTCACCAAGGGTTCGACCAACGCGGACATCGTGAAGAACCTCGTGCCCGAGGCCGAGATCGCCTACTTCGAGACCTCCGCCGACGCCCTCACCGCCGTCAAGAACGGGCAGGCGGCCACCTTCATCGAGGACTCCAACTTCCAGGCCTACCAGGCCAAGATCAACCCCGAGCTCTCGGTCGTCGGCGACTCCTTCGTCGCCCTCGAGTACAACGGTTTCGGTGTTAAGAAGGGCGACCAGGACTGGCTCAACTGGCTCAATCTCTACATCTTCAACATGAACGTGGGCGGACGGAACAACGAGCTCTACGTGAAGTGGTTCGGCGAGAGCCTCCCCTTCAAGCTCAATCCCTCGTACTGATCCGGACCTCGAGCCGGGCCGATGGCGGCGCGCCTCGTCGAAGAGGCGCGCCGCTCCTTGAAAGGGGGCGCGCATGTTCTTCGACTGGTGGACGCCGATCCGGAACCTTCCCTATCTCCTCACGGGAGCCGCCTACACGCTGGGCCTCACCCTGGTGGTCTTCGCGCTCTCCTTCGCGGCGGGCACGGGCCTCGGAGTCGTCCGCTACAATCACCGGAACAAGCTCGCCTACGGCCTCGCAACGGCCTATGTCGAATTGATCAGGAATACACCCGCCCTCGTCCAGATCTTCCTCATCTACTTCGGGCTTCCACAGTTCGGCATCAGCCTGCCGCCCCTCGTCGCGGGTATCATCGCGTTGACGGTCAACAATTCCGCCTACATCTCCGAGATAGTCAGGGCCGGCATCCAGGTCATCCACAAGGGCCAGACCGAGGCCTCGCATTCGATCGGGCTCACCGAGGCCCAGACCTTCCTCTTCGTGATCTTTCCGCAGGCGCTCCGCAACATCTTCCCCTCGATGACCAACCAATTCATCATGATCATCTTCGGGACGACACTCCTTTCGACCCTCGACGTGAGGGAACTCACGCAACGCGCCTCGATCCTCAACTCGGAAACCTTCCGCACGATGGAGATCTTCGTCTTCGTGACCCTCATGTACTACGGCATATCCATAGCCTGCGCGGCGGCGCTGCGATGGATCAACCGTCGCTACTTCCCCCAGATCAACTCGCAAGAGGGGTGACGGAATGGACCTGAGCGCAGTCTGGGCATACAGGATCGTCCTCGCGAAGGGATTCCTCGTCACCGTCGAGCTCTCGATCATGGCCATCGCGACCAGCACCGTCTTCGGCTTCCTCACGGGGCTGATCCTCACCTCGAAGTCGAAGGGGCTCAAGGCCCCCTTCAAGATCTACGTCGAGGTCTTCCGCGGTTCCCCCCTCCTCATCCAGCTCTTCATGATCTTCTTCGGCTTCCCCTACATCGGGATCCAGATCAGCCTCTTCCAGACGACCATCCTCGTCTTCACGCTCTACGGCGGGGCCTACATCGCGGAGATCATCCGCTCGGGCATCGAGTCCATACCCAAGGGGCAGTTCGAGGCCGCGGCGAGCATGGGGCTCAACTACGCGCAGACCATGCGCACGATCATCCTGCCGCAGGCGATGAAGGTCTCCCTGCCGCCCCTCATGGGCTTCCACATCGGCCTCATAAAGGACACCTCGATCGCCTCGGTCATCGGCTACATGGAGGTCGTGAAAGAGGGCAAGGCCATCATCAACATCACGGCCAAGCCCTTCGACGTCTACATCGTCATAGCCCTCCTGTACTTCGTCATCTGCTACCCGCTCTCGCGTTTCGTCACCTCAATGGAGAAAAGGACGCGCACGTCATGATCAACATGAAAGACATCCACAAGTCCTTCGGCCATCTCGAGGTCCTGAAGGGCGTGAGCCTCCAGGTCGGGAAGGGCGAGGTCGTCGTCATCATCGGCCCCTCGGGCTCGGGCAAGAGCACCTTTCTCCGCTGCATCAACAAGCTCGAGAGGGTGAACAAGGGCGAGGTCTGGATCGACGGCGTCCTCCTGGGCGACCACAAGCACCAGGTCAGGCAGATGAGGCAGGAGATCGGCATGGTCTTCCAGTCCTTCAACCTCTTCCCCCATCTCAGCGTCTTCGATAACATCGCCCTCGGTCCCCGCCTGGCCCTGGGCATGCCCGCCGACAAGGTCGAGGAGACGGTCTCGAGCCTCCTCGCCAAGGTGGGGCTTTCGGACAAGCGGGACGCCTATCCCGGACAGCTTTCGGGAGGCCAGCAGCAGCGCATCGCCATCGCCCGCTCGCTCGCCATGCACCCGAAGGCCATGCTCTTCGACGAACCGACCTCGGCCCTGGATCCCGAGCTCATCGGCGAGGTCCTGGCCGTCATCAAGACCCTCGCGACGGAAGGTATGACGATGGTCATCGTCACCCACGAGATGAATTTCGCGCGCGAGATCTCGGACCGTGTCGTGGTGATGGCCGACGGCAGGATCATCGAGGAAGGCCCGCCGGACCTCATCTTCACGGCGCCCAAGGAGGCCCGCACCAAGGCCTTCCTCAGGTCCGTCATCGATAAGGTCTGAGGCCTGGGCGCCTCGATCCGCCGCGCGATCCTCAACTGGAGGCCATCATGAATCCCTACGAAAACCTCGCCCGTCTCGGCTATTCGCTTCCCGAGCTCCCGCCTCTCGGCGGCCTCTACCAGAGGGTGAAGCGGTCGGGCAACCTCGCCTTCGTCTCGGGCCAGGGGCCCACGATCGAGGGGAAGCCCCCCATGAAGGGCAAGCTGGGGGCGGGGCTCTCGATCGAAGAAGGGCAGGAGGCGGCACGGCGCTGCGTGCTCAACGCCCTCGCGGTGCTGAACTACCAGCTCGGTTCCCTCGGGAAGGTGAGGGGCGTCGTGAAGCTCCTCGGCTTCGTCGCGAGCGCCCCGGGCTTCAACGACCAGCCCAAGGTCGTCAACGGAGGGTCGCAGCTCTTGATCGACGTCTTCGGCGAGGCGGGCCGACACGCCCGTTCGGCCATCGGCACGAACGAGCTGCCGGGCGACATCCCCGTGGAGATCGAGTTCATCTTCGAGGTGGAGTGAGGGCGGAGCGCGCGAGGGTCCTCCGCGGCGGCGTCTCAGCCGGCCAGGGCCGAGCGGAGAGCCGCGTGCAATTCCTCAAGCTCGCCCTCGTCGAGGGTCTGAGGATTGAGGACGAGGCCGTCCAGCCAAAGATCGACGAGGACGCTCGGAGAGCCGGCGCGAAGCCGGGCGGCCAACTTCTCGGCGCCGGCGGCGTCCATCGCGCCGGGCTTCCGGACGAGGACCTTGGGAATGCAGACGGGATGCATGCCGGGCTGGGTCGGGACGAAGCGGGTGGCTTCGACGCCGTCGATGCGGCCCAGTTCGACGAGCCAGCGCTCGCAGGTGGAGGCCATCCAGGCCATGCGGGCGGTCTCATCCTCGGCGAGATAGGACTCGAGGGCGGCGAGGAGGCCGAGAATGTTCTCCTTGCCTGCCTTGGCAGGCCTCGCCACGCCGTAATTCGGCGCCCCGTTGAAGCGGGCGGCGTCGACGAGGTCCTTCGAGCCGACCAGGAGTCCCGAGGCCTGGGGCCCCCCGATCTCCTTGCCGCCCGAGAATGCGACGAGATCGGCGCCGCGCCCGCAAAGCTCCCAGAGATTGGATATGGGGGGCAGCTCCGCCGCCGCGTCGACTATGACGGGCAGGCCGTGGGCATGGGCGATCCTGATGGTCTCGTCGAGGGAGAGGGAGGCCCTGAGCATGTCGGCCTGGAGGACATGGTAGACCGCGGCGCTCCTTTCGCCGATGGCGGACTCGAGCTCCCAGGGATGGGTGCGTATCGAGTCTCCGATCTCGACGAAGGTCGCCCCGGCCGTCGGCAGGGCCCGGTCGTAGGGATTCCTGTGGCAGCGCTGGATCACGACCTCGGAACGGGCGGGAGGATCGACGGGAAGGCGGGCCCTCTGGGCCGGATCCCTGCCCGCGATGCAGGCTGCGGTGGCCTGCATGAGAGCCGGCGAGGCTCCCGCGGTGATCAGGGCCGCCTCGACGCCGAGGAGGCGCGCGACGCGTTCGCCGCTCCTTTCGAGGAGGAGCTCGAGATCGACGAAGCGCGAGGATGCGGCGGCCATGGCCTCGGCGGCCGGGGGCCTCAGTCTGCAACCCCCGAAGGAAGTCAGGGTGCCCGCGGCGTTCACGACGCGCGGAAGCCCGAGTTCGCTGTGGTAATCGGTCGTTGGCATTGTTCCCCCCCGGTGAGTATCCGGCATGGGGCCTTCCGGCGCAATCGCGGCGGCATCGCGAATGAAGGAGGACTAGGTGCTGTACAAGGACATGGCGATGAGACTTCGCGGCAAGCTCGCGGCGGGGGAGGCCGTCTACGGCCCCTTCATGAAGACCCTCGATCCGGCCTTCGTCGAGGCGGCAGGCTTTGCCGGCTTCGATTACGCGATCCTCGACATGGAACACGGCCCCCTGGGCACGGAGAATCTGGCCAACCTGCTGCGCGCCGCGGGCGTCGCTTCCATCGTCCCCATCGTCCGGGTGCCCGACATCTCCGAGCAGTCCATCGGCAAGGCCCTCGACCTCGGCGCCTGCGGAGTCCAGATACCCCAGGTGTCGGACGCGGAGGACGCCCGCGAGGCCCTTCGTCTCGCCCGGTTTCATCCCGCGGGAGAGCGGGGGGTCTGTCGCTTCGTGCGGGCCGCGGGGTACAGCTCGATCCCGCGTTCGCGCTACTTCGCCGAGTCGAACGAGGCCCTCGTCATCCTCCAGCTCGAGGGCGCGAAGGCCCTCGCGAACCTCGATGAAATCCTCGAGGTCGAGGGGATCGACGTGATTTTCATCGGGCCCTACGACCTCTCGCAGTCCCTGGGGGTGCCGGGCCAGGTCGAGGCTCCGGTCGTGGCCGAAGCCGTCGCCACCATCGCCGGCAAGGCCCGGACCGCGGGCATCGCGGTGGGAACCTTCGTCGACGACGCCAAGGCCGCGCGGAAATGGGTGGGGGCCGGCATCAGATACATCTCCTATTCCGTCGATGTCGGAATATTCCACGATGCCTGCCGCTCGATACTGGGCGACCTCAGGGGGATCATGCCGAAGGACGAGGCGCGCCGGGATGCATGAGGGCGGGGTCGGTGACCGGGAAACCAGGGCTCGGGGCCCTTCGCTCTCGCATCAACGCTCTGCAAGCCTCGTCACGATCTTACCGAGCCGCGCGAGGTCCTTTTCTGTCTTTTCGGTCCACACGGCCGCGTTGAGGCGGATGCAATCGCCGAATTTTCCCGAGGGCGAGAAGACCGGGCCCGGGGCTATCGCGATGCGCGACTTCGCCGCCTCGACGAAGAGCTCGCCGGCGGTGACGGGCGGGGGCAGGCGGAGCCAGAGGAGGTAGCCGCCCTGGGGCTCGGCGATGCTCGTGCCCTCGGGGAAGGTCTCTTCGATGGCCTCGATCATGCCCTCGACCCGCTGCCCGTAGGCCCGCCTGATCGAGCGGAGGTGGGCGTCGTAGCCCCCCGTCTCGAGGTAGCGGGCGATGGTGAGCTGGGGCAGGACCGAGGTGCCGCTCGAGGTGGCCATCTTGAGCTTTTTCACGAGCTGACCCCGCTCGCCCGCGGCGACCCAGCCGATGCGGTAACCCGGCGAGAGGTCCTTCGAGAAGGAGGAACAGAGGAGAACGGAATCGCGGTTCCAGGACTTGACGACGCTCGGCCTTCTTTCGCCGAAGTAGAGCTCGCCGTAGATGTCGTTCTCGACCAGGGGGATGCCGCGCAGCGCGAGGAGGGCCGCCAGCCTCTCCTTCGACTCGTCCGGCATCAGGGAGCCGAGGGGGTTGGAGAAATTCGTCATCGCGAGGAGGGCCTTCACTGGATGGTGGTCGAGGGCGAATTCGAGGGCGTCGAGGGAGAGGCCGGTGCCGGGAAGGGCGGGGATCTCGAGGGCGCGCAGGCCCAGGGCCTCGAGGATGAGGAGGATGCCGAAGTAGGCGGGCGATTCGATGGCGACCAGGTCCCCGGGCGAGCAGACGGCGAGGAGGGAGAGGGTCATGGCCTCGGAGCAGCCGGCGGTGACGATGATCTCCTCGGGGTCGAGGGCGCAGCCCGAGGCGAAGGCCCGCCTGGCGATGCCCTGTCTGAGTTCCTCGACGCCCTCGGGCGTGAAGGAGGTGTCGAGGGAGAAGCCCCCCTCGCGGGCTATGGCGGCCACGATGCGGTCGAGCTTGACGGTGGGGAGGAGTTCGGGGTCGGGGGAGGCGGCGCCGAAGGGCGCGAAATCGGGGTCGAGGCGGTCGCGGAAGAGTCGCATCGAGAGCTCGTCGATGGCGACGCCCGTGGGATCGGTCTGCTCGGGCTCGACCTCCATCTTCATGCGGGGGGAGCGATGGCGCTTGCGCACATAGTGGCCCGACTGGGGCCGCGCCTCGGCCAGGCCCTTGTCCTCGAGGATGCGGTAGGCCTCGATGGCCGTGGAAAGGCTCACGCCGCGCTGGGTCGCCGCCTCGCGCAGGGAGGGGAGGCGGGAGCCCTCGGGGAAGGTGCCGGCGAGGATCTGGGCCTGGAGTTCGGCGGCGAAGACCTCGTAGAGAGGGAGCTTTTCCTCCATGGGTACAGTTTGGGGTGGGGATACCGGTACAGTCAATGGAAAATCAAACTGTACTGTATTCAATTTATAGGTTCTGCATCTGTAATCTTCCACGATAAGGGCTTATGTTCATCACGCGGCACGAAACCGCACTATCCGCCAAGGAGGAGCCTATGAACACCAAGGCCATCGCCATACTCGAGACCCTTCCCTCCAGCCTCGGGACCACGGTCCGGAGCCTCGGAAAGGGCAAGACCCTCGCCCTCGTCCCCCAGGGGGTCACCAGCGTCTACTGCCTCGCCGGGGTCCTCTGGATCACCCGCGACGGGCTGGGCAAGGACATCATCGTCAAGGCCGGGGAGACCAGCGCCATCGGCGGCAGGGGCCGCATCGTGATCTCGGCCTTCGAGGATTCCCGCCTCTGGGTCGCCTGAGCGGTCAGCCTACCGCATCGGAGGCCGCCTTCCCCAATGGGAGGGCGGCCTTTGCTTTTGACGAAGGGAAGATTTCGCACAAAGGCACGAAGTGAAGAAGAGACACAAAGGATGCGAAATACCTTGGATCGCAGGAGTTTGGGATAAATACACCTAACTTTGTGCCTTCGTGCGAAACCCCTTTCAATTGGCCTTATGTGGAGCCCCGGAGAATTCGAGGACTTCGAGGGTGAGGTCGGGGGCCAGCCCGTTCTTTTCAGCCTGGCGGGCGAGCCGGTCGGCTCCCTCCTTGGCCTCTTCCCCGCTCGCGTAGACCAGCCAGAAGGCGCCGCCGCCGCCGGCCCCGCTCATCTTGCCGCCGAGGGCGCCGGCCTTCGTGCCGATGGCGAGGAGGCTCTTGATCGCGGGGTCGGCCAGGCCGAGGGCATCGAGCTCGGCCTCAGCCTCGAGAGCCATGCCGCCGAGGGCGGCGGGATCGGGGACGGCTGTTTCGAGGAGGGCGGTGCCGCCGACTGCCAGCTCGCCGAGGCGGCGCAGCGAGGCCGAGGCGGGGCTCGTCTCGTCCTTCGCCGCCTCGCGGACCCGGGCGATGAGGGACTTGGCGTCTCCCGCCCGCGGTACCGAGCCGACGAGGAGGTGGAGGGGCCAGCCCCGGACCCTCCGCGCCTCGGGGAGTTCGGGTGGGCGGGGACGGAAGCTCAGGAGCCCGCCTAGCGTCGCGAGGCCGGTGTCGATGCCCGAGGGCGTGCCGTGGAAGTAGGCCTCGGCGTGGTGGGCGATGGCCCAAACCAGGGAGCGGTGGCGGATCGCCTCGGGGGTGCCCGCGGCCCCGAGGGCGGCCTCGGCGAGGGCCACGCAGAGGGCGGCGGAGGAGCCGAAGCCTCGGCCCTGGGGCAGGTCGCTCTTGACGCGGATGCTTCCGCCCCGGGGAAGGTCGGCCACCGCTTCGTCAATCCGCTTCATCACGGCCCGGGCGATGGCCTTTTCCGTCTCCTCGAAGCCCTCGAGCTCCCAACTTCCCGCCGAGGCCGATGCTTCGAGGGTGATCGTGATGCTCCGGTCGAGGGCCATGCCGAGGGCCGGGTAGCCTTTCACCGCGGCGTGTTCGCCGAAGAGGAGGAGCTTGCCTCGACCCCTTCCGGTGAAGGTCATTCCCATCGCAGGCCCTCGCTTTCAAGGTGGAGGGGGAGGAGGGAGGAGCCTGTGGGAAGGGTGGAACCGGGGGTGAGGGCGGCCAGGCCGAGCTCATTGCCCGCCCCGAGGGCCTTGATGACTGTCCCTCGCGGCAGGCCGGGGGGAGGATCGAGGTCAGCCGGGACGCCTATGGCCAGGCCGAGCGAACGCCCCAGAGCGGCGGCCTTCGCGAGAAGTTCGAGACGTTTCGCGGCTTGGGTCCCGGGGGCCTGGCCCGCCAGGAAGGCCTCCGCCAGGGATCCAGAGGCGGCGAGATAGTCCGCGAGCTCCTCGGGGCGGGCCGCCTTCCAGCTCCGGAAGCGCGCGACCGACTCGGGGCTCGAGACGGGAGCCGGGCCCTGGAAGAGATAGAGGGGGGGAAGCTCGACATCGTGGAGGGCCCGCCAGGAGGGCCGGGGGCCGCCGACAAAGAGCCCGAGCCCGCCGAAGCGCGAGGCGGCGACGTCATAGCCAGAACCCCGGCCGCCCTGGGCACTTCGGTGCGCGGCGAGGGCCAGGGGGAAGACAGCGTTCTCGAGTTCCGAGCCCTCGAGGCCACGGGCCCGGAGGAGGGCGGCGACCAGGCCGACGGCCACGGCGGCGCTGGAGCCATAGCCCCGCTTCGCGCCCTCCGCCGTGAAGAAGGCGGAGCTGTCGATGCGGAGACGGCAGGGGGGACGGCCCGCCGCTTCGATGCAGGCCGCGAGGAGGGGCGGGGCTTCGAGTCCCGAGTCCTCCCTCCACTCGAAGCTCGTTGGGCCCATGCTGCCCCGTATCGAGAGCGAGGTGTCGGGGAGGGCCTCGACTCGGAGCCGCGGCGAGGCGGCGAGGGCGATGCCCCTGCCGCCCTCCTCGGTGACGGCGTACTCGCCGAGGAGGAGGAGGTTGGCGGGCACCGAGAGGGCGAAGGCTTTCACGACAGGCCGGAGCGGGGGAGGGGAGGCTCGGTCCCCGGCGGGAGCTCGAAGAGCTCGGGCTCGCCGCCCGGCGCGGCGACGAGGAGTTCGAGGCCGGGCAGGGCCTCGCGGAGGCCGCGCTTCACGGCCTCGAGGTCGCCCTCGAGGCAGAGGACCTTCACCTGGGGGCCCGCGTCCATGGTCTCCCAGGCGCCGACGCCCCGGCCGCGGAGCTCGGCGCAGGCGCGGATCAGGGCGACGGAGCCGGGGAGCCAGTAGAGGAGGGGAGGGTCGGACGCGAGGGCCGAGGCGTGCATGCGGCTGTAGCTCAGGCGCATCAGGGCTCCGAGGGCCTCGAGGTCGCGGGCTGCGAGGGCCTTTTTCGCGGCCGTGAAAAGGGCCGGGGCGTCGGAAACCCAATCATCATAATAGGGACTTGTTTCCCTGGTCGCGGCCATGCCGCTGCGGCTCGAGACGGCCTTCTCGCCGCGGGCCACCACGGCCGCGACGACGCGGAGCGCGGGCCAGTGCGAGGCGGGCAGGAAGGCTTCGGCGCCCTTCGAGCCCGCCTCGAGGAGGGTGAAGCCGCCGTAGACCGCTCGGGCCGCCGAGGCCGAGCCCCGACGCGCGAGTTCGGAGAGGAGACTCCGCGCGAAGGGAGGGCGACCCTCCGTCCTCTCCACGAGGCGGGCGGCGGCGAGGGCGAGGGCCGCGAAGCCCGAGGAGGAACTGGCGAATCCGGCGCCGCCGGGGAAGCCGTTGCGGCTCCCGACGACGAAGCCCCCGCCCGTGCCGAGGGCGCGCCTGAGCTCGGCGAAGAAGGGGGTGTAGCGCGCGAGGTCCCGTTCGACGTCGTCGACGACCACGCTGTCCCTGCCGTCGGCGCTGAAGCCCAGGGCGGTGACGGTCTCGAGGCCTCCGAGGGTAAGGGCGAGGCTCGGGGTCGCGGGGAGGTTATGGCCGCCTTCGAGCTTGCCCCAGTACTTCACGAGGGCGAGGCTGGGCGAGACCCGCGCGCCGATCCGGATCGTCCGGTCCGCGATCGGGCTCACCGCGCCTTCCCCTCCCTCCTCACCCGCTCGAGGATCTCGCGGGCCCGGTCGAGGTGGAACTGTCTTTCCTCGGTCATCGCGGCGGCGACGAGGGCGATCTCGGGGCCCCTGGCGCCGGCCATGTAGGCGATCCTCGGCGCGTGGTAGCGCATGTGGCCCCGCTGGATGCCGCCGGTGACGAGGGCCAGGAGGGCGGCGAAGTTCTGCGCGAGCCCCAGGGCCGCGGCGATGCGGGCGAGACCCGTCGCGCCCGGGTTCCCGAGGAGCTCCAGGACGAGGCGGCTCGCGGGGTGGAAGGCCGCGGCCCCGCCGACCGAGCCGAAGGAGAGCGGAAGTTCGAGCTCGCCGACCAGACACTCGCCCTCGATCCGGAAGGAGGAGAGGGAGCGATAGGCGCCGCTCCGCGAGGCCCAGGCGTGGGCCGCCGCCTCGATGGAGCGGGTGTCGTTGAAGGTGGCGAGGGCCAGGGCCGAGACCCCGTTCATGATGCCCTTGTTGTGGGTGACGCCCCGGGTGGGATCCTCGTTCGCGAGGGCCGTGGCCAGGACGATGCGTCGCGCCGTCTCGGCAGCCTTCTCGAGGGAGCCCGTCACGGTGGCCAGGGCCTGGAAGGGGAGGGCGAAGGAAGCCGCGCCTCGGCGCTCGAGGGCCGCGTTGGAGAGGATGCACATGAGGCGCCTCCCCCCCGAGAGTTCCTCGAGGAGGGGACAGACCCCCTCGGCCACGGTATTGAGGATGTTGGCGCCCATCGCGTCCCGCACGTCGATGGAAATTTCGACCTTGAGGAGGCCGGTTTCCGGGAGTTCGACGAGCCGGAGGCCTCGCCAGCCCCCGCCCCGGGCCGGTAGGGAGCCGAGGAGGGGCTCCGCGATGGCGCGGATCCGCGCCTCGGCCGCCCGGATGCGCCCGGCGGAGCCTGCCGTCGCCCCCTCGAGGAAGACCTGGCTGGCCATCACCGGGTCGGTGGCCCTCGTGACGAAGCCTCCGCCCTTGGCGATGATGCGCGCCCCGTAGGCGGCGGCCGCGATCACCGAGGGCTCCTCGGTGGCCATGGGGATGTCGAGGCGCCTCCCGTCGATCAGGAAGCCGTTGGCGATGCCGAGGGGGAGGGGGGCGTAGCCGAGAGAGTTCTCGACCATGAGGCCGGCGAGCTCGACGAGGGAGGCATCCCGTCCGGTGGCCTCGAAGTCCCCGAGGGCTCCCTCGCCGAGGAGTTCGAGGAGCCTCGCCCGTCTCGCCTCGGGAGGGAGCTTGCGAAAGCCCTCGGGCAGGAGCCTCGGCTCATTACCTACGACCACGGACATCCTCCCCCAGGGCGTTTGTTTCCAGCCACAAGAAAATAGCCGGAGGCGAGGGACAAGGACAAGCGGGTGCGGCGCCCTCCCCGGCAGCCCCGCTTCTTGAACAAGACGACTGATAGCCACTATTATCACTCCTTCGAGAGCGATTGCGGCCAAGGAGTGTGGCGATGGAGCAGCGAAGGGTGGGCTTGGGGGATCTCCGGATCTACGTTCCCCGCAACGAGATCGGCCTCGCCGAGATCGTCGATCGCCGGGTCGCGGACAATCCAGCCCTCAAGAAGCACCTCGACAGGGCCCTGGCCACGACGGGTCAAAGGTCCATCCGCTTCCCCGAGCCCCACGAGGACGCGGCCACCATGGCCGCCCAGGCCTCTCTCGAGCTCCTCGCCAACAATCCCGCCGCCAAGACGAGTTCCCTCCGCTGGCTCGTGACGGGCACCGAGACGGGCCTCGACCATTCCAAGCCCCTCTCGGCCTATGTCCAGGGCATGCTCCTGAAATCCGGCCTGCCCATCCCCTCCAGCCTGGCCTCCTACCAGGTCCAGCACGCCTGCGCCGGGGGAGCCCTGGCCCTCGTGTCGGTGGCGGGCATGATCGCCCTCTCCCGCGACGCCGCCGAGACCGGCCTCGTCACGGCCTCGGACATCTCGCGCTACAGTCTCTCGTCGACTGCCGAGATCACCCAGGGAGCCGGGGCGGCGGCCATGCTGGTCGAGCGCGACCCCCGCCTCCTCGAGTTCGACCCCTCCACGGTCGGTTACGCCTCCCGCGACGTCGACGACTTCTTCCGGCCCCTGGGCTCGACGACGGCCAAGGTGAAGGGCGGCTACTCGATGGAGTGCTACCTCACGAGCCTCGACGAGGCCTTCAGCGACCACGCGGCGCGCTCGGGCCAGGATCGGGCCGCCCTCCTCCGGGGCATGGACGCAGTCGTTCTCCACACCCCCTTCCGCAACATGCCCGAAATCGCGATCAAGCGTCTCCTCGGAAACGACCTCGGCCTCGACGGGCCGGCCTCGACCTCCTGGCTCGAGGAGCGCGGCTTCTTCGAATCCCTCGACATCATCGCCGACATCGGCAACTCCTACTCCGCGAGCCTCTTCATCTTCCTCGCCTCCACCCTCAAGACCCTCCGGAAGCGCCACGGCCCCTCCATCGTCGGGAAGCGGATCCTCGTGGCCTCCTACGGCTCGGGCAACGTGATGGCCGTCTTCACGGCCACCGTCGCGCCCGGGGCCCTCGAGGTGATCGACCGCTGGGACCTCGAAGGCCTCATGGCCGAGCCGCGCAAGGCGAGCATGGAGGACTACGACGACTGGACCTCGGGCTACGAGCCCGCCGACCTCGAGGCGGGCAGGGGGGCCAAGGCCGGGATCTTCCGGCTCATCGACCTGCGCGAGGACGGCTATCGGGAGTACGGGTATGATCGGGAACTCGGGAACGAGCGACCGTAAGGAACGCCACCTCGAGGTCTGCGTCGATCCTTCGCGCTTTCGCGTCGAGACGAGACCGGGAGGCGCGGGCTTCGATCGCCTCGGTTTCGCGCATCGCGCCCTGCCCGAGCTCTCTCTCGACGAGATCGACACCGGCGTCGAGTTCCTGGGACAGCGCCTGGCCCTGCCCTTCCTCGTCTCCTGCATGACCGGGGGCTCGGCCGGTGGCGGCCGCGTCAACCGCGAGCTCGCCCGCGTCGCCAACTCCGCAAAAGTCGCCTTCGGCCTCGGCTCCTTCCGCGTCCTCCTCCGCGACGAGACCTACCTCGAGGATTTCCGCGTGAAGAGCCTCCTCCCCGACGTACCCCTGCTCGCGAACATAGGGGCCGTGGTCCTCCGCGAGGCGGGGAGCGCGGCCGTCCTCGGCCTCGCGGAGCGCATCGAGGCCGACGCCCTCGTCGTCCACCTCAATCCCGGCCAGGAGCTCTTCCAGGCCGACGGCGACCGCGACTTCCGCGGCCTCCGCGCGGCCCTCGCCTCCCTCTTCGAGCGCTCGAAGATCCCCGTCATCGTCAAGGAAACCGGCTTCGGCATCGGTCCCGCCGAGGTTCGATCCCTCCTCGCCGCGGGGGCCGCCTGGGTGGACCTCGCCGGGGCCGGGGGCACGAACTGGATCGCCGTCGAGTCCTACCGCCTCGAGGAGGGCCCCCTCCACGCCGCCGCCGCCGACTTCGACGACTGGGGCTATCCCACCGCCCTCCTCCTGGCCGCCCTCGCGCGCGCCGAGCTCCCGGGCCGGGCCGCCGCCGTCCAGCCCCTCGCCATGGGACTTCCGGTGATCGCCTCGGGCGGCCTCCGGAACGGCGTCGACGTCGCCAAGGCCCTCGCCCTCGGCGCCGGCCTCACCGCCATGGCCCTCCCCCTCGTCCGCGCCGTCGAGAGCGGCGGTCCCGAGGCCGCAAGCGCCTTCATCGAAAGGGTCGGCGCGGGTCTCCGCTCGGCCATGCTCCTCACGAGTTCGCATAACCTGTCCGAGCTCCGGCGCGGCATACTCCGCTTCGGTCCGGGCTTTCTCGAGGAGGCCCGGGAGCTCGCCGCGGCGGACGGAAGGGCCTACTCCGCGGAAAGGGGCTAGAACCCGGCCCTTTCCGAGGTCGGGGAGCCCGCGGCTTGAGCGAGGAGATCGCCCAGTCCGATCCCGGGATGGTGCCGCCTCCTCTCGAATTCGACGAGGGGCCCGCCGATGGCTCCTCGGGGGCACCACTGATAGCAGGCATAGCAGGTCTCGCAGGCATGGCGCCAAGTCGGCTTGCCTTCCTGCAGCTCGATATTTCCGACAGGGCAGACCCTCACGCAGGTCCCGCAGCCTTCGCAGGCTTCGGAAAGCCGAAAGCCCCGATCGGCGGCCTCGACGAGGCGTTCGACCTCCCGCGTCTCGAGGCCCGAGAGGCCGCGGTACCGACCTATCATCGCCCGCGACTGGAGGGCCAGGAAGGCCGAGCCGAGGGGGCCGGGTAGAGGGGCCAGATCCCCTTCCGCGTGGACGATCCGCTTTCCGATCAGCTCCGCGAGGGCGTCCAGGCGCTCCGGCAGCCTTGCGAGAAGTTCTCTCTCGCGTTCGCCCTCCCGCACCCCTATGGCGGGAAGGGGGACATTGAAGAGGGCGTGGGAGAGCTTCGAGACGATCCCGTAGGGGACGCTCATCTCGAGGTCGAGGCTGGCCCCCAGATCCTTGCCCCGGGCGCGAAGGGCCGCTCTCAGGTTCCGGAGCGTGGAGCCGGGATTCCCGCCGTGGGTGCAGACCGCGAAGACATAGTCCGCCGCGGCGACCTCGGGGCCCTCGAGAAAGCGGCGCACCAGGGCCGGGATGCCAGAGGCGCCGAGACTCGCATAGTAGACCGGGAAGACCAGGCCGAGGATCCTGCCCGACTTGTTCTCGGAGGACCGCGGCCCGGCGGTCCGCCTTGCCCGAAGCGACGCCGCCAGGGGCAGGGCCCTGCCGTCGAGCCTGTGAGCCAGGCCCCTGGCCGCCGCCAGGGAATTGCCTGTGGCGCTGAAGTAGTAAATGTCGCAATTAGGCATGATTTTCATCTCCGACCGGGGCGAGCCCCGTGGTGCCGAGCTCGATGGCGGCTGCTGCGGCGGCGAGGGCGCGGCCGCTGGCGAGTTCCTCTCGGAAGTCGCTCGAGAATCTCGCCGCCGGCGCGCCGTCGACGAGGTCGTGGTCGAAGGAAAGGGTGAGGCAAAGGTGCTCGCGCGACTCGAAGCCCTGCTCGGTCTCCACCACCCTCCGCGCGATCCCCCCCACGGTCGCCAGCACGGTCGTCCCTCCGTGGGGCACGAACCACAGGGGCTCCTTCGCGAACATGCCCATCGCCGTCACAGCGACCTTGCCGTAGCGCAGGGCCATGGTCGGGCTCGAGTCGGCGAGCCTCACGAAGGCCTTGAGGAGGGGGGCGGGAATGAGCCTGATCCAGCCGATTCCGGAAAGGCTGCCGAGGTCCGAGGGCCGGACCTTCTGGGCGCCCCTGATCCTTTCGGTGATCGCGAGGCAGTCCAGGTTCCAGCAATCGGTCAGCGGAAGGGGTTCCGGCACCGAGACACCCTCGAGCTCGCGCTCCACGAGGACGCTCACGGTCAGGGTGTCCATGATGACCAAGCGCCTTCCCCGTATGTAGGAATTGAGCCGGGGATGCCTCCGGAGGGAGGCCGCGAGGCAGGCGACGACATAGGCGGTGAACGAGACATCGTGGCCGCCGGCCTTGAGCCGGGCGATATGGCGGCGCGGGACCGTGATGTCGACCTCCGTGACGCCGTGGATCATGTTCCGCCGCTTCGAGGCGGAGGCCGAGGCGATCACAGCGCGCCGAAGGAAGGAAAGCCGCTCTTCGCGATAACCTTTATTCATAATTATGACTTCCTTGTCTCCGGATCTTCCCCGGCGACGCCTCTCCAGAAGATCTCGAAACCGAGTTTGAGGTATTCCGTCCGCACGGCGGGCCCGGGGACGGCGGCTACGAGCTCCAGCACGGCCGCCATGTCCTGGTAGAGGAAGGCGCCGACCATCTCGAGGGGAATGGCGTCGAAGAGGCCCTCGGCGCGGGCCTTTCGGAGGCCCTCGTGGAAGTAGGAAAGGTACTTCTCGTCGGACTCGCGCACCACCGTCTCGGCGACCAGGGCCGACTCCCTCACCTGGCGAAAGTAGCGGTAAGCCTCGGGGTGCTCGAGGAACCAGCCGATGGAACCCTCCCAGATGGCGAGAAAGGTCTCGCGGGCGGAATACTCCGGATGGAGGAGGCCCTGGACGGCCTCGGATTGCCGCTTCCCGATATCCATGATGAGGGCATGAATCAGGTCTTGCTTCGTGGGGAAATAGAGGAAGAGTGTGCCCGTCGCCATCCCGGCCGCCTGGCTGATCGAGGCCGTCGAAGTGGTTTGGATGCCCTGTTTGACGAAGAGTCCGAGGGCGACCCTCATCAAATCCTCGCGCTTCTGCGGATCGAGACTACGCGCCATAGGTCCTCTCTTGATACTGACTGACTACTCAGTCAGTATAAATAAGTAGTTCGACAGATACTAGGGGGTGCCACCACTTCCCCACAGCTCCCCGAAGGGGGGGGCTAGCGATCCCTCCGGCCCGCGGACCTTCGGTCTACTTCAAGAGAATCCGGACAGCGCCCGGCTTTCCTTGTTTCTTCCCCCCGGCTATAGTCGCCCGATGCCGATCCCAGGAAGCTCCCCCGCCCTCGCCTATATCGCCGCCCGCAGGGAATCGATCTTCTCCACCCTCCGCGAGGTCGCGGCCACGCGGGGAGGGCAGCTCGAGGCCGGACAGGCCGGAGGCGCCGAGCTATTGGCCACCCTCCTCGAGTACGCGGGACGGGGCAAGATGCTCCGGGGCGCCCTGGTCCACCTGGGCGCCGAGCTCTTCGCCGGCAGGGGCCCGAGGCCGGGAGTCCCCGAAGCGGCGGCCGCGATGGAACTCTTCCAGGCCGGCCTCCTCGTCCACGACGACATCATGGACCGCGACGAACTCAGGCGCGGCGCGCCCTCCGTCCATAGCCGCTTCGCCGCCGAGGCGAGGGCCTCGGGCGCTCCCGATTCCCTCCACCTCGGCGAGGCCCTCGCGATCTGCGCCGGCGACCTCTGTTACTTCGAGGGCTACCGCCTCCTCTCCTCAGCCCTCGAGGCCTCGAGCCTCGGTCCCGCTGCGCGCGGCGATCTTCTCTCGACAGTCTCCTCCGAGCTCTCGGTCGTGGCCCTGGCCCAGATGCGGGATTGCCGCTGGGGCTCCCTTCCCCTCGAGCCGACCGAGGATGAGATCGTCGGCATGTACCGCGGGAAGACCGCGCGCTACACCTTCTCCCTCCCCCTCGTCGTCGGTGCCAGCCTGGGCGGAGGGGAGGCCTCGGTCGCCCTGCTCCGCGAGATCGGGGAGTCGGCCGGCCTGGCCTTCCAGCTCCGCGACGACGAGCTCGGGCTCTTCGGGGATCCTGAGCTTCTGGGAAAACCCGTGGGCTCGGACCTCCGCGAGAACAAGAAGACGGTGCTCCGCGCCCGTCTCTTCGCGCGGGCCTCGGCCGACGAGCGGAGCCGCCTCCTCTCCGTCTTCGGCTCGGATAAGGCCGGTCCCGCCGAGGTCGCCCTGGTCCGCGAGCTCGCCGAGAAGCTCGGGGTCCGCGCCTCTCTCAGCGCCTGGATGACCGAGCTGGCCGGGCGTGCGCGCGCAGGCATCGCTGGCCTCACCGGCGTGGAGCCCGGAGCCCGGGCCCTCCTCCTCGACCTCGTCGACTGGCTCGTGACGAGGCAGGCCTGAGGATGGCCGCGAGAGCCCTGGTTCTCCTCCTCGCCCTCCTCTGCTCCGCCGCCCTTCTTTCCGCCTCTCCCTCGGTCCAGGGAGGAGACTGGAGGGCGACCGCGCCGACAATAGCCGAAACCTGGTCCCCCGCGGTCCCCTTCGATCTCGGAGCCTTTCCCAGCCTCCCCCTCCGCGCAGACGGGAGCTTCCGCGCCCTCGTCCTCACCGATCTCCACCTCGGCCTCTTCCCCTGGATCGACGCGGAGGCCCTCCGCTTCATCGACCGCCTCGCGGCAGCCTGCGATCCCGATCTCATCCTCTGCGCGGGAGACAACAGCCACGGGCCCTTCTCGCCCAGCGGCGCCCGTAAACTCGTCGCCGCTCTGGAGGCTACGGGCCGGCCCTGGCTCGTCGTCCTCGGCAATCACGACGCCGAGGGACCCAAGCCGCGTTCCTGGTTCGGCGCCCTCTATGCCGCGGGCAGGGGCTCGCTCTTCTCCCCGGGACCTCGCGGGCTCCAGGGTGTGGGCAATGGCTTTGTCTGGCTGCGCGAGGCCTCGGGGAAGCCGGTCTTCGCCTTCGTGGCCCTGGACTCGAACGAATACCGCAGCTATCCCGGAAGGGGCCGGGGCTACGATCTTATCCATCCCGACCAGATCGCCTGGTACGAGTGGATCGTCCGCGGGCTTTCCTCAGCTGCCTTCGGGACCTACGACAGGGCGGCGGGGCAGGTGCTTCCCACCCTCCTCTTGTTCCACATCCCCCTCCCCCAGGTGACCGAGGCTCTCGCTGATTTGCGGCGCGGCGAGATCGATCCGGCTCTTGTGTACGGTCTCGCCCGCGAGGCTCCCTGCCCGCCCCTCGAGGACTCGGGTCTCTTCGACGCCGTGCTCCGGCTCGGGAGCACGAAGGAGATCCTCGTCGGTCACGACCACCGCAACGACCTCTCCCTGCCCTGGAAGGGAGTCCGCCTCAGCTATATCGTGAAGACCGGTCCGGCCGACTACCACGACGAGGACCTTCTCGGCGGCACCCTCGTGACAGTCAGCCCCTCGCCCGGACCGGGGCAGGGTTGGGTCGCGCGGAGCGAGGCGGTGATACTTCCGCGGAGGCCCTGAGTGAATGCGGGGAGAAAGCCTACTCGGCTCACTTATCGCGACAATCTAGACGCGGAAGATCTTGAATTGGGAGCGTCGATCCTGATCAAGACGGTTATCGACGACCCTAAAGGTTCAAGGCGAGTTGGAAGAGACTAATTCCTTCAGGTCAGGTGGGGATGCCCGCCATTCGAGGCCCTAATGCCAATTCCCAATTCTTGAGCGGATCGATCATCATTCTCTGCCAGTGAGCGATTCCGACATTCCTGCATTTTATTCCTTCATAATTCCGTTGACAGTCATAACTAGCAGGCTATAGTGGATGATCATTTTAAGAGGAGTCTGATGTGAAAAAAGTCCTTTTCCTAGCTGTTATAAGCGGAATCGCGCTAGCTGCCTGCGATCTGTCGGGCTTTGCTCCCTCGCTTAGGACGGGGGGGGGGGGGCAGTAGCAGGCAACTCGTCGAGGGCTGAGTCCTTGGCGAAGAACCTGGTCAAGGCTGCCCAGGTGTTTGCAGAGGCGCGCGGCTTGAGCGGGGAACAAGCTCCTTCCGAGTACTTCCAGAACCTGTCCATGGAGGATGTCTCCGGCGTCCCAATGCGCTTTGCCGACCTATCCGATGCCGAGCGAGAGGTCTTCTTCACGACCTGGATCAGGGAGACTGCGAAGAGTTGGGCAGACAAGGCGGACCAAAACCCCGCCTTCGCCCTGACACTCGAAATGCAGGAAGGCGCGATGAGCAGGGCGCTAAGCGCAACTCAAGCGAAGGGACTTTCCGACTACCGGAGCTTCGCGGCAAGGCTGAACGCCGAGGTGGCGGCGGCGATGCCCGGACTCTCCAGTAACATTAACAAGCTCCCAGTTCTACCCTCACCTTCGCGGGCAGTTACCGGCAAAGAAGCGATCAAAGCGGCTATCATGGAAAATTTTAAACGTGGCATGGTAATGACCATGTTTAGGGGAACAAGTTCCTTTCCGTTCAATGGCGGCTATACGGGTCACGCTACTGTGCTTACCGACTATCGTCCCGATTGGAAGATAAATGCCGATGATGCGCATCTTTGGACAATGACTTCGTCCTGGGGCAACGATACACCGTGGGGAAGCACCTTCCATGGAGTGGGCCCCGAGCCGCTCGGTGAATGGAATAATAATATACCAAATTACTCGGGGAATGACGGCAATACAGTAAAACTATGGCAAATCGGCCGTCAAGTTTTTATCTGGAACTGGTTCTCGTCACACTATGAATGGCGGGAGGCAAGTCCTGCCGAATACGAATTCGCAGCTGACCTCGCAGTGTCACGAGGGGGCATAGGATACAACTATTTATTTATGAAAGATCTAACAATTTGGTACTATTGTTCGCAACTTGCTTGGCATTCCTGGAAAATCGTAGATCCGGCAATAGACATCGATTGGTCTTCCTGGGATCTTGTCGTGTCCCCGACCGACATCGAGGGCTCGGACAAGACGAGAATGGTTTTCGAAGGCCAGAACTAATGATCCTTGCATAAAGTGCCGTTCGCTCGCGCGAACGGCGAATTTCAAGGAATCATTGTAGAACCTTGCGAAATGATCGGTATTTCCTTTATCAAGTACGGCTCATTTCGCAAGGTTCAATAGGAAGTGCGGAGAGGGCCCGGGTTAGCCCTTTCCGCACGATCCATATCAGCTCATTTCCAGGATGGATTTTAGATGAATACTAATGCTCGTTTCCTGCTGCCTCTGCTCTGCGCGGCGTTTGTTTCCTGCGACAACGGCTTCGACTATCCGGGCTTCGAGGCGGAGCCCCTTTCATCCCTTGATCGCCCATATATCTTCTACACTCCCATTGATCCTCAAGACCAAAAAGGTCTCTATACGACTTTGACTAGGCAATCCATATTCAGCCGGCCGCTCGAAGGGGACAATGGCTATTTCGGGGTCTACGACTTCGCCACGAATTCTGTCTCCAGGCGATTGCGCTATATGAAGGAGGATTTGCCGGCAGTGTTCAGGCCCTGTATCGATGTCGCTGCGCAGAAGACCTACTTCGCGATGTCGGATGGGCGGATGATGCTATGGGACAATGCTACTGGTATTCTCGATATCTTCATGTCGGGGCTTTCGACCGGGGGCTATCCCGAGCTGGCCCAGCGCCCTAGCGCCTCAGGCAAGATCTTCCTTCTTTCGAATTTAGTTCTCGTCGCGGATGACAAGCGTTATGGCATCGTCATCGACCCCGTGACCGGCAAGGTAATTTGGGAGCCCCACCTTACCGCATTCACCGCAAACATCTGCTATGTAGATCCCGTCGACGATAGGTTTTTTTGCGATTACACTCCGACCCATGTCGAGATGTTGGATCTCCCGACGAAGACCGTCACCCCGGTAAGATTGGCGGAGGACGGATACTATAGGAGCAGCCTGATCAGGTCGGGCAGTCAATACATTGCGGGACAGGTGCCCTTTGATGCCAAAGCATTGGAGCGTCCTTCGTTTATTGGTTTGCCAGAGCTCGTCTTTCTTTCGGCCACGGATTTTTCGCTCCAGTCCAAGGTGGTGATCGGCGCCGATGTTGTGCCTGTAGCAGAAGGATCGTACATAATTGCGATTTACCCCTGGAATGGCGAACTCTACGTCATCGTATCCTCCGGCAGCGAGAACATCCTCCTCAAGTGGTCGGCTGTGGACGGCAAATTCCTCCAGTGGAGCGCGAAATTCCCCTTTATCTGGGGGCGCGACCGCATCATGCGGAACGGCAAGGTCTACTTCATCGCGAACGACAACTTCGCGAGCTTCTTCTTCAACACCCTCGATCTATCGACGGGCGAAGTGACGGCTCCCGAAACGGTATGGGTATACTGATGAGCAAGCTGCGCTTGATCGTCCCCCTTGTCTTGATGGCGTGGTTTTCCCCCCTCCTCGCGATGGGAGAGGGCGGGGTCGTCGGCCCTCACTCCTGGCGCTTCGAGCTGTCCTACGGCTATGATTTCGAACTTCAATACCAGAACCTTTTTCCGAAGCCCGTCTTCGGGGCGGGCGCCGCCGGGACCATGGGCCTGTGCCTCATCAGCCCGGAGGCATGGAGGATCGGGCTTTCATACTATGGGAACGCTTCCATGTATTCTGACGGCGGAATCCTGATGATACCCTACGATTTCAACAGTCTGAGGGGCGCTTCGGATAGCCTGAAGCTAAGCCTCGGGAAGGAATGGAACTTCGGGAAAGACCGTTTTGTATCCATTTTCGTGGAGCCCCAGATCGGTATCGACCCCGCCCTCCTCGACGACCTCATGAAGGGCGATTGGGCCTTCATAACCTCCTCCAGTCGCGGACCGACCTGGGGCGTCAATCTAGGCGCCGGGATGTCCTGGATGATCTGGGAGCCCCTCGGCCTGATTGCCGAGTCGCACCTCGCCTACCGCGACTATCCCGATGACAACGCGGATGTCCTCGGCTTTGGAATCGGCCTCAGGGCGATCTGCCGATTCTGAGGGAGCGGTCGGCCCCGCCCCGCCGGGCCTCCTTGTGGGGCGGCGTCGCGTCCCGTCCCTGGTCCCCTCCCTCCGATGATTCTTGGAGGGAGAATCAACCCAGCCGGAAGCCTCTCCGAGGCCCAGTCCCGACCTCACATTCTCCCTTGTGGGCAGCCCTTCGACCTGCTAGGCTTTCCGGCGAAGGTCAGCCGCGCGACAAGTCCGAGCTAGCCCCCGGCGCGGCACAAAGGAGAGTTCGCATGAAGCAGGTCTCGAGACTCGTCCTCCTCGCCCTCGTCCTACTCGTCGGCGCGGCCGCCTGGGCCCAGCCGGCCGCGGGATCCAGTCTGACGGTCGGCATCCTCCTGGTCGGTCCCTACAACGACCACGGCTGGAGCCAGGCCACCTACGACGGCACCAAGTACGTCGAGGCCAAAGTCCCCGGCGTCAAGGTGATCTATCTCGACAAGGTGAATCCGGCCGACCGGCCCGGCACCACCGCCTCCCAGCTCGCCGAGAGCCTCGTGACCCAGGGCGCCAAGCTCGTCATCTTCAACTCCGACGACATGAGCGACGAGGCCGCGAAGTTCGCCGCCGCCCACAAGGATATCTTCGTCATCTTCGCCTCGGGCGACACGACTTGGAAGGAAGGCAAGAACTGGAAGGACCTCCCGAACATGGTCTGCATCATGGGAAGGATGGAGTACATGAAGATGGTGGCCGGCGTGGCCGCCGCGATGACCACCCAGACCGGCAAGATCGGCTTCCTCGGGCCCCTCATCAACGACGAGACCCGCCGCCTGGCCGCCAGCGCCTACCTCGGCGCCCGCTACGCCTGGGTCAACTATCTCAAGAAGGACCCCACCAAGCTCACGTTCAAGGTCACTTGGATCGGGTTCTGGTTCAACATCCCCGGCGTCACCTCCGATCCCACCCAGGTCGCCGACGACTTCTTCAACTCCGGCTTCGACGTCGTGATCTCCGGCATCGACACCACCGAGGCGGTCGCCGAGGCCTCCAAGTTCGCCGCCAAGGGCCAGAAGGTCTGGGCCATCCCCTACGACTACAAGGGCGCCATCGACGAGGGCAAGGGCGTCTCCCTCGGCGTGCCCTACTTCAACTGGGGCCCCTCCTTCGCCGTGGCAGCCAAGGCCGCCATGGCCGGCACCTGGAAATCCCACTGGGAGTGGAACGCCCCCGACTGGAAGAACATCAACAACCCCGACACCTCGCCCGTGGGATTCGCGAAGGGCACCCTCACCAAGGAGGCTTCGGCCGCCGTCGACAAGTTCATCGCCGAGCTCGCGGGCGGCAAGAGCCTCTGGTCCGGCCCCCTCAATCTCCAGGACGGCACCGCCTACCTGAAGGACAAGGAAGTCGCCACCGACGCCAAGGTCTGGTACCTGCCCCAGCTCCTCCAAGGCATGACCGGCGCCAGCAAGTAAGGGTCCATTCCATCGCACCACGGAGAGCACGGGGACAAGAGAGGGAGAGAGAGCACGGAGGAAGATAGAGAATAGAGAGGGGGAGGAAGAGGAGGGATGGCTTTTCCCTTTCACCTTCTCCTCTTCGCCTTTTCTTCTCCGTGCTCTCTCCCTTCTCCTCCTCCGTGCTCTCCGTGGTGAATCGTTTTGATGCCTGAGGGGGAGACATGCGGGTCGAGTTGCGCGAAATAACCAAATGTTTCGGTAGTTTACGGGCGAACGACTCGATCTCCCTCGACATTCCCGCCGCTTCGATCCAGGGCGTGCTCGGGGAGAACGGGGCGGGGAAGAGCACGCTCATGAAGGTGCTCTCGGGCTTCATCTCCCACGACTCGGGGGAGATCCTCCTCGACGGGAAGGCGGTCGAGATCCGCTCGCCGGTCGACGCGATACGGCAGGGCATCGGCATGCTCCACCAGGATCCCCTCGACTTCCCGCCCTTCCGCCTCATCGACAATTTCATACTCGGCTCCCACGGCGGTCCGGGGCGGCGTCCGGGACTCGGGCTCCGCAGGAAGGAGGCCGCGGCCGCCTTCCGCGAGCTGGCCTCCCGCTTCGACTTCGCCCTCGATCCCGAGGCCTGGGTCGACTCCCTCACGGTCGGCGAGAGGCAGCAACTCGAGATCCTCCGCCTCCTCTGGCTGGGCGCCCGGGTCCTCATCCTCGACGAACCGACCACGGGCATCAGCCTGCCCCAGAAGGAGAAGCTCTTCGCGACCCTCAAGAAGCTGGCCGCCGAGGGCATGACCGTCATCTTCGTCTCCCACAAGCTCGAGGACGTCGAGTTCCTCTGCGACCGCGTGACGGTGCTCAGGCAGGGTCGGCTGGTCGGCGGGGCGGGCCGCCCCTTCGGCACCAAGGACCTGGTCACCTTGATGTTCGGCAAGGAGCTTCCCAAGAGCGAGCGGAGGCGGGCCAAACCCGGTGCCCGTCTCCTCGCCGCGAGGGAGGTCGGCCTCGAAGGCCAGCGCCTCTCGATGCGCGGCCTCAACCTCGAACTCCGCGCCGGCGAGGTCGTCGGCCTCGCAGGCATGGAGGGCTCGGGTCAGAGTCTCTTCCTCGGAGCCTGTGCCGGCCTCGTGCAACCCGTCGCGGGCTCCTTCTGCCTCGACGTCGACGCGGAGGGCGGCGGGGACGAGAAGGACATGACGGGCCGCAGTCACCACGACTTCCGCAGCGAGGGGGTCGCCTGGCTCCCGGCCGCCCGCCTCGAGCAGGGCCTCGTGCCCGGGCTCAGCCTCACCGAGCACTTCATCCTCGCCGAGGGCGCCCGCGGCCTGGGCGGAAGGGGCCGGCTCTTCATCGACCGCCGCCGCGCCCGCGAGCTCGCCGAATCGCGCATCGCGTCCTTCCGCATCAAGGGGAGACCCGAGAGCCCCGTCGAGTCCCTCTCGGGCGGCAACCAGCAACGGGCCCTCCTCGCCCTCCTGCGCTCGCCTCTCCGCATCGTCCTCGTGGAGCACCCGACGCGCGGCCTCGACATCGAGTCGACGGCCTACATCTGGGGCAAGCTCAAGGAGCGCTGCGCCGAGGGCACCTCGGTGGTCTTCATCTCCTCCGACCTCGACGAGGTCCTCGAGTGGTCGGACCGCGTCCTCGTCTTCTTCGCCGGCAAGGTCTCGCCTCCCCTCGACGCGGAGAGCCTCACGGTGGAGCGCCTCGGCCGCCTCATCGGCGGCAAGGGCTGGGAGGACTTCGGCCCGGCGGCTGCGGCCGCCGCGGCCGCCGGGGTCTCGGCTGCCACGGCGGCCGAGGAGGGCGTCCATGCGTGACCGGCGCCTTTCGCGCTTCGCCTTCCAGGCGGGAGGGGTCCTCTTCGCCCTCCTTCTCACGACCCTCGTCCTCGTCGCGGCCAAGGCGCCGCCCCTCGCGGCCTTCGCCAACCTCCTCCGCGGCGCCTTCGGGACCTGGGATGTGTCAGCCAACGTGCTCGTGTCCTGGGTGCCCCTCATCCTCGTGACCTCGGGCCTCCTCGTCACCTTCACCGTGGGGCTCTGGAACATCGGCATCGAGGGGCAGGTGATCCTCGGAGGCGTCTTCACCACCTGGGCCCTCCGCCTCCTCCAGGGCAGCTCCCTCGACCCGACCCTGATCCTGGTCCTCGCCGTCCTCGCGGGCATGGCGGGCGGCGCCCTCTGGGCCCTCCTCGCGGGCGCCCTCAAGACTTTCGGCGGGGTCAACGAGATCTTCGGCGGCCTGGGTCTCAACTTCGTCGCGACCGCCCTCAATCTCTGGCTCATCTTCGGGCCCTGGAAGCGGCCTGGCGTGGCCTCGATGTCGGGCACCGTCCCCTTCGAGCCGAGACTCTGGCTCCCCACGCTCACGCCCGAGTCCCGCCTGGCCCCGGCCTCGGTGGTCATCGCCCTCCTCGCGGTGGCGGCCGTCTTCGCCCTCATCCAGGGCACCTATTTCGGCCTCAGACTCAAGGCGGTCGGCCGGAACGCGCGCGCCGCCTATGTGCTCGGCGTGCCCACCTGGCAGCACCTCCTGGCCTCCTTCGCCCTCTGCGGCCTCTTCGCGGGGCTCGCGGGCGCCATGCAGGTCACCGCGGTCTACCACCGCCTCATCCCCTCGATCTCCTCGGGCTACGGCTACCTCGGTCTCATGGTCGCCATGCTCGTCAACTTCAATGTCGTCCTCGCGGCCCCGGTGGCCCTCTTCTTCGCCGCCCTCAACGTGGGCTCCATCCAGCTGCCCATGGTCCTCCGCCTCGACTCCTCCCTGGCGGGCGTCCTCCAGGGCAGCCTCGTGCTCTCGGTGATCCTCGCCAAGGGCCTCATGGAGCGGACCCTGGGGAAGGGGGGAGGGGAGGAGCCGGCCGCCGCCGCAGCGGGGCCCGAAGGTCCAGGGGCGGCGCCGGCGGCCGATCCACCGATTTCGCCTAACTCGTCCCCGGAGGCCCCCCGATGAACGACGGAATCCTCATCGCCGGCCTGGCCGGGATCCTCTTCTCGGCCGCTCCCATCGTCTTCGCCGTGATGGGAGAGACTCTCTCCGAGCGGGCGGGCGTCATCAACCTCTCGATGAACGGGACCATCCTCCTCTCGGCCATGGGGGGCTTCACGGTCTCCCTCGCCACGGGCTCGCTCATCCTCGGCTTTCTCGCGGGGGCGGCCATCGGCGCCCTCGTGGCCCTCGTCGTGGCCTTCGCTTCCATCGCCCTCCGGCAGTCCCAGGTGGCCGTCGGCTTCGTCCTCACCCTCCTCTGCCGCGACCTCTCCTACTTCCTCGGCAACCCCGTCATGGGCCAGAGCGGGCCCCGCCTCCCCGAGATCCCCATCCCCTTTCTTTCCGATCTTCCCCTCGTCGGAACCCTCCTCTTCCGCCACGACCTCATGACCTACCTCTCCTTCGTGCTGGTCTTCCTGGTCTGGGTCTTCATCTTCAAGACGAGGCCCGGCCTCGAGCTCCGCGGCATCGGCGAGCGGCCGGCCGCCTCCTACGTGCGCGGCGCCCGCGTCGACGGCCTCCGCTACCTCTACACCGCCCTCGGCGGGGCCCTGGCCGGCCTCGCGGGCCCCATGTACTCCCTCTCGGTCAAGGCGGGCTGGAAGGGCACGATCTCCGGCCTCGACGGTATCGGCTGGATCGTCCTAGCTATAACGATCTTCGGCGGCTGGAAGCCCTTCCGCGCCGCCCTCGGAGCCTGGCTCTTCGCCTTCCTCCAGTGGTTGGGCCTCGTCCTCCAGCCCGTCCTTCCCGGCGTGCCCTCCCAGGTTCTCCAGGTGGCGCCCTTCCCCCTCATGATACTCACCCTCCTCCTGGTCAACGTGGGCGACGCCGAGTGGGTGGAGCGGGCCCTCGCCCGCCTCCCCGAAGGTTCGCGCAAGAGGATCGGTGGCCTCCTCCGAGGCCTCAGGGCCACGCCTCCCGCGGCCCTGGGTACGCCCTTCGAGAAGGACTGAGTCCGAGGCGGGTTGGAGCGGGAGGGCGAGCCTTCGCGAAGGTCCGCCCTTCCGGGCCTCGCTCGCGACGACCCAACCCCTCAGCGGGCGGCGGGAGCCCCGCGTTTTTTCTTGTTTTGATGCGATTCCTATGGCACTTTTCCTTGGCAGAATCGTCATATAAGCCAAGGAAGCAGTATGAGCCAGAAAAAAGCCGTCAGCGGGTCCCTGTCCCGTCTCTTTCTCCTTCTAGCCCTTCCGCTTTTCTCTTCCTGCCTCATCATCGACGGGAGCTTCCACGAGCGCTCCATCCTGAGCTTCAGCTTTTCCAAGGCGGCCAATCCTGGGCTCAGACTGCCGCGCACTGCGACCATCGCCGAGGGCTCCATCGCCATCGAGCTTCCCGACTACCTGGACCTGACTTCTCTGGCCCCCGACTTCACCTTTGAAGGTCTCGAGGTTCGAGTGGGCGGCACCCTCCAGGAGAGCGGGGTCACGAAGAACGATTTCACCCAGCCCCTCACCTACTCTGTCCTCGGCAAGGACGATGAATGGACGGACTACCAGGTGAAGTGGACCGTCGTGCCGGCCTCCTCGGCCAAGGGTCTCGAAATACCCTACCTTACCTTCTTCTTATACAATTCAACTTACCGCATTACGGACTACAGGCCGGATAGCACCACGTGGTCGACGTTCATTGTTGATTACGACAATGAATACGACTTAGCCAAGGCCCAGACCTTTGTCTACAGCCAGGGTTTGGATGTCTCGATCGCTGGGAGCTCGATATTCTTCTCCCGAGACGATTACCATGACTGGTACTACTATTATTCAGCGCCCCCTCCTTCGATGCCGACTCCGGTGGATTTCAGTTCCCCCGTCGACTTCCTCGTAACGGCCGAGGACGGGAGCACGGCGACCTACCGCAAGGAAATCGTCTCGGAGCCTTGGCTCTCCTCCTTCGAGTTTTCCACGACGCCCAATCCCGGCCTCCGTCTCGCCCGCGCGGGCAGCATCGACCGGTTCAACCGCCGTATCTCCATAGAGATCCCCGACTACATCGACCCCTCGGCCATGGTGGCGAGTTTTTCGACCAAGGGCGAGGGCTTCGCGGTGGGGGGACTCGCCCAGACGAGCGGGGTCACCCCCAACGATTTCCGCGCCGATCTGGTCTATGAGCTCAAAAGTCGATATGGCAAGTACTTCCCCTGGACCGTCCATGCCACAGTGGTGCCGGCCTACGGGGCCAAGTCCCTGGTCGCGATCACGATCGGCTCGATCAGTCAGAGCTATAGCGGCTTTTATTTCCAGACGAGCACTCAGGACCTCGTCCACGCCTTCCCCGCCGTGGCCCTCGACATCAATCTCTACCATCTCTATGTCCTCCCGAGCATCACCGGGGTCGCCTTCGAGGTGAGCGACAAGGCCGGAACGAGGAACCTTTCCCTCGATCAGGGCAAGTCCACGGTCCACCCGGATAATTACGTCGATTTCACCGGCCCGGTGACCTTCACGGTGCGGGCCGAGGACGGTACCTCCACTACCTATACGCCCTCCATCACGAAGCTGTGATCATGGGAGGGTCCGTCGAAGATCTTTACAATGCTTATGGTCCTCTCGTCTTCCGGCGCTGCCTCGCGGTGCTCAAGGACGAGGAGGAGGCCTGGGACTGCCTCCAGGAGGTTTTCTTGAAGCTGATGGACGCGCCCGGCCGCCTCGACGGGGTGGAACGGCCGGCTTCCTTCCTGCACAAGATGGCGACCAACGCGAGCCTGGATCGACTCCGCCGGAATCGGGGCAGGAGGCCGGCCTTCGTCGCCGTGGAGGACTTCCCCGACGAGAGGGAGGAGGCCCGGGAAGGAGGCTTGGCCGCTGCCCTCCTCCTCGAGCTCCTCTCCTCCGGGCTCGGCTCCAGGACCCGGGCCATCGTCTACCATCGCTATGTCGACGGCATGGGCCTCGACGAGATCGCCGGCCATCTGGCGCTGAGCCTCTCGAGCGTCAGGCAGCACCTAGATCGTTTCAAGGCTCGTGCCCGCAGGCACAAGGAGCGCATACTGTGAAATCGGCCCTCGCCTACGAACTCCTCGCCCTCGGGGAGACGATCCCCCCCCCTCGCGACGCCGAAGGGCGCGACCCCGCCCCGCCGGTCCGCGAAGATATCGATGCCGAGGATCGCCTGGCCCTCGAGGCCCTCGCCGTCTCGGACGCCGCCTTCCTCGAGCGCCACCCCCTTCCCGACTTTCTCGATGCCCTCGCGCGGAAGCGTCGCGCCCGGACCCGCGCCCGCCTCGCCTACGCGGCTCCGCTTCTCGCGGCGGGACTGGCCCTGGCCTTCTTCCTGCCCTCCCTGGCCTCGAACCTCCTCGGTGGGTCGGCTGGCGCGGAGCGCATGAAGGGAGCCGAGCTCGGGCTCTTCGCCTATCACAAGACGGGCTCGGGCACCGAGATCCTCGACCCGAGCCTGCCCCTGGGCGCGGGCGAGGAGATCCAGATAGCCTACTACGCCCGGGGCAGGGCCTACGCCGCCATCCTCTCGGTCGACGGGCGCGGCACGGTGACGAGGCACCTGCCCATCAACGGGGCCCAGGCCCTCGTGATCGACACGAAGGCTCCCGTCGTCCTTCCCTACGCCTACCGTCTCGACGATGCGCCGGCCTTCGAGGATCTCTATCTCTTCGTATCGCCCAGACTCTTCGCGGTGAGCGACCTGGAGGGTTTCCTGGCCGCGGCCAGGGGCGGAAGCGGGCGGGCCGCGCCCTCCCTCCTCCCTCCCGCCCTACGATATGCTCTCCTGCACATCACCAAATGGGAGGCCCGAAAATGAGAAAACTCCCCGTCCTGGCCCTCCTTCTCGCCGTTTCCCTTCCTCTTCTCGCCGAGGGCGAGGCCATCCAGCGCTTCGCCCTCGTGGTGGGCTCCAACGTCGGCGGAAAGACCACGGCCACGCTCCGCTACGCGGTCAACGACGCCAAGCGCTTCCGCGACGTCCTCGTCCGGCTCGGCGGCACCCGCGAGGAGAACGTCCTCCTCCTCGTCAATCCCGAGGGCGAGAACCTCCAGAACGGCCTCTCTTACATCGGCTCGAGGATCAAGAAGGCCACGGCGCCGGGTCTCCAGACCCAGGTGGTCTTCTACTACTCGGGCCACTCCGACGAGCGGGGTCTCCTCCTCTCGGGCGAGTACTTCGGCTATCCGGCCCTCCACGCGGCCCTCGACGCCCTCGGGGCCGACGTGCGCGTCGTCGTCCTCGACTCCTGCTCCTCGGGCGCCTTCACCCGCGACAAGGGCGGGACCTTCGCGGCGCCCTTCCTCATGGACGCCTCCACCTCGGTGGAGGGGCACGCCTACATCACCTCCAGTTCCGCCGAGGAGGCCTCGCAGGAGTCCGACAAGATCGAGTCCTCTTTCTTCACCTTCTACTTCCTCTCGGGGCTCCGCGGGGCGGCCGACTCCAACAGCGACGGCAAGGTCACCCTCAACGAGGCCTACGACTTCGCCTACGACCGCACGCTCTCCGACACGGAGAAGACGCGCTCGGGGGCCCAGCATCCGGCCTTCGACATCAAGCTCAACGGCATGGGCAATCTCGTGCTCACCGATCTCCGCGCCGGCGAGGCGGCCATCCTCCTGCCCAAGGAGCTCATCGGCCGCGTGACCTTGCGCGACGTCACCAACAAACTCGTGCTCGAGGTCAGGAAGGACGAGCCCAAGGAGCTCCGGATCTCGGTCGAGCAGGGCTACTACCGCATCCTCCTCGAGGAGGGCAGGAGCCTCCTCGAATCCACCCTGATCATCGACGAGTCGCGGGACTACCTGCTGGGCCGCGAGGCCTTCCATGGAGTGGCCGCCTCGGCCCACGCGACCCGGGGGCCGGGAGGGGAGATGCTCGCCTCCAACCAGCCCCTCACTTTCTTCCCCCTCGGCCTCTCGCTGGAATCCGAGGAGGGCGGGACCATCGTCCAGGCCAGCCTCCTCGGCCGGAGCGGCAGGGCGCCCTTCCACGGCCTCATGACCGGGCTCTTCGCCACGCGGAGCGCGGGTCCCTCCTCGGGCGTCCAGCTTTCTCTCATCGTGAATTTCGGCGAGGGGGAGTTCACGGGCTGGCAGAACAGCCTGGGGGCCAATGCTGTCTCGGGCGATCTTTTCGGGGTGCAGACCTCGGGCATGTACAATGAGGTCGGGGGCAACCTGAAGGGTGTCCAACTTGGCGGCATGAATCTCGTGAAAGGCGACGCGAAGTTCGGGCAGTTCGGCGCCTGGAACACGACCCTGGGGGGCGGCGACTACTTCCAGGCGGGTCTCCTCAACAATTCGAGGAAGGCGATCACGGGCGTCCAGGCCGGCGCCCTCAACATCGCGAAGAAGATGGAGGGTGTCCAGTTCGGCCTCGTCAATTTCTCGGAGGACCACAGGGGCCTCCAGATCGGTCTCGTCAACGTGTCGAAGCGCCTCGACGGCCTTCCCATCGGCCTCATCGACATCCAGTACAACGGCGAGAATCACATCGACATCGTCGCCGCTTCCCCGATCCTGGATTTCCAGGGCCTCCAGACCCTGCCCTTCGGCTCGATCTACCTCCGCTTCGGGAGCCGCTACTTCTACAAGTACTTCAACCTCGGCATGCGCAATCCCGGGCTCGGCGCCGAGGCCCAGGACCCGGTCTATTCGGTGGGCGGGGGGCTGGGTCTCCGCGTCCCTCTCTTCTTCGAGGGCTTCGCCTTCCATCTCGACGGGGGCGCGGCCTATCACTCCGCCCTTCCCGGCCTCGAGCTCACGGCCGACCCGGACTTCCTGGCCAAGGTAGTGCCCCAGTTCAGGACCTTCGCGAGCTGGCGCCTGGCCGCCCATCTGGGCCTGGTCTGCGGCCTCGAGCATTGGGTGTACACGAGACACTTTCAGAGCTTCGCGCCGGCCTCTCCGGACTTCAGCGTCCGCTCGGACTTCGGCGTCTTCGAGGTCGATTCCCGGCTCTTCCTGGGCCTGCAGCTCTAGACTCCCGGGGCCGCAGGACCTCGGGGGGCGGGGAAGATCGCCGCGGCGAGGGCGAGGGCGTCGGAGACGAGCCTATGTCCCTCGCCGGGGCCCCGGCCCCGGAGGTCGGAAAGGACGAGGACCCTGGTCTCGACGCCGCAGGCCCCGAGTACGGCCTCGGCCCAGAGCTCCCGGAGGAACTCCGGCCGCCTCGGGTCGGCCGCGTCCGTCGTCACGATGACCAGGGCCTTCTTGCCGCGGAGGAGGGGGGTCCAGGCCAGCTCGCCGCCCTCCTCTCCCGCCAGCTCGTAGGCGAGCCCCCGCCTGAGGACCCGGTCGATCCAGCCCTTCAGGATGGCCGGGGGCTGGCCCCACCAGTCGGGATGGATGATCACGAGGCCCCCCGCCTCTTCGAGATCGCGGGCATGGGTCTGAACCAGGCCGTCGAGGCTCAGGCCGCGCTGCAATTCCCCCGGCGACAGAAGGGGATCGAAACCCTCCTCGTAGAGGTCGTGGAAGGCCAGTTCCTGACCCGACTCTTCGAAGGCCCTCCTGAGCCCGGCAGCCAGGCTAGCCCCGAGGCTGGGCCGCTTCGGGACGCAGACGACACAGAGCAACTTCAACGTCGACCCTCCTCGAACCCTCGCGATTGGGCTTGACTGTCCCCCCTCCCATGCTGACCTTTAACATAAGGAACCGTAACGATGGTTACAAGTGAAGAAATCTTGACAGCCCTCAAGGTCGTCCAGGATCCCGAACTCGGGATGAGCATAGTCGACCTGGGGCTGGTCTATAGGGCGGAGGAGGTCGACGGTGACCTCGAGGTGGATTTCACCCTCACCTATCCGGGCTGCCCCCTTGGCGCCCAGATCGAAGAGGACATCGTCGACCGCCTGGCGAGGAGTTTCCACAAGAGCGTGAGGGCGACCTTGGTCTTCCTCCCGCCCTGGAGCCCCGAGCGGATGAGCGAGGAAGCCCGGGTGGGGCTGGGCTATCCCATTTGAGCGCGCCCTAGGGCGCGGACGCGGAGGCACGAAGAATGAAACGCACAATTGCGATAAAGGATCTCAGGGCCGGCGTGGCGGGAAGGACCATCCTCGAGGGGATCGATCTCTCCTTCTCCACCGGCGAGGTCCATGCCCTCATGGGGCCCAACGGTTCGGGCAAGAGCACCCTCGCGGGCGTCCTCATGGGGAACCCGGCCTACCAGGTCCTCGGGGGCTCGGCGAGGCTGGACGAGACGGAGCTCCTCGGGCTCAAGACCCACGAGCGCGCCCTCCTCGGCCTCTACCTGGCCTTCCAGTACCCCGTGGAAATTCCCGGCGTGACCGTCGGGAAATTCCTCAAGCGGGCCGTCGAGCTCCGGGCCCCCGGCTCGGGAGCCGGGGTCGCGGCCTACGTGAAGCGGCTTCGCGAGGCCATGGACTTCATGGAGATGGACCAGGCCTTCATCAACCGCTACCTCAACCAGGGCTTCTCGGGCGGCGAGAAGAAGCGCATGGAGGTGCTGCAGATGCTGATGCTCGAGCCCTCCTTCGCCATCCTCGACGAGACCGACTCGGGCCTCGACATCGACGCTCTCAAGGTGGTCGCGAAGGGAGTGAACCGCCTGCGCGGCGAGGGCTTCGGAGCCCTCGTGATCACGCACTACCGCCGCATCCTCGAGCTCGTGAGGCCCGATTTCGTCCACGTGATGTACAAGGGTCGAATCGTCGAGTCGGGGGGGCCCGAGCTCGTCGACCGCCTCGAGGCCGAGGGCTACGAGGGTATCGAGGCGATAGCCGGCGACAGGCAGGGCGAGAGGGACGAGAGGCTCCGGGGCGAGGACCTGCCCCAGGCGACCCTGCCCTCCCTCATGGCGGGGGTTCCATCATGAAGGCCGAGACCTCCCTCGCCACGGCCGCGGCGCCGGCGGCCCAGGCCGCTCCCGCCTACTCGGAGCCCGGCGAGTACGTGCACGGCTACCACTTCCCCGACCAGTCGGTGTTCAAGACGCGGAAGGGCCTCGACGAGGAGGTCGTGCGCGCCATCTCGGCGAAGAAGGGCGAGCCCGCGTGGATGCTCGAGTTCCGCCTGCGATCCCTCGCGGCCTTCCGCCGCAAGCCCATGCCCTCCTGGGGCGCCGACCTCTCGGGCATCGATTTCGACGAGCTCTACTACTACGCCAAGCCCCAGGACGAGATCTCCAAGACCTGGGCCGACGTGCCCGATTCCATCAAGACCACCTTCGAGCGCATCGGCATCCCCGAGGCCGAGCGGAAATTCCTCGCGGGCGTCGGGGCCCAGTACGACTCCGAGGTCGTCTACCACAGCCTGAAGGAGGAGCTCTCCCGGCAGGGGGTGGTCTTCTGCGATCCCGAGACCGCCCTGCGCGAGCATCCCGAGCTCGTGCGCAGGTATTTCGGCACCGTCATTCCCTACCTCGACAACAAGTTCGCGGCCCTGAACGGAGCCGTCTGGTCGGGGGGCTCCTTCGTGTACGTCCCCAAGGGCGTGAAGGTCGACATTCCCCTCCAAGCCTACTTCCGCATCAACGCGAGGAGCTTCGGCCAGTTCGAGCGCACCCTCATCATCGCGGACGAGGGCAGCTTCGTGCACTACATCGAGGGTTGCACGGCCCCGGTCTACGCGACGGAATCCCTGCACTCGGCCGTGGTGGAGATCATCGCCCTCGAGGGCGCGCGCGTGCGCTACACCACCATCCAGAACTGGTCCAACGACGTCTACAACCTGGTCACCAAGCGCGCGGTGGCCTACCGGAACG
>Ga0334722_10000633_pt1 | contig 49986 bp, 39 predicted proteins | sample C3_bottom_MG_FD_207210 | JGI IMG/M metagenome (GOLD analysis project Ga0334722, IMG submission 207210) | Sediment microbial communities from Yellowstone Lake, YNP, Wyoming, USA - C3_bottom | ecosystem: Environmental > Aquatic > Freshwater > Lake > Sediment | place: USA: Wyoming | collected...
GGAAAACTATATGCCGATGCTGCGCATGGCGATGTATTCGAAGAACGTGGCGCTGTACTGCGCCCCCACTGCCGACGACCGCGACACCTGGATCGCGTCGATGCAGCACGTCGCGCTCGAGGGGCGCTGTTTCGTCCTGACCGCCTGCCAGTTCATCCGCAAGAAGGATTTCCCGGCTACGGTGCGCGTGTCGCTCGGCGATACGCCGGAAGCGGTGCTGATGCGCGGCGGCAGCGCCATCATCAATCCCCTGGGCCAGGTCCTGGCCGGCCCGCACTTCGGCAGTGAAACTATCCTGACCGCAGACCTCGATCTCAACGACATCGGCCGCGGCAAGTTCGACTTCGACGTCGCCGGACACTACAGCCGGCCGGATGTATTCCAGTTGAGCGTGAACGAGAGGCCGATGAAGGCGGTGCAGACGTCGGGGCCGGATTGATTCGGCTATTCCTGGGCCTAAAGTTTGGAAAAATCCAAGGTCGCGAAGTAATCGTCTATTGTTTCCGCACGCCGGATCTGCATGATTGAGCCGTCTTCCCGCAAAATAAGTTCGGCGGAACGGAGTTTGCCATTGTATTGAAAGCCCATCGCGGAGCCGTGGGCGCCGGCGTCGTGGATGACGAGCAAGTCGCCGGCATCAATTTCGGGGAGCTGCCTGTCGATCGCGAATTTGTCGTTGTTCTCGCACAGCGAACCGACCACGTCGTAAGTGTGGTTTTGGGGTGCGGCTTCTTTTCCGAGTACCGTGATGTGGTGATACGCACCGTACATCCCGGGCCGCATCAAATTGGACATGCAGGCGTCGACGCCGACGTATTGTTTGTAGGTGTTCTTGTGATGAATCGCCTCGGTGACGAGGTAGCCATACGGTCCGGTGATGCAGCGGCCGTTTTCCATAAAGATCTTCAACGGATGCAATTCGGCGGGCACGACGATCTCCTGATACAGCTGCTGGATCCTGCGGCCGACCAGTCCGATGTCGACGGCTTTCTCGCCGGGCCTGTAGGGAATGCCGATGCCACCACCGAGATTGACGAATTCAATTCTCACGCCCGGATCGCGGGCGAGTTCCACGGCCAGTTGAAACAGCATCTTCGCTGTCTCGACGAAGAACTCGGGATTCAGCTCATTTGACGCCACCATCGTGTGCAGCCCATAGCGGCGCACACCTTTCGCCTTCAACTGCCGATAGCCGTCCACAAGCTGCTCGCGCGTGAAGCCGTACTTCGCCTCTTCCGGCTTGCCGATGATGGCGTTCCCCTCACGCAGCGGGCCTGGGTTGTAGCGCAGGCAAATCACCTCCGGCAACCCGACGTGCTGCTCCAGATAAGGGATGTGAGTGATGTCATCGAGGTTGATGATCGCGCCCAGTTCCTTGGCCCGGCGGTATTCCTTCGCGGGCGTCTCGTTCGAGGTGAACATGATGTTCTCGCCGCTGATTCCAACGCGCTCGCAGAGCACCAGTTCTGCCAGGCTCGAGCAGTCGCCACCCAAACCTTCTTGCTTCAAGATCTTCAGCAAGTGCGGATTCGGGGTGGCTTTGACGGCAAAATACTCCTTGAACCTGCCCCACGCGAATGCCTGGTTCAGTCTCCGCGCGCTGGCGCGGATCGCGGATTCATCATAAATGTAAAACGGAGTCGGGTAACTGCGAACGATCTCGCGGATGGTCCGCTCATCAAAGGGGAGTGGTTTATCGATCATTGTGGCTCGTGTGTCCGGGACGCATTTCTCTGGAAAGCTGCTTGTCGGGCCGTGAGTGTACCGCGCTACGCCAAATGGTGGCAATCCACCATCGCCGTGTAAAATGAGGCCGATATGAGATTAGGCGATCTTTGGGCGAAGCACGGCGGCGGCACGCCGCGGCCGGACTCTGCCGCAACAAAAGATCTGTTCATCTTCGGTGTTACCGACGATTCCAGAGACGTTCGCCACGGCTACCTATTTTGCGCCCTGCCCGGCACCAAAGAGGACGGTCTTGCGTTCTGCTCGCAAGCCGCTGCGAAAGGCGCACAGGCCATCGCCGTACCGGAAGGCACGCACGACGAGGCTCTTGACCTCAACGAGTACGAGCGCGAAAAAATCGTCGTCCTGCGCGTCCACGACATTCGCGGATTCTATGCGCGGCTGGCGGCCGAATTTCATTCCGGCCGTCCGGTCACGATGGCGGCCGTCACCGGCACCAATGGCAAGACCTCTACAGTATGTTTCCTTCGCGACTTGTGGAGCGAGGTCGGCCGCAACGCACTAAGTCTGGGAACTCTCGGCCTGCAGGCCCGCGACAAGCGCCACTCCAACCTTGAAGCGGGACTGACCACGTACGACGCAAAAACGTTGCATATCATGCTTGGCGAACTCGATCGTGCGCACGGCGTCACGCACCTTGCGATGGAGGCTTCGAGTCACGCACTCGATCAGCAACGCCTGGCCGGCGTCATGTTTGACGCAGCAGGTTTTACCAATCTCACCCAGGACCATCTCGACTACCACCCGTCGATGCAGGCCTACTTCCAGGCCAAGATGAGGCTCTTCAACGAGCGGCTCAAAACAGATGGCGTCGCTGTCATCAATACCCGCGACACGTCGGGTATCGAGATCGCAGCGGCAATGCGGGCTAGAAGTACTCGCGTTATTTCCTATGGCAAAGGGGGCAGCGGCGCTGACCTCGTGGTGCTCAAACGAATCCCGCATGCGCAAGGACAAACTCTGAAGTTATCGGTCTTCGGCGCCTCCTATGAAATGGAGGCGCCGGTGGCGGGTGCGTTTCAAGCGGAGAACATTCTATGCGCGCTCGGTTTAGCCGTGGGCACAGGCGTGCCAGTCGAGCATGCGATTGCCGGCATCGGCCGTCTGTCGAGCGTTCCGGGGCGCCTTGAGCTCGCCGCCATTCTTAGCAATGGCGCGGCCGTCTATGTGGACTACGCGCATACGCCGGATGCGCTGCACAACGTTCTCTCCAGCCTGCGCCCGCACGTCGGCGCAAAAGCTAAACTCCACGTGCTCTTCGGCTGCGGAGGCGACCGCGACGCGGGCAAGCGCCCCATCATGGGCCGCATTGCTGAAGAACTCAGCGATCGCATTTGGGTAACGGACGACAATCCACGCACCGAAGACGCGGACACCATCCGCGGACAAGTTCTCTCGGGCGCCACGGGTGCGACGCCGGCAACGAACGCCGGCCCGCGACGTGAAGCCTTGCAACTCGCGCTTTCCGCATTGCGCTCGGGAGATGTCCTGGTGGTCGCCGGCAAGGGCCATGAGGACTATCAGATCGTACTTGAACGAGACTCCGGGGGTCTGCCCATGCATGATTCCCGGGAGCGCCCCATGACCAAGAAGATTCCGTTCTCCGACGCCAAAGTCATCCGAGAGATCATCGCGTCGTTGTAGCGGAAGTCCACCAGGAAGTGAACATGGCCGCATTCTATGATGCCCGTGGCAACAAAGGTGCGGCGACCCCCTGAGGGATAGGACAGATATGGCTGGGGATTTTTCCCTCCGGCGCCGCCTCGCTGCTCAATGCGTTCCTAAGTTCTCCCTCACGATTTCTTGCCGGAATCGGAACACGTTGGGATCGCTGGGGTCGATCGTCGCGCGGATCCAGTGGGTATCGGGATGGCCGAACGTCGCTACTCTGGTGAAGTTCTCGATGATGCGCTGACTGCGCGAGCCGACGAGGGGCTTGTCGATGCGGAAGATGTGCGTATCCCCGTGGACGTAGACCACCGGCTTGCCGAACGCGAGAGTTTCCTTTTCCAGCGCGGCGAGGAAGGAATCGTAGCCGGTCTTTCTGCGGCTGGCGGGCGGCTTCATGGCGAGCGCCCATAGGGCGTACCTTTCCTGCCAGTTGGGGGTCCAGGTGGTCTGAAAGTACGGGTCCGCCTGCGCGATGATCATCACCGCCCGGCCGCCGCTGCGCGCCGCCAGGTCGAAACCTTCGCGCATCCATGCGATGTTGGCGGCATTGCGCTCCTCGTACTCGGCATCCATCTGCGCGGTGCGGCCGAGGTTGTTGTTGCTGCCGATGATATGGAGCGTGAGGAACACCACGTCCCCGTAGGTCCAGCGCGCGTTCTCCCGATAGGCGGGGTACCGGCTGCTCTCGCTTTGCCGCTCGAGCTTCATGCGGCGCTGGCCTAGGCTCGCATCGCCCTGGAAGAACATCTGGCGCAGCTTCGCGAGACGTTCGAAAGGGTCATAGGTGCGCGGCTTGGCCCGGTGACAGTCGGCCCATTCGTTGTCGCCCGCCGCATAAATGAAGGGATGCCTTGAGCGCTGGGCAAGCGCCAGGCGATCGCTGAACGTCTCGTCGCTGCAGGGTGGCAGGCCTCCGGCTTTTTCGGTCCATGCCTGGCCATCCCACCAGAAATCCCCGTCATGGACGACGAACGCGACGTCCGAGGCGTCGATGTCCTTCATGAGGTTCGCAAATTCCTTCTCTTGCCTGCCGTCGTACGGCATGTCTCCAATCAGGGCGAAGTCGAGGCTGGTGCCGTTGATCTCCTTTGCTCCTTGGCTGGCTGCACAGGCGCCGAGCAGGAAAATAAGAGCGGACAGAACGATTTTCATGGTGACTCCTCTCAAAGGGATAGGCGAATCAATCCGCCCGCGAAGCCGGAAGGGCTTGCCGGGACGCCGTGATCCCGTGCGTGAACTCGCCCAAGACTTCGCGCAATGCAACTTATGTTAATTTCGCTCCCCGGCGCTCCCCGGGAGGGAGGCGATCGGGGCGAGTTTAGGGGTAAATTGCTGGGCAATCAATTCCAACCGCCGGATAGGCATTTTGAACGCCATTTTTCACCAATCGGCTCTGTATCGCTCGCCCGGAGAAGCGTCAACCACGTGACAATTCACGCAAACCCCGCTGTTTACTCCAGAATCTTGCCCTTCGCTACGTCCGATTTCCCCAAAATCCGCACGCCTGCACGCGTGCAAGCCGAGACCGTCCATCGGCTCAGCCAAAACCAATCCGGGTTTGCGAATCAAGCCGCCTGAAAGAGATCGACGTGCCGCGCCGGCGTTGCGTGGCGGCGGCTGCGCCGACAACCCCAGATGCGTGAGAATGCGCTCGATCACCGCGGACTCTTCAATCGCAGCGATGATCTTGAGCTTGCCGCCGCACTGTGGGCAGTGTTCGATATCGATGTCGAACACGTCTTTAACTCGAGCACCACCTGGCCCGCGCGGTTCACAGTGAGCCGCTCATTGGCGATGGCCGGGCGCGTGATGTAGCGGCACAAGTGCTCAAGCGCCTCACGTTGATCGGCGGCGCAGCGAACCCCCGCATGCAGGCAGAAACCGTGGGCGTTGGCGCACATCTGTGAGATCATCGCGTCGATGTAGCGGCGTTCCGCCAGGAAGTGAATATGGCCGTATTCTATGATGCCCGTGGCAATACCTATTTTGTCGCTTCGCCGGAGGAGGTTGGCGGCTTCACCGATCTTCCGCGAACTGCCCCTGAAGCTGCGAGGACCCGCGAGCGTTGGGCACGACGCGCCATCGAACGCATTTGTGGTCGTCGGAACGTTTCTGCAGGGATCGAAACGGGCGGCGCCAAGAGGTACCGGTCGGACGGCTTGTTAGTGGGACCGTTTCCGGACGAACACGCATTTGCGTTGTTGATCGTAAATACCGACGGCACGCTTGCCGAGCGCAGTGGGAATGGCCTGACGATCTTCTCGCAACGCCTCGTCGACAGCGGACGGGCCCATCGCTCGGACGCATTTCTCTTGCGCGTCTATCACGACACGCCTGAGTCGCCCTTTGTCGAGGCTCGGATAGAAGCAGGTGAACGGGAGGGGCATAAAGGGTTTTGGGTCGATATGGGCGTCCCAACGTACGGACTTTCGGCAGTTGGGGCAGCGCCCGAACATGTAGGGGTTTCTGCGTTTGACGATCGCATCCTTGCCCGTGTTTTCGATCTCGAGAAGATTGAGGCGTCATGGGCATGCAGCCAGTTCGTCAATGTCGGGAATCCGCATTGTGTGACGTTCCTGAAAAGCCCATACCAGTTGCCGTCGATGGAGCAACTCGGATCCGAGACGTGGCTGCCCCGGCTGAGCGCAATTGCGAACAGCACCGAGAGCGATGGCATGCGCGGCGCGGGGCGACCGTGCAAGAACGGAATCAATCTGCAGTGGGCCTGCGTCATTGGCCAGGATAGTATCGAAGCGCGGGTTTTTGAGCGCGGCGAAGGGCCGACCTTGTCTTCCGGGTCAAGCGCAACGGCCGTCGCGAGCGCAGCGAGGAAGCTGGGGCTTGTCGATGCGAAGACTGTAAACGTTACAATGCCGGGCGGCGTTGCACCGGTGCGATTCGATGAACGCGATGGATGCCTCGCGCGAGTGATGTTGTTTGGCGAAGCGCAGCAAGCGAATCCACCAGTTTAGGAGTTTCAATAATCGATCATGACCTACATTAATGAACATTATCTCAAGTTGACCGCCGGTTATCTGTTTCCAGAAATCGGCCGGCGGATCAAGGCATTCTGCGACGCAAACCCTGCGGCTGAGGTCATTCGCTTGGGCATCGGCGACGTCACCGAACCGCTCGCCCCCGCAGTGATTCAGGCGCTGCATACGGCCGTCGATGAGTTGGCCGAACGATCGTCGTTCCGTGGCTATGGGCCTGAACAGGGCTACGATTTTCTGCGCGAAGCCATTGCCAAACACGATTATCAAGCTCGCGGCGCCGAGGTCGACGCGGATGAGATCTTCGTCTCGGACGGTTCGAAGTGCGATTCGGGCAATATCCTGGAGATCTTCGGAGACAATAACGTCATCGCGGTGCTCGATCCTGTCTACCCGGTGTATGTAGATACCAACGTCATGGCCGGACACACGGGTCCGGCCGATACCAGCGGCCGCTACGGCGGCTTGGTTTACCTTCCGGTTACCGCCGACAACGATTTCGTTCCTGAACTTCCCAAACAGCGCGTCGACCTGATCTACTTGTGCTATCCCAATAATCCGACTGGCGTGGTCGCCACCAAGGAGATGCTGAGGCGTTGGGTCGAATACGCGCAGCAAAACCGTTCCATTATTTTGTATGACGCCGCCTACGAAGCGTACATCACCGACCCGGCCATTCCGCACTCGATCTATGAAATTGACGGCGCCAGGGACGTCGCGATCGAGTTCCGCAGTTTCAGCAAGACGGCCGGCTTCACCGGTGTGCGCTGTGCGTTCACGGTGATTCCGAAGGGTCTCAAGGGAAAGACGCGAGATGGCCGCGAAGTCCCGATTCATCCGCTCTGGAATCGGCGGCACTGCACCAAATTCAATGGCGTCTCGTATCCCGTGCAACGCGGCGCCGCTGCGATTTACTCGCCAGAAGGCAGGCGGCAGGTGCGGGAAACCATCGAGTTTTACCTCGCCAACGCCAAGATCACGCGTGGGGCGCTGACGAAACTGGGGATACAGGTCTACGGCGGGGTGAACGCGCCTTACGTGTGGCTGAAGACTCCCGGCAAATTGAACAGTTGGGACTTTTTCGACAAGCTGCTGCGGGAAGCCCATTTGGTGGGAACACCAGGCAGCGGTTTCGGCGCCTGTGGGGAGGGCTATTTCCGGTTGAGCGCTTTCAACAGCCGAGCCAACGTCGAAGAGGCCGTACAGCGCTTCGCGAAAATCCTGTAGGGCTAGTTGCGCCCGCCTGAGCCCGTTGAATCTGAAGAAGAGGACAGTGCGCTTGCAAGACAAGATTTGAACACTGGAGAGATGGCGCCCACATGAACCACGCGGCCCTGCGCAATGTGATGCACGCCAGCCACTGGGGCGCTTATCGCGTCATCAGCGATGGCCGGCAGGTGCGGCAGATCCTGCCGTTCGAGCACGATCCGCACCCCAATGCGCAGATTCAAGCCGTCAGGGAGTGGCAGGATCCACGGGTGCGGATCGCGCAACCGATGGTGCGCGCCGGCTGGTTGCGGCAGCGCCATGAAAGCGACGGCGCAAAGCGCGGACAGGAAGACTTTGTGCCGGTGAGTTGGGACCGGGCGCTCGATCTGGTGGCTGGCGAAATCGACCGGATCAATGCCGAGTACGGCCCGGCCAGCGTCTTTGCGGGCTCCTACGGCTGGTGCAGTGCCGGCCGCATTCACCATGCGCCGACACTGCTCAGGCGCATGCTCAATCTGAACGGCGGCTGCACCCGGCATGTCGACACCTACAGTCTCGCCGCCGGCGCCGTGATACTCGACCATGTGCTGGGCGACGACGCCGCCTGCCATGGCCGCTCGGCCAGTTGGCAGAGCATCGCGCAGCACACCGAATTGCTGCTGGTGTTCGGCGGCATTTCAAACCGTACGGCGCAGAGCGAAGCCGGCGGCCTTGCCCGCCATCTATTGCCGCGCTGGCACGCCAAGTTGGCAGCGCGACAAGTGCCGGTGGTGCTGGTATCGCCTTGCCGTGACGACGCACCGGACAATCTGAACGTCGACTGGTGGCCGATCCGCCCGGGCACCGACACCGCCTTGATGCTGGCGCTGACCTACGAGATCGTGGCCGCCGGCAAGCACGACCAGGGGTTCCTGGAAACCTACTGCAGCGGCAGCGCGGACTTTCTAGACAGCCTCACCGGACGCAGCGATGGCGTCGTCAAGAGCGCCGAATGGGCAGCGGCCATCACCGGTCTGGACGCGGCTCGCATTCGCCAACTGGCGCAGCGCTTGCCGCAGCAGCGCAGTTTCATCACCGTCAGTTGGGGACTGCAGCGCGCGCATCACGGTGAACAGCCGTTCTGGGCGGCAGTCGCCCTGGCTTCGGTGATCGGCCAACTCGGCCTGCCCGGTGGCGGGATGGGATGCGGCTACGCGTCTCTTGGCGGCGTCGGCAATAGCTACACGCGCACCATTTCGCCGGCCATGCCGCTGGGTGAGAGACGGCTGGAAAGTTTCATCCCGGTGTCGCGCATCGCCGAGGCGCTGGAACAGCCCGGAGGCGCTTTCGAGTACCGCGGGGAGACGCACACTTATCCGGATCTGCATATGATCTATTGGGCCGGCGGCAACCCCTACCACCACCACCAGGATCTGAACCGGCTGCGCCGCGCCTGGGCGCGGCCGCAAACCGTAGTGGTGCAAGAACCTTTTTGGACCGCCACGGCGAAAATGGCCGACATCGTGCTGCCTGCCTCGACCTCGCTGGAGCGCAACGATATCAGCGGCAATAAACGTTCCGACTACCTGGTCGCAATGCAAAAGGCGGTGGAGCCCTACGCCCAGTCGCGCCCCGACTACGAGGTCTTCTGCGACCTCGCGGGGCGCCTGGGCGTGCACGCTGCGTTCAGCGAAGGGCGTGACGAAATGGCCTGGATCACCCAAGCCTATGATCAAATCAGGGCCGATGCAGTGGCCAAGGGGCTCGAGCCGCTGCCTTCGTTCGATGCATTCTGGGAACAGGGTTACGCCGCCGTGCCCTCCCTCGAAAATTGGCTCTATCTCGACCAATTTCGAAGCGATCCGGAGGCGCACCCCTTGCCCACCGAGAGCGGGCGCATCGTGCTGGGCAGCAATTTGCTTGCGACTCTGCAATACGCAGATTGCCCGCCGGTGCCAAGCTGGCAGGAGCCTCAGGAGTGGCTGGGCGGGGAAAGTGCGCGGCTTTACCCGTTTCACCTGCTCAGCCGGCAACCTGAATCCCACCTGCACAGCCAGCTCGATTTCAGCGCGCAGGTGCAGTCCCACAAAGCGCCGGACGGGCGCGAATGGGTCTTCATCCGCCCCGACGACGCAGCCGAATTTGGCATTGCCGATGGCGCCCTGGTGCGCCTGCGCAACGCGCGCGGCGCCTGCCTGGCGCGGGCGCGCCTCGAGCCCGACCTGGCGCCCCGCGTCCTCGTGCTGCCCACCGGCGCCTGGCTGAACCAGAGCGCGCCGGACGCGATCGAACTGGCCGGCAACCCTAACGTGCTCACGCTCGACATCGCCAGCAGCACCTTTGCCCAGGGCTGCGCGGCGCATACCTGCCTGGTCGCCGTCGAACCCTATCCGGCGCTAGAAGGCGCGGCACCTGTCGTCTTTTCCCCGCCTGCCTTTGCCCCTTCGTGATCAGCCCTGATCTTCAGGACGCCCGCCGGCTTACACGCTGGCTTGGGCCCGTTTTTCGCTTTTGATGCGCGCCGGCAACACGCGGATGCAGATGTCGCAGGGCTTGGCGGAGGACCGGAACAGGCTTGGCTTAGCGTTTCTTTTCCAGCTGTTCCCAGCGCGATAAGGCCGATGCCAATTCCACCTCCAGCGCGGCGAAACGCTGGTTCAGCTGCCGCACCTGCTCCGGTTGATCCCGATACAGCAGGGGATTGGCGAGGGCGGCGGTGATATGGCTTTGTTCCTTCTCCATAGCATCTATTTTTATCTGTATTTCAGATAGTTCTCTCTCTTCTTTAAAGCTGAGTCTAGTTTTTGTCGGCGCCGACCCGGCGATGGTCCGTTTGCTGCGGCCCTCGACTCTTTCACCGCGCCGTGCAGGCGTTGCCGCGAGATCGGCTGGCGATTTTACGCGCTGCCAGTCGCTATAGCCGCCGGCGTATTCCTTCCATACTCCCCCTCCCTCGCTGGCGATGGTCTGGGTAATCACATTGTCCAGAAACGCCCGGTCATGGCTCACCAGGAACAGCGTGCCGCTATAGTCCTGCAGCAGTTCCTCCAGCAGTTCCAGCGTTTCGATGTCCAGGTCATTGGTCGGCTCGTCCAGCACCAGCACATTGGCCGGCTGGCTGAACAGCCGCGCCAGCAGCAGGCGGTTGCGCTCGCCGCCGGAAAGCGATTTGACCGGGGCGCGCGCGCGTTCCGGCGGAAACAGAAAGTCTCCAAGATAGCTGATCACGTGCTTGCGCGTGCCGTTGATCTCGACGAAATCGCCGCCCGCGCTGATCGTGTCGGCAAGCGTGGCCTCGTCGTCGAGCGCGGCGCGGAACTGGTCAAAATAGGCGAAGTCGAGCTTGGTTCCCAGGCGAACCTGGCCCTCTTCCGGCTGCAGTTCGCCCAGGATCAACTTGAGCAAGGTGGTCTTGCCGCTGCCATTGGGTCCGATCAGGCCCACTTTGTCGCCGCGCAGGATGCGGCAGGAAAAATTCCGCACTACGGGCTTGCCACCGAAATACTTGCCGACCTTGCGCAATTCCACCACCAGTTTGCCTGAACGCTCGCCCTCTTCCACCGCCAGAGCGACCTTGCCGACGCGCGTGCGACGTGCTGCGCGCTCCAGGCGCAGCGCCTCGAGGCGCCGCACGCGGCCTTCGTTGCGCGTGCGGCGCGCTTCGATGCCCTTACGAATCCAGACCTCTTCCTGCGCCAGGAACTTGTCGAACTTACGCTCATGCACGGCCTCGGATTCCAGCGCCGCTGCTTTTTCCACTTGGTAGGCGCTGAAGTTGCCGATGTAGCTGCTTAGATGGCCGCGGTCGAGTTCGATGATCCGGGTGGCGACGTTATCGAGGAAGCGCCGGTCGTGGGTGACGAACAGCACGCTGCCCGAATACGAAAGCAGCATCTGCTCCAGCCATTCGATCGCCGCGACGTCCAGATGGTTGGTCGGTTCGTCCAGTGTCAGGAGATCCGGTGCGAGCACCAGCGCCCGCGCCAGTGCGACGCGCTTCTTCAGCCCGCCCGACAGGTCCGATACCAGCCGGTCGGCTTCGAGTGCGAGGCGCGACAGCGTGTTTGCGACCTTGTGCTCCAGGCTCCAGCCATCGCTCGCATCGAGCGCCTCCTGCAACTGGTGCAAGCGTTCCATCAGCGCAGGATCGGCGGGTGCGCCGGCATCGTGCGCGGCGCTTAGTTCGTGCGCGGTGGCGTGGTAATCGATGAGCAGTTGCGTGCCTTTGCCGAGCCCCTCGGCCACCGCTTCGAACACGCTCAAACCGGCTTCGAATACCGGCTCCTGAGGCACGCCCGCGAGCTTCAGCGCCGGTGCGCGCCAAAGCTTGCCGTCGTCTGCGGCGGTGACACCGTCGAGCAGTTTCAGCAGGCTGGATTTACCGGTGCCGTTGCGGCCGATCAGGCCGATGCGCTCGCCCGGCTCGATCACCAGATCGACATGATCGAGCAAGGGCACATGGCCATAAGCCAGAGAAACCTGGGAAAGCTGGATGAGGGGCATCGAGAGGCGGGGGCGTGCGCAGAAAAGTACGCCAAGGATACCTCATCGCGCCGCATTTCTTCCCTATATCGTGGTCAGACTGCGAACTTTACCGAGCGTATTTCGGTAATCGGCAACATCGCAATATCGCGCAGCTTCTCGTGGCGCTCGCAGTTCAAGTCAACCATCGTGCCGAGCTGGGAGTAGGAGGACGCGACAAAATGCTCCTGCCCGTCCTCGCCCTTGCGGGTGATGCCGAAATCCACGTTGGCGCGCTTTTGGTGCGCCATCTTGCTCAACAGGTTCTTGGTCGCCCAGATCGTACCGAAGCGGGCAAATTCGCTCAGACGGGAAGCATGGTTGATGGTGTCCCCCAATACCGCAAATTCCACGCTGGTTGCGGTCTGGAACGTGCCCAGCCATTCCTGGCCTTCGTGCAATCCCGTGTTCAGATAGAGCTCGTTCAGCCAGTTTTTGCGCAATTGCCACTTCTTGCTGATCTTTCTGATCTCGGACTTCAGTTCCTGCGCGCACGCAAGCGCATTGAAAATGTAGTCGCTGTCGGGTTGCGGGAAGAAATAGTAGACCATGCCGTCGCCAACGTGCTTGCCGTAGGTTCCGTAGTACTTCCTGAATACCGGGCCCATCGTGGTCCAGATCTCGTTGATCAGCTCGAAGTACTCCTCCGGCGGCAGCTCCGAGCAGATCTTGACCGAGTTCTGCAGATCCGCCACCAGCACCGCCAGCGGGGTGAGCACCGGCAGGCGTTTGCGCATCAGGTCGCGAATCACCACGTCCCTCTGGCTCAGGAATTCGAGCAGCGTCGCGTTGTATTGCTGCGACGGAATGTAGACGATGAATATGCCTTCCCGAAAGAACTGGGCGAAGACACGCCAGTTTTCGGTGGCGCCGCCAAGGTCGGTCAGTTCGACCGAGAAATCGAGGATGGGCTTCTTCTCGGAGGTGACGATCGACTCGTCATAGAGCCGGTCCGCGAGCGCCAGCGCCGCCCGGTCCAGACCGTACAAGAGCCCGAGCACACTACCTTTGCTCAGGCGGTTCTTGGCCAGCGCGAGGTGGACGCGCAGCAATTCGGCGCGAAAACCGCTCGCAGTTTCAGATCCGGGCGGAAACAGCAGCAGAAACAGGTTGCGCGCTTCGCTGTGCGCCGGCAGGGTGCCAAGATCGGACAGAATGTGCTCGCGCGCCGCATCGTTGTACCAAGTCAGTTCGAAGTTGTAATTCACCATGTAAGCCGGATGAGGAACTTCCTCCAGCGTGAGCCGCAGTGCGCGGCGATTTTCTGCCCCCGGCTCCTGTTTTTCCGGGAGGGGTGCGCCCTTGCTCCCCAAGACGGAGGGAACCGGATCAGTGGCGGGAGCTTCCCGTCCCGGCTGAGAAATACCCATCTTTGCTACGACCTCCGCCATGCTCAACCCCTCCCGTTTTAGTTGTTGGACCTGCGCTATCCGATCTATTGCTTCATCGGGGAAATAACCCATAAGCTTGGCATCCCCATCCCCCCGCTCTGGCTGTCTAAGCATCGGTTTGGACAGTATGCCACTTTTAATATAATTGTTTAAAGTAGCCCTTGATATACCTGTTTTTACTAATAAATCCTTACTTGATTTCATGGTAGACAGGGCGGGTATTCGCTTTAGGCGTATTTCTTATGGAAAATTTTTGGACTGTATAAATAACAATCTAGACAATTGTATAATTTCTGTCAAGCATTATTTGGACAGACACAATTTGGACAGTAACCCCACCGTGGTGGACCCGAGAAACCAGGCCAGCCCTCCCCTCCTCCTTGATTTTGTTTCACCGGTTCGTCCATCTCAAAATTCCCGGTAGACAAGCTGGCCAAATTTCCGGATACTGTACAAACATACAGTTTTTGGAGATGTTATGCCCGGCCTCGCCGCCGAATTCGATCAGCATCCAGGCATCTGGCGCGGCAGCGAACTCGCGCGCACCGCCTGTCCCGGCATCGCCTCAGGTTTTGCCACGCTGGATGCTGAACTGCCGGGCGGCGGCTGGCCGCGTGGCGTACTCACCGAAATCCTGCCGCAGCACGAAGGCATAGGCGAACTGCGCATTCTCGGTCCGGCGCTGGCGCAGCTTGCTTCCCAGGGAAAATTCATCGCCTGGATCGCCCCGCCCTACCTACCCTACGCGCCGGCGCTCGCTGCCGCCGGCATCGACCTTCCCCGCGTGCTCATCGTCAAAACCGCAAATGACGACGACAGCTTGTGGGCGACGGAACAGGCGCTGCGCTCGGCCGTGTGCGGCGGCGTGCTCGCCTGGCCGCGCGCGATCCGCTTCGCCCAATTGCGGCGCCTGCAACTCGCCGCTGAAGGTGGCCGTTGCCTCGCTGTGCTGTTCCGTCCCACCGCGGCTGCGCGCGAGCCTTCACCCGCGGTGCTGCGCATCGCGCTCGCCACTGCTGCCGGCGGGCTCGCACTATCGATTTTGAAACGCCGGGGGGCGCCGCTCTCCCGACCGATATTTCTGCCTGCGCTGTCTGCGCCGCCGGCAGCGGCAGGCAGCAGCCCTACTTCTCGATTCGATGCCCATGTTGTGGATAGCCTTACATCTGCCGCAGCTGCCGCTGGAAGCATTTCAGCGCGGCTTGCCCTCGCCTGAGCCCTGCGCGGTCGCCGAGCGGCAACGCCTCCTCGCCTGCGACGCCAAGGCCGCCGCGCGCGGCCTGCGCACAGGCATGCCGGTCGCTGCGGCGCTCGCGCTTGCGCCGGGCTTGCGCCTGCGCGAACGCGATGCCGCGGCCGAAACCGAGGCCTTGCTCGGCGTCGCCGCCTGGGCGATGCAATGCACGTCCAGCGTCGCGCTCGATTTTCCCGATCTGCTGCTACTGGAGGTGTCGGGCAGCCTGAAGCTGTTCGGCGGCCTGGAAAAAATCGCGGCGAAGCTGCACCAGGGACTCACCGCCATGGGCTACCGCGCGCGCCTCGCCGCCGCGCCCACGGCGCGCGCCGCATCCTGGTTCGCGCGCTCAAGCAAGCCTTGCCTGATAGCCGATGCCGCCTTGCTCGAAGGCGAGCTCACGTCCCTGCCCCTCTCGGTGCTGCAATGCGGGGAGGAGGAAGTCCTGTCGTCCATCGGCGCCCGCAGCGTCGGCGATCTGCTGGCGCTGCCGCGCGATGGGCTGGCGCGCCGCCTTGGCCAGGGCCTGCTCGACGCACTGGATCAGGCCTTGGGCCGCTTGCCCGATCCGCGCGGCTTTTGCGTCCTGCCGGAGAAATTTTGCGCCGCCATCGAACTGCCGGCCGAAGCCACGCAAGCCGAAGCCCTGCTGTTTGCGGCGCAGCGGCTGCTCGCGCAACTCGAAGGTTTTCTCGCCGCGCGCGCCGCCGGCACACGGCGGTTGCAACTCAATCTGTCGCATCGCGCCGCGCCCGCCACCCGGATCGAACTGGGCCTGGTCAGCGCCTGCCGCGAGGCCGCGCACTTCGCACTGCTGCTGCGCGAACGTCTGCAACAGACGGCGCTGCCCGAGCCGGTGCGTTCCATCGCCCTGGAAGTGCAGGCGATCGAGCCGCTGGCACAATCCAACCGAAGCCTCTTTTCCGATGAGCTGCACGAGGAGGGCAATTGGCCGCGCCTGATCGAGCGCCTGCGCGCGCGCCTGGGGGCCGCAGCCGTGCACGGCATAGCCCTGTGCGCCGACCACCGTCCGGAACGCGCTTCTGCCTCGGCCGAGCCCGGTGCAAAGCAGCTCGCCCTCGATTTCAATTTGCGCCCGTTCTGGCTGCTGGCGCAACCGCAGGCCCTGGAAGAAAGCGGATCCGTCCCTTGCCATCACGGACCGCTGAAGTTATTGGCGGGTCCGGAGCGAATCGAATCGGGGTGGTGGGACGGCGCCGACGCGGCGCGCGATTATTTCATCGCCCGCGCTGCCGACGAAGCGCTGCTGTGGGTCTACCGCGAGCGCAGCCCCGCCGGCGCCTGGTACCTGCACGGCATTTTCTCCTGAGTTTCATTGTGGATTTCACCCTCCCCGCCTACGCGGAGCTGCACTGTCTATCGAATTTCAGTTTCCTGCGCGGCGCATCGCACCCGGAGGAACTCGTCGCCCGCGCGCATCAGCTCGGCTACAGCGCGCTCGCCATTACCGACGAATGCTCGTTCGCAGGCGTGGTGCGCGCGCATGCCGCAGCCAAAGAGTACGGTCTGGCGCTGATCCTCGGCAGCGAAATCCGCCTCGACCATGGCCCGCAACTGGTGTTGCTCGCCACCGACCGCGAGGGATACGGCAATCTTTCCGAGCTGATCACCCGCGGGCGGCGCCGGGGCGTGAAAGGCCGCTATGCCCTGGAAACCGGGGATCTGGATCAGGGACTGCCCGGCTGCCTGGCTCTGCTCGTGCCGGGAGCGGTGCCCGAGGCTCCACAAGCCCGCTGGGTCGCCGAGCGTTTTCCCGGGCGCGCCTGGATCGCCGTGGAACTGCTGTGCGGCGCGAACGACAAAGCGCGCCTCGCGGCGCTGCGCGAACTCGGCGCGGCTTCCAGCCTGCCTCTGGTAGCTGCGGGCGATGTGCACATGCATCTGCGCTCCCGGCGCAGGCTGCAGGATACGCTCACCGCCATACGCCTTTGCAAACCGCTCGCGCAGTGTGGTCACGCGCTCTACCCGAACGCCGAACGCCATCTGCGACTGCGCCTGCGGCTGGCGAACCTCTATCCGCCGGATCTGCTCGCGCAAACCACGGTCATCGCCGCGCGCTGCGGCTTTTCCCTTGACTGCCTGCGCTACGAATACCCCGAGGAAATCGTGCCGCCGGGCACTACGCCTGCGAGCCATCTGCGCGCGCTCACCGCAGCCGGCCTCGCGCGGCGCTTTCCGGGAGGCGTGCCACCCAAGGTCCACGCCCTCATCGAGCACGAACTCGAACTGATTGCAGAACTCGGCTACGAGCCCTACTTTCTCACCGTGCACGACATCGTGAGCTTCGCGCGCGCGAGGAACATTCTCTGCCAGGGCCGGGGTTCCGCCGCGAATTCGGCGGTGTGCTACGCGCTCGGCATCACCGAAGTCGATCCGGGGCGGATGAGCATGCTGTTCGAGCGCTTCATTTCGCGCGAACGCAACGAACCGCCCGACATCGACGTCGATTTCGAGCACCAGCGGCGCGAAGAGGTGATCCAGTACATTTACGCCAAGTACGGACGCGAGCGCGCGGCGCTTGCGGCCACGGTGATCCGCTACCGGCCGAAGAGCGCGATCCGCGACTGCGGCAAGGCGCTCGGCCTGGAACTGGCCCAGGTGGAGCGGCTGGCAAAGACGCTTTCCTGGTGGGACCGGCGCCAGGACTTGCCCGGGCGCCTCGGCGAAGCCGGCTTCGATCCGGAAAGCCCGACCATCCTGCGCCTGCTCGCGCTGGTGGATGCGCTGCTCGGCTTTCCGCGCCACCTGTCGCAGCATGTCGGCGGCTTCGTCATTGCGCGCGGCCTGCTGTCGCGCCTGGTGCCGATCGAGAATGCCGCCATGCCGGAGCGCAGCGTGATCCAGTGGGACAAGGACGATCTCGATGCGCTCGGGCTTCTGAAAGTGGATGTACTGGCGCTGGGCATGCTCTCGGCCATCAAGCGCGCGCTCGAGTTCGTCGGCAAGCAGCGGGGCGCGGCTTTTGCAATGAGCGATGTACCTGCGGAGGACCCCGCTGTCTACGCCATGATCCAGCGGGCCGATACCGTGGGCGTGTTCCAGATCGAATCGCGGGCGCAGATGTCGATGCTGCCGCGCCTGAAGCCTGAGAATTTCTACGACCTCGTGATCGAAGTCGCGATCGTGCGCCCGGGCCCGATCCAGGGCGGCATGGTGCATCCCTACCTGCGCCGCCGGCAGAAGCTGGAGCCGGTAGATTACCCGAGTCCCGCGGTCAAGGAGGTGCTCGAACGCACCCTGGGCATACCGATTTTTCAGGAGCAGGTGATGCAGCTCGCGATGGTCGCAGCCGGCTTCACCCCAGGGGAAGCCGACGGCTTGCGCCGCTCGATGGCGGCGTGGAAAAGGAAGGGTGGCCTGGAACATCTCGAGCAGCGCCTGATCCATGGCATGCTCGCGCGCGGCTATGCGCGCGAGTTCGCCGAGCGCATTTACCAGCAGATCCTCGGCTTCGGCGAATACGGTTTTCCCGAATCGCATTCGGCGAGCTTCGCCCTGCTCGCCTATATCTCCGCCTGGTTGAAGCGACACCACCCTGCCGCCTTCCTCGCCGCGCTGCTGAACAGCCAACCCATGGGTTTCTATGCGCCGGCGCAACTGGTGCAGGATGCGCGCCGCCACGGCGTCGAAATCCGCCCGGTGGATGTGGAAACGAGCAACTGGGAGTGCACGCTGGAGCCCGATGCAAACGGCGCGCCGGCCGTGCGCCTCGGCCTACTCATGGTGAAAGGTTTGTCCGAGGCCGGCGCCGGACGCATCGTCGAGGCGCGCGCACAGGGCGTCTTCGCTACGGTCGAGGACCTGATGCGCCGCGCCGAGCTCGATCGGCGCGAACTCAAATGCCTCGCGGCGGGCAACGCGTTAGCGCGCATCGCCGGCCACCGGCGGCTCGCCTATTGGCAGGTTGCAGGCGTTGACACCGCGCCGCACCTGCTGTCGGAGGCGCCTATCCATGAAACCGCCCCGCGATTCGCCGCACCGAGCGAAGGCGACGGCCTCGTCGCCGATTACGCGAGCCTCGGACTCACCCTGGGCCGGCATCCGCTGGCGCTGCTGCGCTCGCGCTTAAAACGCATGCGGCTTGCCACAGCCAAGGAGATCCGCGAGACCGCGCACGGCAGCAGCGTGCGCGCCGCCGGCATCGTCATCGGCAGGCAGCGCCCCGATACCACTTCCGGCGTGGTGTTCGTGACCTTGGAGGACGAGACCGGCTGCGTCAACGTCATCGTCTGGCGCGACCTGGGCGAACGCCAGCGGCGCGAACTGCTCTCGGCGCGGCTGCTGGCGGTCTATGGCTCGGTCGAGCGCGAAGGTGACGTGGTGCACGTGATTGCGAGGCGGCTGGCCGATCACAGCGAACTGTTGGGCAGGCTGGGCACGAAGTCGCGGGATTTTCACTAGGAGATACCTGCGCAGAGCCAGGCAGTCCGGAAACCCTTGCCAATATTGGCTCTCAGGCCGATCTGCACTGATTACAAGCATCGCGATGTCAACTCACCAGCCACCGAAGCCGTTCTTTCCTTCATGAAAGACCGCGGCATCAACAAAAAGCACGAAGCGGGAGCACTCGTCGTCACCGCGCAAATCGCCCGGCAAATCCTCGTCATCCGCGGCCAGAAGGTCATGCTCGACGCCGATCTTGCCGCGCTTTACGGCGTCCAGACACGGCGACTCAATGAACAAGTGCGCCGTAACACCGAGCGCTTTCCGGAAGATTTTGTTTTTCAGACCTCCCCCGCCGAGTTCGCCAGCTTGAAGTCGCAATTTGCGACATCAAGCTGGGGTGGCACGAGGAAACTGCCACTCGCCTTCACCGAACACGGCGCCATCATGGCTGCCATGGTACTCAACAGCCCCCGTGCCACCGAGGTCTCAGTCTACGTCGTGCGCGCATTTGTGCAGCTGCGGGACACGCTCCTCACACACAAGGTACTCGCCAAACGGCTCGATGAGTTGGAATCGCGCCTGGAGCGCAAACTCGCCACCCACGATCAGGCGATTACCGGCATCCTGGAGGCCATCCGCCAGCTTATGGCCCCGTCCGAGCCCATGAAGAAGCGCCGGATCGGGTTTGTGCAAAACGACTGAGTTCTCGTACATGCAGGATCAGCGAGCGAATCTTGGCCTCGATTTTGACGAGCATTCGCGGGATTTTCCCCGCCCCGCGACCGCTGTGGCATCTTGCAGTATTTCGGCTAAACTGCAAACGATGAAAGCTAATATCACCATCACCAGCCGAGGCGCGATCACTCTGCCCGCCAAACTGCGCCAAGCCCTGGGACTGAAGGCCGAAGACCATTTGATCGCCGAAACCACGCCGGAAGGTTTGCTGCTGCGTCCTGCCATCACGCTGCCCGCGGAGATGTACACACCCAAGCGCGTGCGCGAGTTCGACGCGGCCGAGCAAGAACTCACCGCCTACCTTGGCGCCAAAGCACCCGTGGCCAGGCGCGCTGACCGTTCCAAGCGTAAGCCTGCCCGCTAAGCGCGACGAGGTGGCGCAATTTACGACCACCTCGAACGGCTCTGCATGTATTACAAGATCCGTTGATAAAACCCACTTTGGGGTTTATCATACCCAATATGGGAACTAGAAAACCAGCCGCGAAAGTGCGCACCGCACCGGCGACAGACACCGCCGGCGCACTGTTCACGAAGGTCCAGCAGCGAGTGTTGGGGCTGTTGTTCGGCAATCCGGCGCGCAGCTTCTACGCCAACGAAATCATCGCCCTCGCCGGCTCCGGCACGGGCGCCGTGCAGCGCGAACTCGGGCGCCTGGAAGCAGCCAGTCTCGTCACAGTCAAACGGCTTGGCAACCAGAAACACTATCAGGCCAACGCCGCCGCTCCGGTATTCGAGGAATTGCGCGGCCTCATACTGAAAACTTCAGGGTTAGCTGACGTCTTGCGCGCGGCGCTGGCACAGCACGCGCAAGCCATCAGCGCCGCCTTCGTCTACGGCTCAGTCGCAAAAAAGCAGGATGCGGCGGGAAGCGACATCGACCTGATGGTGATCAGCGACACCCTGAACTACGCCGATCTCTTCGCCAGCCTGGAAGATGCGACCAAGCGCCTCGGCCGCCCTGTGAACCCGACGGTATATTCGAAACAGGACCTGAAAAAGCGGATCAAGCAAGGCAACGCCTTCATCACCCGGGTGCTCGCCCAGCCCAAGCTGTGGCTGATCGGGGAAGAAGATGAACTCCGCGCTTGAAAAGCTGAGCGGTCCGGGCAAACCGTTGCGGAGCGAGCCGCCGGATGCGAAAGAGTTTGCTGGCCTCAAGCGCTCCGGCCACGCCCGGCTCGCCGATGCCGCCAAGACAGACAACTCACTGGAGAGCCGATTCGACCTCGCCTACAACGCGGCACACTCACTCTGTCTTGCCGCCCTGCGCTGGCATGGCTACCGGCCTGCCAACCGGTATATCGCGTTCCAGGCGCTGCCGCATACGCTGGGCCTGGGCCCTGAAGTGTGGCGGGTACTGGCCAAGTGTCATGAACTCCGAAACTTAGGTGAGTACGAAGGCGACCTGAACATCGATGAGCGCATCGTCAGCGACCTTGTCACCGCATGCAGGAAGGTGGCGATGGCACTGGATACGCTGCAGCCTCCGACGGGGCCAAAGTAACAAGACCTATCAAACCCGACCCTGCCGCTTACTATGGAGTTCGTGTGATAAAGCGCATACCAGCGTTACCCGGTGCCGTCTTTCAGTCGGACTCCCCATTCCGACGCCTGCCGCGTGATTTGGACGCGAAGCAACGCCGGTTTCTCGAAGCTTTGCGCTTTGGCATTGAAATGGCGCAAGGATCATACCGTCGGCTCAGAGAGATTCTCTCAGCAATGTCGCTGGACGATCAGCAAACGCTTGATAAGCACTCTGACGCCGTAGCCACTGCCTTCCTCGATGCGTGGGGCGTTGCCGACTCGATTCACCGACTGCGGGAACTCTTAGCCGTGATGCCGAACTTAAAGAAGGGTGCTCTCCTGAAACTTTTTTCGCGCAAGACACAGCAGGTCGAGAAACTGCGTAATCACATTCAGCATCTCAGCGGTGATCTGCACGAACCCGCACTAGCGCGGATGCCCGTATGGGGAACAGTTAGTTGGGTCTGGCTTGTCGACCGCACGCACATGAAAGTTATATCAGGATCGATGCTAGCCGGGGTGGATATGGGTCAATCACCGCGACCCTTTCCAATACCGCAAAATCGAATATTCCATGATGTTCTGGATCATGTCACGTTAAGCCTCGGAAATGATGAATTGAACTTGAGCGAGGCGATGCGCCTTACCGTACGCATAGCGCGCGGTCTGGAAAAACAATTGGAAGTCGTATTTAGAGATTGCGAACCACTTCCGTTGGTTGATTCGCGCCTACTTTTGACGATTGAGTTGGACGCTCCTGTGGCGATCGCCCCCGCCAAGCTCGATGAGAAGGTGAGCTAGAAGAGCGTCTAATGCTATCGCTGCAATCTTTTCCCGACCAATTTGGGTTAGCAGGAATGACAGCCGCTTTTACCTAAACGCTCGGTCCAAGAGTGACTGGAAAAGATGATCCGCTTGGCGCAGCGCTTCGCGCTGCCTCGCACGTAGGCGCTCGTACTGCGCCGTCAGCGTGGCAAACTGCTTCTGCGCGGACAGCGGTGGAATTGGTATGCGCAATCCTTCGATGATGCCCATGTTCAGGCCGTCCATGATGGCACCTTTTGTCGCGACTCCAAGTTGGCGACGGACGAATGGGTGATATAGAAACGCGCCGTGAAGGTAGACAGGGTGACATCGCTCCCGGTCGAGCGTTATGCAACACAGGTGCTTTGTATTGATTGCCGTAGGAATATTGTCCGGCACGATCGCACAACGGCCGCACGTGCCCATGATCGTAATGATGACGTCACCCGGAAAGACGGTGTAGCGCCCTAATTCTTGGTATTTCCTGGCCGAGATGAATCGGCGCTCTGACCATTCGAAGCGGTTGTTCACAGCATTGTCTATGCCAAGGACGGCAATCCCGGAAGCAGTAAACTCGGAATGAAGAAGTTGACTTCCAAACGGTCCTGTGCGAATAGCGCCTGGTTTGTCTGCCGCCAGTTCACCGACCGTCGGCACACATTGAGTGGACATGCTGGCGAAAAGTTCAAGGAAAACGTCGGGGAGGACCGCCCCGCTGAGTTCAAGGGCGTAGCGGCGGGTGATGCGCAGCCGGTCAGCCTGCTCCAACAGTCTCGCAATCCGCTTCTGCTCGGGCAATCCGGGTAGAGGGATCGACTCCTCTCTTAGCTCCTCTGATGAAAGGTGTTTAACCGTGACAAAAGGTGTTCTGTCTTCGATGCGCTTTAGAACCACGAGCAGCGCATAGCGGAGGTAGCTGATATCAGATTTACCGCTCAGTGCTTCGATCTTGCAGACCCGCTGGTTGAGCAGGGCACGCCCTCCTTGCCACGGCGCCATGTTGAACTCGCCGTCCATGCCGATGAGCAGGTCGCCGTTTTGAAGAACCGCGCTGCTGGGATACTCGCCTGTGTAGTAGGTCTCTGAGCGGCCCCGGATGACATCGCGGATTCGAACGATAGGAAGTCCTCGTCGTTCAGTGGTAAATAAGTTGGATTTGAACGCGAAGCCATTAATGACTTGCGCACATTCTCCTACATGGACGGTATGCACACTCACGGCCAGGCGAGTAGCTTTTCCAACGTTCCAACGTCGGTGGTTGCGGTGGCTTCGAGCTTTCGTAACCGTTCCAGCGTCACGGCGGGCTTTTCATAAAACATCTCGTCCTGCTCGATTTGCCGGTAGCGGCTGGCGGACAGGTCGTAGTTGTTGGTCTTGACCTGGTCCTTGGTCACCCAAAACTGGCGGCCGAGTTGATTGATTTCTGTTTGCAGCGGTGTGATCTGCTCCTGAAGCGTGGCGAGTTCGGCTTCAGCCTTTTCGCGCGCCGTGCGCGCGGCGTCGGCCTTGCCGTCATTCGCGATCACTTCCTCGAATTTGAGTCTGTGAATGATCTCGTGATGTTTCAGCCGGTCGGTCTTGAGCGGGGCGATTTGCTTTTGCAGCCCGGCGAGGCGCTGGGCGCGCTTTTGCTGGAACTTCGCGTCGCGGCGCTGCCGCCAGCAGTCGAGCAGGTCCGGGATGTCGTTCTCGGGCACTTTCTGGCGTTTGTCGTCGAGCGAATAGCCGTCGTGCTCCATGTCGTAGAACCAAATCTTTTCCGTGGTGCCGCCCTTGGTAAATAGCAGCACGGCGGTGGACACGCCCGCATACGGGCGAAACACGCCGCTGGGCATGGAGATCACGCCGTCGAGCCGGTTCTGCTCGATCAGCAGCCTGCGGATTTCAGTGTGGGCCTTGCTCGATCCGAAAAGCACGCCGTCGGGCACGATCACGGCCGCGCGCCCGCCGTTTTCCAAGAGGCGCAGGAACAAGTGCAGAAACAGGATTTCGGTTTTCTTAACCTTGGCGGGCAGCGAGGGGTTGACGTCGGCCGCGTCGACGGCACCCTTGAACGGCGGATTCGCCAGCACGACGTCGTAGCAGCGCTCCTCGTCGAAGGCCTTGGACAGCGTATCGCTGTAACGGAAGTTGGGTGAGCTGATGCCGTGCAGCATCAGATTCATGCTGCCGATGCGCAGCATGGTCATGCCCGAATCGCTGTCGTAGCCGGTAATCGCCTGGCGTTGCGCGTCTTCGGCGAACATTTCGCGCGGGAGTTTCGCACCGGTGACGCCGTGCGGGTAGCCCTCCTCGTCGTAGCTCAGGTCGCGCGGGTCGGTGTGGGTTTCGAGCAAGTGCTGCCAGGCATTGACCAGGAAGCCGCAGGTGCCGGCGGCGGGATCGCATACGCGCTCGCCAGGGTGCGGGTCGACCATTTTCACCATCATGCGGATGATGTGGCGCGGCGTGCGGAACTGGCCGTTGGTGCCGGCGGTGTTGAGCTTCGACAGCAGGTATTCGTAGACATCGCCCTGCACGTCCTGGTTCTGGGCAGAAATCTGCAAGGCGTCGATTGCTTTGCACGCTTCAATCAGCAGGCTCGGCTTGTTGATCTTGAACTCCGCGTTTTCCATCTGCGCGGCGAACGAGCCGCCCGCGCCGCCGAGGGTTTTGATGAAAGGAAATACCTTTTCCTTCACCGCCTTAAGCGCGTCGCCGGCGGGCAATTGGGTCCAGTGCGACCAGCGCAGTTCCTTCTTGGGAAAAGCGGGCTTGAATTTGGTGCCTCGCCGCCGGGCGGCGCGCTCGTTGTCCTGCTCCTTTTCATCGAGCCGCTTGAGGAACAGCAGGAAACTTAGTTGCTCGATGGCGTCGAGCGGGTTCGACAGCCCGCCGGACCAGAGCTTGTCCCAGAGGGCATCGACGGCGGAACGCAGATTGGTATCGGTCAGCATCTGTTACAGAACTTCGACTTTCGCCGCACTGGAGGCGGCCCACAACTGCTTCATCATTGGCGGTGCCCCTTGTGGGCCAGGTCGCGCACGGTTTCACCATTGCGCAAAAGATCGCGCGTCCGCACCCCGCGGCGTGCGAGTTCATCCCGGAGAGTATGCAATTCTGCGATTGCGCGTCGGATACTCTGCTCCTTCCACTTGCCGACTGGCGTCAACTCGGCCACGGCGCGGCCGTGCCTCGTGATCACGAAGTGCTCCCCTTGCTCCACCCGATCGAGCAGTTTTGCCAGATGAGTTCTGGCCTCATACGCCCCGATTTCCGACATGGTGCACTCCCATAAAATCATCACTTACGCAGGTATCCGCTCATCAGGCCGCCAGTCTTTCGGTCAGATCGAGGATTTCGCGCACTTCGGCGGGATTGAAATAGCGATCGACCGCATTGCGGCCGAACACGGTCAGCGGCGGTTCGTACAGATCGGCCTCGACCAGGTGGCGCTGCTTGAGGAACAGTTCCTGCACCGCCCGCAGGAAACGAATCTGGTCGGCATTGTAGCGGTGTGCGGCGACATGGTGCTCGAACGCCCGTTGCACCACCTGCGGGTAATCGGGTATCGCGTCCAGCGTGAGCACGTGGCGCAAGAAACCCAGGAAGTTGTCGGTCTTGAGGCCGAAGGCAATATGGATCAGCTTGGGCGAAAGCTGCAGCTCGCCCTCGCCGAGTTCGCGGTGCAGCGTGCGCTCCAGATCGACCAGCAGTTCGTCGCTCGGCTCGCGGCCCTCGCGGATGGCGGCGAGCGCCGGGTGGGTCTCGACGATCTGCAGGATGCGGGCCTCGACCCGCCGCCGGTATTCCTCGACGTGGATCTGCTGGCCGCCCTCCCCGACCGAGATGTAGCCGCGGGTTTCGATGAAGTCCGGCAGGTCGATCTTGAGAAAGGCGCTAGGGCGGTTGCGCCGGTTCTTCATCAGCGGCGCCAGATCGGCGATCAGACGCGTCAACTGGCCCGGCTCGGCCGAGGCGAGCGCATTCGACAGCGCGAGATTGGCGCTGGGAAAACGCTCGACCAATTGCTCGATTTCCGGCAGCAGGCTCACGTCCTCGGCGATCGACTGCAGCAGTTGCGGGGATGGAGACCCAGACTGCATCTGGAGTTTCAGGCGTTCGACCTTGTGCGTGAAGGTTTCGGCGGCGACATCGACGTCGGCCGCGAAGCGCAGCAGCGGCCCCACCTTGAGGCGCAGGAAATCGATCCTGACCGGGGTGACCAGCGTCCAGAAACCGTCCAGCCAGGCCTGCTCTATTTCCGTCCAGACCTTGCGCACCGGAAACGAGTCCTGGGGGATGCGATCGAGCATGGCCCTAAGGTCGGAAACAGTCTGTTTGAACGGCAGCGCTGCGTGATCGGACAACAGGCCCGCGAGGATCTTGAGCCGGGTATTGAAGATCGAGACCAGCACGGGCACTTCGGATGGCGCGCGCTCGTCCGCCTGCTTGTCGAAGTCGTTCTGCCAGAAATCGATGATCTTGAATTCGGTCTTGCGGCCTTCGGGCAGGCGGTCGAAAAACTTGCACGCCTGGTGATTGCGCGTGCCGCGGCCGATCATCTGCCACAGCTTGATGCGCGACTGCACCGGCTTCATGAAGACGAGATTCACCGCTTCGGGTATATCCACGCCGGTATCGAGCATGTCCACCGACACCGCGACGCGCGGCAGGTCGTTCTTCCTGAACTTGGTGATCAAACCGTCGCCATAGCTGCCGTCGCGCACTCGCTCGGTGGTTGAGGTGATCACCTGGGCCACGCCTACGTGCTGCGGGTACATTTCCTCGAACACTTCCGCGATGCGATGCGCATGCGCCTTGGTCATGGCGAACACGATCGTTTTTCCCGGTAGCTGCCCGGACTGGTCCTTGAGGCAGACGTCCATGATCTCTTCCCACTGTCGGCGCAGCGTGTCCTTGTTGCTGACTTCGATTTCGATTTCGGTACCGGCGTAATCGATGGCATCGGGATCGAGTCCCTGCTCGATCAGCGCATTGCGGTCCTCCTCGGTGAGGTCGGCGCCTTTGATGCCTTTGCGCTGAAAGCCGGTGCGCGCCTGATACAGGCTGAAATCGACGAGAAAGCCCTCCTTCACCGCCTGCTGGTATTCATAGAGGAAGGTGGGCGTCGCGCTGTCGCACTGAAACACGCGGAAGGTGTCGCGATCGATGAAGTGGGCCGGCGTGGCGGTGAGGCCAATCATGCGCGCGTCGAAGTATTCGATGACCTCGGTGAAGCGCCGGAAGATGGAGCGATGCGCTTCGTCGAAAATGATCAGGTCGAAGAACCCGGGATTGAACTTCTGAAAACACAGGCTGAGAGTTTGCTCGGTAGCGACGAACAGGCGCTTCTGCGTATCGACCTTCCAGGTGTAGATGCGGTCGCGCGGTTCATCCGGCAGGTGCGCCTTGAAACCGTCGGTCAGCGCCTGATCGACCAGCGCGTCGCGGTCGGCGAGGAACAGCACGTTCTGCGCCTGGTTCGCACGCAGGAACAAATCGATCAAGGCCATGGTGGTGCGCGTCTTGCCGGTGCCTGTGGCCATCACCAGCAGCGCGCGGCGCTTGTTGGCGGCGAAGGACTCGGCCACGCGGCGTATGGCTTCATGCTGGTAGGGCCGGTCGACGATGCCGGTGTTGATGGCCATGCTAGTCAGCGGCCGAGCGTTCTGCCGCAGGAACAGCAGGCGCTGCAAATCCTGCGGCGAGAAAAAACCCGCGACCACGCGCGGATTGGCCAGGCCGACTTCCCAAAACCACGTTTGCAGGCCGTTGGTCATGAAGCCGAACGGCGCATACGACTGGCGCTTTGCGATTTCGGTGACGTAGTGGCGCAGTTGCTCGTCGGCGTCGCGCGGGTTGCGCGAGCAGCGCTTCGCCTCGACCACGGCCAGGACTTCGCCGCCGGGCGCATACAGACAGTAGTCGGTGACACCGTTCCAAGGGGCGGCATCATAACCGTCGACGGGAATTTCGAACCCGACCTGCGTCCGGTCTTCCAGATTCCATCCAGCGCCGCTCAATGCCGGATCGATGAGGATGTAGCGCGCCTGGCCTTCGTTGAGCGATGAAGCGGGTTGATTTCGCGGGCCGATCATGTGCGGCATTCTAGCCGCTTGCCGGGCCAGCCGTGCGAATTTGCCTGGAAACCCTTGCTGCTATTGCCTCTCAGGCCGATTGCAGAACGCACGCATGCATCGTGGCGTCAACTCGCTGACCCATAGCGCGCGTCGCCGTGCAGCGGCCGTTCCGCGCATCACGCACCACCTACCAAAAAGCGAAAACCCCGCCGCAGCGGGGTTGTGTTGCAGAGCCGGGTTGTCTACGGCTTCTGGCGGAAGTTATCGTGACAGCCGCCGCAAGTCTTGCCGACGCCACCGATCGCCGCTTTCGTGGCCGCCATGTCGCTGCCCTTGCTGGCGGCGACTAGCTTTTCGACTGCGCTCTGCAATTGGTCCGCCGCCGCCTTGAATTTGGCCGTGTCCGTGAATACTGCCGGCAGCGTGCCGCTCTTCACATCCTTGGTGCTGGCGTCGAAACCATCCCAGGGCATCCTGCTCAGAGCATCGAGCAAGGAGGCGTTGTACGCGACCACGTCCGCCTTGAACGGCGCCTTGTCCTGAGCCATGGCGGCCATCGGACCGAAATATTTGCCCTGTAGTGCCATCGCCGCCTGGCGCTGTTTGACCATCACCTCGGGTTTCGCCTGCGAGAATGCAGTCAGCGAGTACCCCGCGCCCAGTGCCAGTGCAACACCGGCCGAAATAAACATCTTGTTCATTCAATCCCCCGATCAAAGTTTGACTAGAGCATGGCGCGGAACATGCTGCACCTGCCGCGCAGAGTCTATTGATCGGGTGCCGCAGGCGACATACGCAAAAACCCCCATTCCTGCGGGGAACACTATGCACAATTCGCGAGCATCGTGGCGTCAACTCGGCATCCACCGTGCTCGCTGCTTCCTCGGTGAACCCGCGCGCCTAACCGCCGCTTAGCGCCTGAACGATCACCAGCTCATCGCCAGCCTCGAGCGGCTGCGACAGTTCGCGCACCTGCGCGCCGTTGACGAAGACGCGGATGTGGCGCCGTATCCTGTCCTGCTCGTCGACCATGCGAAAGCGGATCCCGGCGTATTGACGATCCAAGTCGGCAAGGGCGGCGCCGAGCGTGGCGCCGTGCGCCTCGGCCTGGCTTTGCTCGGTGTACGAGCGCAGCGCGCTGGGAATGAGCACCTTCACCGCGTTACCGGGTCTATAGTTCGGCGGCTTCCACCGCGTAGATCTCCGGCAGGTGCCGCGCGATGCACGTCCAGCGCTGGCCTTCATCGCGGCTCATCCACAGTTCTCCGCTGGTGGTACCGAAGTAGAGGCCCACCGGGTCCTGCGCATCCGCCGTCATCGCCTGGCGCTTCACGGTCCACCAGGCTTGCCTTTCAGGCAGGCCGGCGGCGAGCCGCTGCCAAGTCTTGCCACCGTTGCGCGTTCGATACACCGCAGGCTTTCCTTCAGGACTCGTACGCGGCCATACCGTGGTGCCGTCCATCGGCAACACCCAAACCGTCTGATCGTCGCGTGGATGCACGACCAGCGGAAAACCGATGTCGCCTACGCGCTTGGGCATGCTCTTGCCGATGCGCACCCACTCCCCCGTGGGTCCGTCGCGCCGGTAGATGCCGCAATGATTCTGTTGATACAGGCGGTCCGGATTGCTCGGACAAAGGCGCACGCAATGCGGATCATGAAAGGTCGGGTCGGCGCGATCGAAGCCTTCGACCACTTCCAATCCCTGCAGGATCGGCTTCCAGTTGCGGCCGCCATCCACCGACTCGTGCACGCCGCCGCCCGACATTGCAAATAGCAGATGCGCCGCATCGCGCGGATCGACGATGATCGAGTGCAGCTTCGGACCGTCCGGCGTGCCGTCCTGCACGGTGCCCATCCATTTTCGGTACTGCATATCGTCGTTGAGCGGCGAGAACGGCTCCCAGCTGACGCCGCCATCGCCCGAACGGAACAACCCCTGCGGCGATGTCCCCGCATACCAGACGTCCGCTTCGTCGCGGTGACCCGGCGTCAACCAGAACGTGTGATCGACCGTGCGTCCGTTCTCGCCCGCGGCCGCCTTGGCGAACGCGGGCGGGCGCGCAGCTTCCTTCCAGCTGCGACCGCGATCGGTCGAACGAAACACCGTCGGACCGAGGTGTCCGGTCCTGGCCGCGGCGAGCAGCGTCCGCCCGTCGCGCGGATCGAGCACCAGATGGCTGATCACATGCCCGAGAAAGTGCGGCCCGTCGAGCCGCCAGACTTTTCGTGCTGGATCGCCGTGCAACAGCCATGCACCTTTGCGTGTTGCGACCAGCACCGTTACCTTCAACGAAGATTCCGCACCCGGCGTTTGCCGCCGCTTTCGACTTGCTGCCTTTGCATCGTTGCGCGCCATTTAATCCTCCGTTGCGACCTGCCGTCGGCGCCGCTGTGCACGGATCACCCGTCCCGAGCGCCGGCGGCAATTGGTGTCAATGCGCAGCTTGCTTGGAACGTGCGGCGACCGTCTCCCGAATCGGGCGGATCGGCCGCACTTCGATGCAGCCTACGCGCGCCGGCGGGATCTTCGCGGCGACCTGGATCGCCTCGTTCAGGTCCCGCGCCTCGATCATGTAGAAGCCAGCGAGTTGTTCCTTGGTTTCGGCGAACGGACCGTCGGTGACGGACAGTTTACCGTTGCGCATGCGCACGCTAGTCGCCGTCTGCACCGATTGCAGCGCCTCCGACGCAAGGCAGTAGCCGCTCGCACGGATCTGCGCGTCATAGGCAACACAATCTTCGTCCGGCAGTTCGTCCAGTCTTTTTTCATCCAGATAAACGAGGCAAAGATATTTCATCGCATGCTCCGGGTCGTGATAGGAAAGCCGTGCAATTGAATGCGCCGAATCATGCTGCAACCGCGAGTCCGAGTGCCCGCAGCGTCTGCGTATCTTCCGCAATCGGTCTTACCTCGACACAACCGTGCCATGCGCCCGGAATCTTGGCGGCTATCCCGACCGCCTCGTCCAGGTCCTTCGCTTCGATCACGTAGTAACCGCCAAGTTGCTCCTTGGTCTCCGCGTACGGCCCGTCGGTGGTCGAGACCTTGCCGTTGCGCACGCGAACCGTGGTCGCGGTTTCCGGCAGCAGCAGCCGGTTGCAGCCGACAAAGTGGCCGCTGCGCCTGATCGCCTCGGTAAATTCACCGTAATCTCGGTAATGCCTTTCCGCATCGGCCTGCGTCATGTCCTCCATCAAGGTATCAGCACAAATCAGGCATAAATACTTCATTGCATTCTCCTATTGAAGTCACCCCGGTTGCTCACCTTTCAGCCGCGGCTTTCAGGTTGGCGAGGCCGGCATCGAAATCCTTGCCGACCATGTTGTCCATGTTGATGAACACGTGGATAATCTTCGCAAAATACGGCGTCGGACCCCGCATCGTCCAGGTGACGTTGGTCGCGTCGCCCTTGGGCTCCAGTGTGAATTCGACGCTGTTGTGGGCTTCGAACGGCTTCACGAAATCGAGTTTGAGCGCAATCTTGGTAGGCGAAGCCGACTCCGCGATTTCCATGCTGCCCTGGCCGACGTCGTTGTTGCCTTCCCACGCATACGTGGCACCCTTGCCGCTCGTCGTCGCGCCGTAGGTCCTTTTCATCGCCGGATCCTTTTTCTCCCACGGCGACCATGACGCCCAGCCTTTGAAATCGTTGATAAGCGCAAACACCCTCTCCGGGGGCGCCTTGATGCTCGCCGCGCGCTGGACGCGGAACACGTCGGGCTTGGCCGCTGCAGCGATGAGAATACCGGCGACGAGCGCGGCGGCAACGATGGCAACAATTTTGATCATGGATGCTCCATTTCGAGATGGTTTGCGCAGACCCGCGCTCAGCTGCGCGTCTTCGGCATGGCCGCCTTCATCTCTTCAATGCTCATATCGCGGATATGCGTCGCCACCGACCAATGATGGCCGAACGGGTCTTCGAGCTGGCAGTAACGGTCGCCCCAGAACATATCCTCCAGCGGCATCGTAATCTTCGCCCCGGCGGCGACCGCGCGACTGACGAATGTATCGACATCCTCGACATAGAGGTGGATGGTGACCGGCGAGCCTTTGAGCGCCTTCGGCCCGAACCCGCCGAATTCCGGAAATTCGTCGACCAGCATCACAGCCGAATCGCCGATGCGGATCATGGCGTGAATAAGTTTTCCCTGCGGGCCCGCCATTCTGCTCGCCTCCGTTGCGTCAAACGCCTTCTTGTAGAACTCGATCGCTGCAGCGGCCCCGGCACAAACCAGGTGCGGCGTGACCGTGTGCATCCCATCGGGAATCGGCTTTGCGCTTGCCATGGTGTCCCTCCTTTTCATATCCGTTTACAAAATTGAACCGGCAGCTGCGCGATCGACAGCTCGAACGCGTACTTGCACGCCGGTTTGAGCAGTGATTACGCCTTCACCCCGACGCACATTTCACGAAAACGCTCGACCGCCTCGCTGGGCCCGAAATCATCGAGTTCGAAGAACTCGCGTACCTCGATTTCCCCCGCTTTGCCCTCTCCTGCCGGATTGGGAAAGCGCTTGGTCAGTTCGATCGCTTCCTGCCTCGACTTCACGTTAATGATCGTATAGCCGGCGACGAGTTCCTTGGTCTCGGCGAACGGCCCGTCGACGACGGTGCGCTTGCCTCCGTCATATTTGATGCGCCAGCCTTGCGAACTCGGCTTCAGCCCGGAGGCATCGACCAGCACACCGGCGCTCGCCAGTTCCTGGTGGTACTTCTGCATAGTGGCAAGGAGCTTTTCCTCCGGCATCACACCGGCTTCAGAGTCCACCGTAGCCCTGACTATGATCATGTATCGCATCGTACTAACTCCTTCTGCTACAAGGTTAATAATGGCGCCCGGAGCGGCGGCTGAAGCGACCGCCAAAAGCGGTCGCGTCCATCCAATAGTCGTTCCGCTACACCGGAATTCGACACCAAGCCGGCTATTTTTTCAATTCAGCCAGCCGCCGCTCGAGAAAACGCCGCTCCGGCTCCTGCCGCGTGAGCGCCAGCGCGCGCTGGTAGGACGCGCGAGCATCCGCGTCTCTTCCCAGCCGCCGACACAAATCCGCGCGCGCCGCGTGCGCGAGGCGGTAATCCGGCAGATCGCCGCGCGCGAGGATGGCATCGACGAGCGCTAACCCTGCAAGCGGCCCGTCGCGCATCGCCAGCGCCACCGCACGATTGAGTTCGATTACGGGCGAGGGATCCAGCTGCGCAAGCAGGTCGTACAGTCCAACGATTTCGGCCCAGTCGGTTTCGGCGGCGCTGGCAGCGTCAGCGTGCACCGCCGAGATCGCCGCCTGCAGGCAATACGGCCCCGGCGGGCGCAACGGCAGCGCGCGTTCGATCAGCGCAATGCCCTCGGCGATTTGCTCGCGGTTCCAGCGCGTGCGGTCCTGCTCGTCGAGCAGGATCAGATCGCCGGACGCCGAGGCGCGCGCTGCGCGCCGCGATTCATGCAGCAGCATCAATGCCAACAGCCCCATCGCCTCAGGCTCCGGCAACAGCTCGACCAGCAGCCGCGCAAGACGGATCGCCTCACCCGAAACGTCCGGCCGCGTCAGCGACTCGCCCGATGACGCGGCGTAGCCCTCGTTGAATACCAGGTAGATCACCCGCAACACGCTATCGAGCCGTTCAGGCAACTGGTCCGGCGATGGCACCTGATAGGGAATCTTTGCGTCACGGATTTTCGTCTTCGCGCGAACGATGCGCTGCGCCAGAGTGGGCGCAGCGCTCAGGAATGCGTGCGCGATCTCTTCGGTCGTGAGGCCGCACACCTCGCGCAGCGTCAGCGCCACTTGCGCGTCCGGCGGCAGCGCCGGATGGCAGCAGGTGAACATCAGCCGCAGCCGGTCGTCCTCAATATCCTCGCCGCCCAACACGGCGGTCTCGTCGGCGAGATTCTCGACCTGTTCGGCAACATCGTCGAGCGCGTCCATGCGAGCGCGACGACGCAAGCCGTCGATAGCCTTGAAGCGGCCGGCCGACACCAGCCAGGCGCGCGGATTCCCGGGAACGCCATCGCGCGGCCATTGTTCCAGCGCCGCTTTGAACGCATCGTGCAGCGCTTCCTCGGCGCTATCGAAGTCGCCGAGGAGACGGACCAGCGTGGCGAACACGCGACGCGACTCGGAGCGGTAGATGCCCTCCACGATCTCGCGCGTGTCTGTAGATGCATTCCCGCTCATCGGCGTATGTCTCCATGGCGCGCCAGTTTAAACGAGGCGCATATATCTTTGCGGTGCGGAGTAAAAAAAAATCGACCAATAGCCATGAGATCCATGCGGTTATTGACTTTCACGCCGATCGCGGAGCGTTCGCAAACATCGCGGCGTCAACTCGCCACCCACCCCGGCCGTTGATCGTCTCAGTGAACCGTCGAGACGATCCGGATGCTGCGTACCTATTGCCCTGAAATTCCCGGGCACCCGCTACACGTGATTCAACGCGGCCGACTGCGCGCGGCGTGCTTCTTCGGCGAAGACGACCGCATTGCCTACCTTGGTTGGCTCGGCCGCTACGCCTCCGGCTTCGGCTGCTCCGTGCACGCCTATGTGCTGATGGGCAACCATGTACACCTGCTACTGACATCCTCGCGCGCCGGCGGCATCGCCGGCCTGATGGGCGCACTTGGCGCGCGTTACGCGCGCTACGTCGACGCATGCCACCATCGTCACGGCACGCCCTGGGAAGATCGCGTCGAGGCGTTTCCGGTCTACGTGGGGCGTTACCTGCTCTGTTGCATGCGCTACATTGAACTCAATCCGGTGCGCGCCGGTGTGGTGGCGTGGCCCGGGCAGTATCGGTGGTCAAGCTTCCGCGCGAATGCGCTGGGTCAGGAAGACGCGCTGCTTACGCCCCACGCGCACTACTGCGCCCTTGGACGGGACGCGGCGTCGCGCCACTCCGCATACCGAGCGCTGTTTCGGCAACAGGTATAGGCGATCATCAACGGATACGCGCCGCTACAGGATTACCCTGCCACAAATTGCGCAAAAACCCGATTTCACACGTAGATAAGTGAGCCGCATACTCACCATTATCTACCGGCAGCGCGGCCGACGAATGTTAATTCTCGGCATGGATGTGCTTGCTTCAACGGCGCGTCCCAGTCCTGCATTTCGACAGAGCTTCTGCATAGGCAAGCGCAAAAGTCCAAACATGGGAAGACCACGCCATTGTTAAGCTGATATCTGATCTCCTGCTCTCGATGAGCCTCAGGGCAAAAATTGTCGCCCTGGTGGTGCTACTCGTATTCGCCGGCATCTGGGGGCTCGCACTCAGCGTCGTCTCGGTCCAGCGTACCGATCTGGAAAAATTGATCTTGGATCAATTGTCGGCGATGGTCGAAAATACCGCCGGCGATCTGGACGGCGATATTCGGCTGCACATCGATTCGCTTGCCAAGCTTGCTGCCTCGATCACGCCGGAGATCCTCGCCGATCCGGAGAAATTCCAGGGCGCGCTGGAACGAGGCACTGCCGCGAGCGTCCTGTTTCCCCTGGGGATTTTCGCCACGGACGCGCAGGGCACGATCGTCGCTGACAGCCCTCAGCTCCCGGGGCGCAGGGGCGCTTCGGTGAAGGACAGGGATTATTTCCGCGAAGCCGTTGCGCGCGGCAAACCCGTGATTGGCGCTCCCATCATGGGACGTCTGGTACGGCCGAAACCCGTGGTCTCTATCGCCGTACCACTGCGTGCCAGCAGCGGTGAGACGAAAGCCGTGCTCGTCAGCCCCGTTCCTCTTTCGGACCCGATGATGGTCACCCAACTGGAGCAGACGAAGATCGGCCAGACCGGCTACTACCTTGTGCTCGCGCCCAAGGAACGCCGGATCGTCTCGGCCAGCGACCGCAGCCGAATCTTCGAAAAATTGCCCGCCGCCGGCACGCACCCGCTGTTGGACCGGCAATTGCAGAGTGACTCCGGCGCCGCGGGCGTCGTTAAGAACTTGCAGGGAGTCGAGATTTTGTCGGTGAGTCGGAAAATGCAGACCACCGGCTGGGTGGTGGTCGGAGCCGTGCCGACTGATGAGATTTTCATGCCGATCGCGAGGCTGAAGAAGTACATCTATCTGGCTGCGCTGTTCTTGTCGTTAGGGATCGCGGCTATTCTGCACTTCATTCTGGCGCGGCAGTTCGCGCCGCTGGACAAGGCACGAGAAGCGATGCGGGATATGACCGCGGGCCAGCAGCCGCTGGAGGCGATCCCGGTCGCCCGCGCAGACGAGATCGGCAAGTTGATCGGCAGCTTCAATGAGCTGGCGTTGGAGCGCAATCGGCTGGAGTTGGTGCTCAAGGGGGAAGTCGTTGCACACAAACAGGCGGGAGAAGCGCTGCATCACGCGCTGGGGCGCCTGCAATCGCTGTGCGAGCGCATGACCCAGGCGCAGGAGGAGGAGCGCCGCAAGGTCGCACTGGAACTGCACGAGCAGGCGGCGCAGGATCTCATCACGCTGAAAATGCATCTGCAGCAGATGGATGCTCATCACACCGACCACAAAGCGAAGGCGCAACTGCGCGACGCAATCACCATAGCCGGATTGGCTCTGACCCGGATCCGCACGCTGTCGCTGAATCTTCATTCGCCGTTGCTGGACAATTTCGGCCTGCGCGTAGCGCTCCACCGGCACTGCCAGGAGCAGGCGGACCGCACCGGCTGGACCATGCACTTCGATGCGCCGGAGATGCCTGAGCGGCCGCACCCGGACGTGGAGACCGCCTGCTTTCGCATGGTGCAGGAGGCCCTCAAGAATGCCGCGCAGCACGCCGATGCGACCGAAGTGTGGGTGAACCTGCTGCGCAGCGATGCGGCGATCCACGTGAGAGTACGCGACAACGGGGTTGGATTCGATGCCCTCGAGCCCGGTGCCGATACGAAGCACGCAAGTTTCGGTCTGCATGCCATGGCGGAACGGGTGCGGCAGGTAGGCGGGCGCGTGGATGTCCGATCGGCACCGGGCCGAGGAACGGAGGTGCATGCCCGATTCCCCGTATCCGAGGTAGCCGAGGATACAGCGGCCAGCCCAGGTATCCCGGCTCGCATCCCTCTGGTCCAGGTAGGTCGCACGCAACCGCTCTGATGCGCCTTAGCGGCACGCTGAAGCCCCGGAGAGAATTCACCCGATTACGGCGGACTCGTTCTTAGGCGAGGCTATTCGCCACGCTCCGCTAGGTTTGCGCCGGATGCACGCGCAGCTTGCGAATCCCCGCGTTTTGAGCGCTAGGTCGCGCGGGCGACCAGCGCTAGCGGCGCGGACGGAACCGAGGCGTATCCCAGCCAGAGTGCGACCGCGGCCAGCGTCGCGGCTTGATAGGGAATGTCCAGGTGTGTGGTGCGCGGAATGCGCACCAGTTTCTTGGCTCCGGCCCAGGCAGCCATGAGCCGGTGGGTGTGCTCTTCGGGAACCACGTCGTCGTGCTCGGCGAGCACCGCCAGACACGGTTGCATGTTGGTCCTGGCGTAGTCGACAGACTTGAATTTGTGCCGCAGCAGCAGCGACAGCGGCGTGAACCGGAATCGCCGCCGCGCTATCGCGAGCAGGCTGTCATACGGCGTGATCAATACCACGCGTTCCGCCGGGCGTTTGGCGGCCACGTAACTCGCCACGCCGGTACCTAGACTGCGGCCCACCAGCACAATGGCCTTCGAGTCCACCCCGGGCTGCGCCGCCAGCCAATCGAACTGCGCCAGTCCGTCGGCGAACAATCCCTGCTCGGAGGGGGCTCCCTGCGATTTGCCGTAGCCGCGGTAGTTGAGAGCGAGCACCGCGTGGTTCGGAAACCATTTGGCCGCCCCCTGAAGCCAGGAGACATCTTCGGTGCGTCCCCCGTAGTAAATGATGCCCGGACACGGGAATGTGCCATGGCGCGGTCGAAGCAACCAGCCCTTGATCGCCTTGTTGTGAGCCAATGACAGGCTGACCTGAGTCATCTCATGGGTATCCGCCGGTTCTGCCGCCGGGCCCTCGGCATGGGTCGGGTTGAACACGAAGCGCTTTTGAAACAATGCGAGGGCAGCGAGGTATCCGACATACGCCAGCAACAGCCACGCACAGCCGAAAAAGGCCGAGCGTAGCGGCATCGGTTCGGCGGCAACTTCGGCCACAATCTCTCGCGGCATCTGCGGCGTAGCCCTGCTCATGCTCCACAGAGCAAACGGCGTACTGAATGCGCTTGCGGAGACCGCATAATCCGTGTCCCAGACGTTGTATAAATTCTCCGCAAGTTTCCAGGGCCTGGGCAGTCCTGGCGTACAGGCGCGCCCGTGATGATCCAGCAGCGAATCTGCAAGAATCGGGTAGGACGCACATACTATTCCCAGGTCCAGACCAAATTGCAGCTGGCCGAAACTTGGCGCCCGGCCGGACCATTGCCTGTCGTTCCCGCTGGCCCGCAGCTTGCGCTGCAGGTCTTCGCGCGACTGGAATTCAGAGCCGCGATCCTTGCCGGCCTTGACGAGTGGCTTGAGTGGTCCGATCGCGTCGCCGAGATAGATCGCTGCGCCCTGGACGCTTGATGCAGCCGAAGCAGTCTCGACGTCGACCAAGGTCCCAACGGCGATAGCCGCACCAACGGCCCATACGATTTGCTTGACCTGATTCATGACTGCCGTCGCAAGATGCGTGAGTAAATTAACCTGTCATCGACAGACCATTCGCCTGTCGCAAAACCTCCCTGCGAACCTGCATTCCTATAGAGCAAGTTTCTGGCCAATTCAGTGGCAGACGGCTAAGCCTGCGAACTGCAACAAGAATCCGCGTAGCGCGCCACGAGATCGCAACAGGGACAGTGGGGAAGAATTGGGTATTCCTGGCCGAATTGGGGGATTACACGCACGCGTTCCCCGCATTGCCCGAGTGTGGCCGTTCCGGTAAAGTAGCCGCGCCAGGGTTGCGCCAGGCATAGCAAGGATCAAGGGCCGTATGTATCTCAGACCCGCCGGACTCAGTGAGGCACTCAGCGCGCTTGCGGCGCAGCCTTGTACGGTGCTCGCCGGCGGCACGGACTACTATCCGGCCCGCGTCGGCAAAGCGCTCGCAGACCCGGTGCTCGACATTACCGCAATCGCCGAGTTGCGCGGTATCCGCGAGGAGCGCGGCGCGGCCGGAGCGCACTGGCGCATCGGCGCCACCACCACCTGGAGCGATCTCATCGCAGCCGAGTTGCCGCCCCTGTTCGATGGCCTCAAGCTCGCCGCGCGGGAGATCGGCGGCGTGCAGATTCAGAACGCAGGTACCATCGCCGGCAACCTATGCAACGCCTCCCCCGCCGCCGACGGCGTGCCGCCGCTGCTCGCGCTCGACGCACGCGTCGAAATTGCGGACGCTCGCGGCCATACCAGCGTTGCGCTCGCCGATTTCATCTTCGGCAACCGCAGAACGCTGCTGCGCCCGGACCAGTTGTTGACCGCGATCCTCGTCCCCAGCCACGCGCATTCAGCCCGCAGTTACTTCGCCAAACTCGGCGCGCGCGAATATCTGATCGTCTCCATCGTCTCGGTCGCAGCGACCATCGAAACCGACGCAGGCCGCGTCAGCGCGGCGCGCATCGCAGTCGGCTCCTGCTCGCCGGTGGCACAGCGCCTGCCTCTGCTGGAGGCGGCGCTCGTCGGCAAGCGCCTGGACACAAGCCTGGGGGAGAACGCGAAGCCGCAGCATCTGGCGGCGCTCACGCCTATCGACGACGTGCGCGCCAGCCGCGAATACAGGCTGGACGCCGGCCTGACTCTGGTCCGACGCGTGCTCGACCAGTTGGGAGTGCGCGCATGAACCGGCCGCAAGCGGACATCGCAGCGACGACGGTTCGCCTGTTCGTCAACGGCAAGGCCTGTGAATATTCGGGCAATCCGGCGAAACGACTCGCCGACGTGCTGCGTGAAGACTTCGGCCTGACCGGCACCAAGATCGGCTGCAATGCCGGCGATTGCGGCGCCTGCACCGTTCTGGTCGACGGCAAGCAGGTGTGTTCATGCCTCACGGCCGTCGCGCAGGTGAGCGGCCGCGCAGTGACCACGGTGGAAGGCTTGGCCGCCAATGAAACGCTCTCCGGCCTGCAACGCGCCTTTCACCGACACGGCGCGGCACAGTGCGGCATCTGCACGCCGGGCATGCTGATGGCTGCAGCCGATCTGCTTTCTCGAAACCAACAGCCGAGCGCGGACCAGGTGAAGGACGCCCTGGGCGGAGTGCTGTGCCGTTGCACCGGATACCAGAAAATCATCGAAGCGGTGCTGGATGCGGCAGGCGGCGAACTGGCACCACCCCCCGCAGTCGGCAGCGCCGTCGGCGCACGTACGCCCAAGGTGGACGGCGTGGCCAAGCTCACCGGCAGTGAGAACTACGGCGCTGATGCCATCCCCGCCGACGCCCTGTGGCTGCGCGTACTGCGCTCGCCGCACCATCACGCCTCGTGCGAGTTGGGCGATCTTGCCGCCTTTACCGCTAATCACCCCGGCATAGAGCGGGTGCTCAGCGCGCGCGACGTGCCGAGCAACGGCTTCGGCATCTATCCGCACATCAAGGATCAGCCGGTGCTCGCGGACGGCGTGGTGCGCTTTCGCGGCGAAGCGGTGCTGGCGCTCATCGGCACGCAGGCGGCAATCGAGGCGGTGCGCGAGGACGAATTCCCGATCCGCTATACGCCAATGGCGCCGGTCATGGGCATCGCCGCCGCAGCAGCGCCAAACGCGCCGCTGGTGCAAGCGGGCAAGCCGGGCAATATCCTGCTCGACGGCCAGGTCAAGAAGGGCGATGCTGCCAAAGCATTCGGCGGCTGCGCCGCCATCGCCGAAGGCCAATTCGAAACGGGATTCGTAGAACACGCTTACATCGAGCCCGAGGCCGGCTGGGCCGAGCGCATCGGCGAGCGCCTGGAAATCCACGTCACCACGCAGACGCCGTATATGGACCGCGACGAAATGGCGGTAGTGATGAAACTAAAGCCGGAGCAAATTCGGATCGTGCCCACCGCCTGCGGCGGCGGCTTCGGCGGCAAGCTCGATATGTCGGTGCAGCCGCTCATCGGCCTCGCGGCCTGGCTGCTCAAGCGGCGCGTCGCCTGCATTTATACGCGGCCGGAGAGCATGGCGTCGACCACCAAGCGCCATCCCTCGCAGATTCGCATCAAGTCCGGCTGCGATGCGAGCGGCAGGCTCATTGCGATCGAGACGGAAGCGGATTTCGATACCGGCGCCTATGCCAGTTGGGGTCCGACCGTGGCCACGCGCGTGCCCATCCACGCGAGCGGTCCGTACTTCGTGCCGCACGTCACCGCGCGCGGACGCGCTTATTTCACCCACTGCCATCCTTCCGGCGCGTTCCGCGGCTTCGGCGTGCCGCAAGGCGCGATTGCGCACGAAGCCATGATGGACGAACTCGCAAACAAAATCGGCATGGATCGCCTGGCGTTCCGCCGCCTGAATGCGCTCAAGGCGGGCGACGCGACCGCCACCGGACAGGTGCTGGCGCACTCAGCAGGCATGCCGCATTGCCTGGACGCGCTGAAACCGCATTGGCAAAAAGCCTTGGCCGCGTGCGATGAATTCAACCGCGCGGCTACGCACAAGCGCCGCGGCACGGGCGTAGGCTGCATGTGGTACGGCATCGGCAATACCGCCCTGTCCAACCCGTCGACCATGCGCATCGGGCTTTCCGCCAAAGGCGAACTGACCCTGTACAACGGCGCGGTGGATATCGGCCAGGGCTCGAACACCATACTCACGCAAATCGCCGCCGATGCGCTCGGCCTGCCGATGGCGCAGTTCAAAATCGTCATGGGCGACACCGATCTCACCGCGGACGCGGGCAAGACATCGGCTTCGCGCCAGACCTTCGTCTCAGGCAAAGCGACCGAACTCGCGGGGCGCGATCTGCGCCGCAAACTGCTCGAATTGCTGGAGGCGTCCCTGGACGCGTCGCTGTTGCTGGAGGGCAACGTGATCAAGGCGAAGGATGCGAACGGCGAGCGCGAGTACGATCTGGGATGGCTGCCGGCGCGCCACGGCAGCGATGTGCTGCGCGGCGAAGGCTTTTTCGATCCGCCCACCAGTGCGCAGGACGACTACGGTCAGGGCGTGCCCTATGCCACCTATGCGTTCGCGGCGCAGCTGGCGGTAGTCGAAGTGGATCTCGAACTGGGCAAGGTGAAAGTGCTGGACATCGTCGCTGCGCACGATGTCGGCCGCGCGATCAATCCGATCCAGGTCGAAGGCCAGATCCAGGGCGGCACCCTGCAGGGACTGGGGCTGGCGTTGATGGAAGAATATCTGCCGGGCCGGACCGAAAACCTGCACGATTACCTGATCCCGACCATGGGCGATGCGCCGCATATGACCTGCATCCTGATCGAGGATGCGGAGCCTCTCGGTCCTTCGGGCGCGAAGGGCGTGGGCGAGCCCGGATTGATTCCGACCGCGCCCGCAATACTCGGCGCGATCCACCACGCCACCGGCGTGCGCATGCGCCAGGTGCCGGTGCTGCCGCACCGGCTGCGCGCGGCCCTGAAACTGGCGGAGGCGAAATGATGCGCGAAGACACCTATCAGGGCGAAGTCATCGCCAGTCCGACCGCGAAGGACGCGAAAGGCATACGCTGCGACGCCTGTCCGGTGCTGTGCCTGGTGAAACCGAACGACTTCGGCGCCTGCGACCGCTACACCAATGTCGAGGGCAAGCTTACCCGGGTCGATCCGCTGCTGATCACGCAGAGACCAGATGTGAAACTGGTGAAATTCCTGGCCAAGGAATGGGACGGCAGCATCCTGCCCGACTCCCCCGTGTTCGTCACCGGTGTCGGCGCCACCACCACCTATCCCGACTACAAGCCCGCGCCCTTTATCGTGTCCTCCAAGGTCGAAGGCGTGGACATGGTGACCGTGGTCACCGAAGGCATCTTCAGCTACTGCGGCGTGAAGCTCAAGATCGATACCGACCGCTACCTCGGCCCCGAGCAAGCGGCGGTGCGCGTGGACGGCGAGCAGATCGGCCATGTGACGACCGCCGAATACGGCTCGCAGATGCTGTCTGTCGGCGGCGTGCACCACCTCACCGGCGGCGGCAAGAAGCAGGGACGGGTCACCTGCGATTCGCTGCTGAAGCTGTGCAACAAGCAAGCGGTAGAACTGGTCGTAGACGGCGGCGCCAATGTCGTGGTGCAGGCGGGCAAGGCGCCGATCGTGAACGGTGTGGCCGAAGTGCGCATGCGCGTCGGCTGCGGTTCGGCCACCATAGGTATCTTCGCGCCGCAGTGGATCGGCCATGCGGACGAAGTCATTGTCGTCGACGATCACATCACCGGTGTGCTATCCGAGCATCAGGCCGGCCGTTTTCTCGAATTGCGCCCGGCCGGCATCAAAATACGCGGCAAACGCTCGACGCCGGGACGCTACTTCCAGGTCGCCGAACCGGGACTGGGCTGGGGCGGCACCAATCTCAGCGACCCGCTTTCCATCATCGAGAAGATCGACCCCAAGACCGCATGGCCGGGCATGCGCCTGCTGATGGTATCGACCACGGGCGAGCACTCGGCCTGGTTCGTGTTAGACCGGAATCTTGCGCCGCAGCCGGAAGAAATGCCTGCGGCGATTAAGGCGGTGGTGGAGCGCATCGCCGAGAACTGCGAACCGGCGCTGTGCACGGTGCTGTTCATGGCCGGAGCCGGCGGAAGCTTGCGCGCCGGGGTGACGGAAAATCCGGTCCGGCTGACGCAATCGGTCAAAGCAGCACTGACCCGCGTTACTTGCGGCGGCGCCCCGGTCTACATCTGGCCGGGCGGCGGCATCACCTTCATGGTGGACGTGACGCGCATGCCCGACAAGTCCTTCGGCTACGTGCCCACACCAGCGATCGTGGCGCCGATCGAATTCACGTTGCGCCTGGATCGCTATGCGGCCTTGGGCGGCTTCACCGACCGGGTACTGCCAGTCGCAGAAGCACTGCAGCGGACTGCGTATGTGAATCAGCCCTGGCGCGAGGACAATCCCTGGCCGCTGCGCAAGGAAGACGAATGAACTGGGCCGGGGCCAGCGCCGCGCGCCTCGCCGACGGCCGCTTGCATCTGCAGCACGGACCGATCGATCTGATCATCGAAGCATGGGGCGAACGCGGCGAGATCGAAGCCGCATACGGCCAGGCGAGCGCGCGTTTCGAAAATATTCTCGAAGTGCTGGTGCAGGAACTGGCACAGTTGCGCACCCCGCTCGCCGCAGCCTATCCCCTGCTGCGCGGGCCGGTGGCGCGGCGCATGCTCGCGGCCTGTTGGCCGTACCGCGCCCACTACATAACACCGATGGCCGCAGTGGCCGGCGCCGTTGCAGACGAAGTGCTGCAGGCGATGCTGCAAGGCCGCAGCCTGCTCAAGGCTTACGTCAACAACGGCGGCGATATCGCGCTGCATCTTGCACACGGCGCTGAATTGACTTTGGGCGTGGTCAATAATGTCGACAACCCTGCGATCGATGCCACGGTGAGCCTCTGCGCGTCCACGCCGGTGCGCGGCGTGGCAACTTCGGGATGGCGCGGGCGCTCGCAATCGCTGGGCATCGCCGACGCGGTCACAGTGCTCGCCGCCGACGCCGCGGCCGCCGACGCCGCTGCCACGATGGTTGCCAATGCCGTGAACGTGGAACACGAGGCGATCTCCCGGCGCGCGGCGCGCACACTGCGCGCCGACAGCGATCTGGGCGATCTGCAGGTAACGGTAGCGGTCGGTGCCCTACCCGCCCTGGCGCGGGCCGAAGCGCTGACCAGTGGCTGCGAGCGAGCACAGACCTTGCAGCAACAAGGTCTGGTTTTCGCCGCCTATCTGGCACTGCAAGGCGAAGTCCGAGCAGTACTGCCCGCCATCCCCCTTGTCGACAGGCCGCTCGCCACAACGCGTCTCCGGCCAGTTTGCGCTGGGTCTTTGCCTAATCGATGATGCGCTGCCCATGACGCACTATCAGGAGCAAGGTGCCGTAAAGCACCGCCAGCAATCCGAGGACGGTCGCAACCAGCAGCTTCGTGCGCTCGTTCACGCTGTCCTGGTTCGCCGCGGCGGCACGTTCCGCTTTCGCCTGGTTCTCGGCGCTGAGCTTCTGGATCTGGAGCGCGGTGTTCTTGATCTGCTCGAGGAAAGGCGTCGCGTCGGAGTAGATCTCGAACACACCGACGATCTTCTCACTGCCAGGGGCAAACGCCGGCAGGTAGCTGGAGATCAGATCGCGGTTCTCGACCACACCCTCGAACGCGCTGAAGCTGGCGCGGTGGGTCAGTTCGCTTGCCGGCTTGCCGGCGGCTGCGCTGCGCCAGCCGGCGTTGCTGAGTTTATCTTCCCCGATCTGACTGTGCTCGGACGAGTAGACCGTAATGCCGCGCAGATCGTACACCTTGATCTTGAACACAGTGCTTTTCTTCATCGCGTCGAACACCCTGGCACCCAGCGCCTTGAAGCCGGGCAGCGCCATGATCTTCTTGCCGACCTCTGCGAAACACGCGAGTTTCTCCTCCGGCTGCACGGCCTTGCCGCCGGCGACCCTGACGTCGGCGATGGCGCGGCACTGATCGACCGGAATGTTCCGCGCCGAGGCGACGAACGGCGCGAAGTCCTTCTCCCACAGCGAGTTCGCGAACAGCCGCGTCAGATTGACGTTGCCCGCCTCGTACACCGACAGCAGGTCACGACGCGCGGTCTCCTCCTGCTGCTTGGCGAAGCTGTCCTGCACCTTCGCAAAATACGCGTTTTGCTCGCGCGCCACGCGTTTGAAGAAATCGCTTTCCTCTATCGTAAAATACAGCAGCGGAGCCGCGATCAGCGCAAATGCGGCAAGGCTGGCCACAGTGAAATAACGCACCAAGCGGAAACCCGATGCTGGCGGCGGTGCCGCCAGGGCCTGGTTCGCAGCGCCATCCTCTGCGTTAGTGGGCGAGTTCGATGCGAAATGTTCTTTGGCGGGGAGCATATCAGGTGCGCGGAATCCGTGTTGTTTTCAGAATTTCCAAATCGTTTTCTGTGCGGTTTTGCCGGCAGAGACGCGAGAAACATTCAACCCATTCGGGTCGAATTCCGCGCCGCTTGCGACAAATCATTTGTCCGGATTCGGATCTGTACGCTCGCGGCTTGCCGCGAGCTTCTTCTATTGGGGTGCGCGAAGTATATGCTGGGCCGCAAACAACGTAAACTCAGGCTTGCCGGGACAATTTTTTTGGTCAGATCCCCGAAGGTCTGCACCAACAGGATCAGACCATCCCTGGCGCCGGAGGCAGTCCCGGCGTACGCAGCGGTCAGCGCTCAGCACTGCGGTGACTCAAAATTGTGTATATTCTTGCGACGATGGAAGGGGCGCGCAAGGGCGAACGCCGCGCGCAGGAAATCATGGTCCGAAATCAAACGACGAAACTCAAACCCGGGGGAGAACAATATGACAACTCGCAGAACTTTTTTGTTGGGCACGGTGACACTGGCCATGACCGCGATGTTCAGCGGGCCTGCCGCAGCGCAGGGCACGATCAAGATCGGCGAAATGAACAGCTACAAGGTGTTCCCCGCCTTCCTCGAGCCGTACAAGAAAGGCTGGGAGCTCGCGCTGGAGGAAATTAATGCGGCCGGCGGCGTGCTCGGGCGCAAGTTAGAGGTGATCTCACGCGACGACCAGGGCAATCCGGGCGAGGCGGTGCGGGTGGCCGAGGAATTGGTCTCGCGCGAGAACGTCGCGTTTCTGATCGGAACCTTTCCGTCCAACCTCGGGCTTGCGGTCGCCGACTTCGCCAAGCAAAAGAAGATTCTGTTCATCGCGGCCGAGCCTTTGACCGACAAAATCGTATGGCAGAACGGCAACAAGTACACGTTCCGCCTGCGCCCCTCGACTTACATGCAGACCGCAATGCTGATCCCCGAGGCGGTCAAGCTGAAGAAGAAGCGCTGGGCCATCGTCTATCCCAACTATGAATACGGCCAATCGGCCACGGCGGCATTCAAGGAACTGCTGAAAAAAGTGCAGCCGGACGTCGAATTCGTCGCCGAACAGGCGCCGGCGCTGGGCAAGATCGAAGCCGGCGCGGTGGCGCAGGCGCTGGCCGACGCCAAGCCCGATGCCATCTTTTCTTCGCTGTTCGGACCGGACCTGACCAAGTTCGTGCGCGAAGGCCAGACCCGCGGCCTGTTCAAGGACAGGGTCGTATTCAATCTGCTTGCGGGCGAGCCCGAGTACCTCGACCCCTTGAAGGAAGATACTCCGGTGGGATGGTATGTCACCGGCTATCCGTGGCAGGCGATCAACACCCCGGAGCACAAGAAATTCCTCGCCGCCTACCAGAAGAGATACAACGACTATCCGCGCCTGGGCTCCATCGTCGGCTATGCGACCATGATGACCGCGGCTGAAGTCATCAAGAAAGCGACCAGCCTGGATCAGGAAAAACTGGTGGCGGCGATGAAGGGCCTCACCATGGACACGCCCATAGGCAAGATCACCTACCGCGCGCTCGATCATCAGGCCACCATGGGCGCCTACGTCGGCCGCCTGGGCGTAAAGGATGGCAAGGGCGTAATGAGTTCCTTCAGCTTTGCCGACGGCGCCAAGTTCCTCCCGTCGGACGAGGAAGTGAAAAAGATGAGGCCGGCGGACTAAACCCGGCAAGCTAGGCCTCCTCTCGCCTTGCGCGGGAGGAGGCGCCCTTGTTCACGCCCTTGCGTCCATTGCGTTCGTGGACCGGGAATCCTTAGCGTCACCTGCCACATTAGAATCGCATCGAGCCGCATTTGAGCTTCAGCACCATCGTCATACAGCTACTCAACGGCCTCGCCTCGGCGTCCTCGCTGTTCCTGGTCGCCGCGGGATTGTCGATCATTTTCGGTGTCACCCGCATCGTCAACTTCGCCCACGGCTCCTTGTACATGCTAGGCACCTATATCGCCTACAGCCTGGTGAAGACCTTCGGCGCCAGCCTATTCGGATTCTGGGGCGGCGTACTCTGCGCGGGTATCGCAGTCGGCCTGTTCGGGGCGATCGTGGAACGGCTGTTGCTGCGGCGCCTGTATCACGCGCCAGAACTGCTGCAGCTGCTCGCCACCTTCGCCCTGGTCTTGATCGTGCGCGACTTCGCGCTCTGGGTTTGGGGACCCGAGGATCTGCTCGGCCCGCGCGCCCCTGGCCTGGGAGGCGCGGTCGAAATCGCGGGCCGCCAATTTCCGCAATACGACCTGTTCCTGATCCTGCTCGGTCCGGTGGTGTTGGGCCTCTTATGGCTGCTGCTCACGCGCACGCGCTGGGGCACGCTGGTGCGCGCGGCGACCGAGGATCGCGAGATGGCCGGCGCCCTGGGCGTCAACCAGGCCTGGCTGTTCACCAGCGTGTTCGCGCTCGGCTCGTTCCTTGCCGGCCTGGGCGGGGCGATCCAGATTCCGCGCGAGCCCGCAGTGCTGACCATGGACCTGACGATACTGTCAGACGTGTTCGTCGTCGTCGTAGTGGGCGGCATGGGCAGCATTTCCGGCGCGTTTCTTGCCGCGGTGATCATCGGCGTGATCAAGGCATTCTGCATCGGCATCGGCAACGTCAGCCTGTTCGGGATCGTCTTCTCTTTCTCCAAATTGACCCTGGTGGTCGAGTTCATCGTGATGGCGGTGGTGCTGGTGATCCGGCCCTGGGGCCTGCTGGGGAAAGAACAGGGCCTGCCGCGCGGCGCAGCCTCGGTCGAACCGCCGCTTTATCTGCCCTCCGCCAGCTTGATCAAACTCCTGGCGGCAGTCCTGGGACTGCTTGCTTTGCTGCCCTTGTTTTCCGATCGCTATACCCTGGTACTGCTAACCGACATCCTGGTATTCGCACTGTTCGCAGTCAGCCTGCAGTACATCATGGGGCCGGCAGGCATGCATTCCTTCGGCCATGCTGCCTACTTCGGACTCGGCGCCTACGCCGCAGCCCTCCTGTTCAAGCACGCGGTGCCGATGGAGGCTGCGCTGTTGCTGGCGCCGCTGGGCGGCGGCCTGGGTGCGCTCGTCTTCGGCTGGTTCTGCGTGCGCCTGTCGGGCGTTTATCTGGCCATGCTGACCCTGGCCTTCGCGCAGATCGCCTGGTCGGTGGTGTACCAATGGGATGATTTCACCGGCGGCTCCAACGGGCTGGTCGGGATCTGGCCGGCGCCGTGGCTGTCCTCCAAGATCGCGTTTTACTATCTCGCACTCGTACTTTGCGCCGGCGGCATCCTGATCCTCTGGCGGATCGTATTCTCCCCGTTCGGCTTCGCGCTGCGCGCCGGGCGCGATTCGCCGCTGCGCGCCGATGCCATCGGCATCGACCTGCGCCAGCGCCAATGGCTGGGGTTCGCGCTGGCAGGCGTATTCGCCGGCTTGGCGGGTGCAGTGCATGCCTTCTCCAAAGGCAGCATCTCCCCCGATGCCCTGTCGATTCCGCGCTCGGTGGACGGCCTGGTGATGGTGCTGATGGGCGGCATACAGACGCTCACCGGCGCCGTCGCGGGCGCCGCCGCCTTCACCTGGCTGCAGGACACGATCGCGCGCCAGACCGAATTCTGGCGCGCCTTGCTCGGCGGCATCATCCTGCTGCTGGTGCTCGTGTTCCCGCAGGGGATCGCCGGTTTCATCCGCGAGCGCTGGGATGCACGTGGGGCTGCCAAAGGGGCAGCGGCATGAGCCTAGGAGCAGGGGCCCCGCGAAGCGGGGATGCGACCCGGGCGAAGGCCGCAGGACGCCGACCGTATGGTCTTGATTCCGGAAACG
>Ga0334722_10000634_pt1 | contig 49901 bp, 53 predicted proteins | sample C3_bottom_MG_FD_207210 | JGI IMG/M metagenome (GOLD analysis project Ga0334722, IMG submission 207210) | Sediment microbial communities from Yellowstone Lake, YNP, Wyoming, USA - C3_bottom | ecosystem: Environmental > Aquatic > Freshwater > Lake > Sediment | place: USA: Wyoming | collected...
AAGTACGAGACCGTGGAGAAGAACACCGCCCGCGGCCCCATGATATTCGCGGTGGCCACCTCACCCTACACGGGCATCAAGGTCTGGAGGCTGATAGGCAAGAAGAAATAAGGAAAAACGGACGCCTAAATTCAAACCCTGTTTTTCCCTCGCACGTCCCTACGTCCCAGCGCGGCCGGCCTATCCCCTTAATATATTCACCTTTCTCAAAAATATTGAAATTAGAATGAAATCTATTATTATAAATGCGTGCATTATCGTACAATATAGACATAAGGCCTTGAGGACCGCCAGCTCCACGTAGAGGAGATAGGGCAACACCGCGATGCCCACAAGCCTCCAGTAGAAAAGCGCCGTGAGCAAGCCGTCCCTAAACGTGCGGAAGTAGACGGCGACCAATCCTATGTTCAGGATGAACCACACAGCGGCCAAGCCGTCCAGAGGAATCGGGCCTATATGTGCGTAGGGGCTCGACAGGACCGTCGCGCAGTCGACGGTGACGCCGGGGAGCACCGCTTGGGGGAGGTAGCAGCCAGGCGGCAGCCTGCCGAGCACGTACCATAGGTAGAGCACCAACGCCGATGCCGCCAGCCCGCCAGCGGAGAAGGCGATCAGGAGGATGAACCAGCCTGTACGCCCCATGCCGGGTGGGCGCAGGACGGTTTTTACGTTTTCGCCGCCAGCTCCTCCAACGCCTCTAGGTAATCCCTGGACTTCTGGCCTAGGCCGAATCTCGACAGGTCCCTTTCCAGTAGCTGGGGGATTTTCGATCTGTCCACGGCCCGCATCTCGCCGTTTCTGTATATGGTCAGTGGAGGCACGTCGACGTCGACCAGACCGTAGACGTGGGATAGAGGGCCTATGTGCTTGCCGCCGTAGATCAACGTGCCTATGGCCGTCTTGACGAATTCCCCCACCACGGGGCCCAGCTTGGCGTAGCTTCTGGCGCTGTAGCTGGGCCTTATGGGCCCCAATGTGTTCTTGAGGTTCGACACCGTGGTGCCTGCCCCGAAGTTGACGAAGGCGGAGACGTAGCTGTCGCCTAGATACCCGTGGTGCTCCTTGTAGGTGTAGGCGTCCACTATGGAGTTCTTGACCTCGTCCCTAGCCCTCACGCCGTAGTAGAGCGCCGTACCCTGCCTTATGTATGAGAAGGGGAGGACCTCCGACTCGGGACCCACGACGGCGGGCCCGACGACGTAGGTGTACTCGCGGGTCTTCCCCCATATCACGGCATCGCCCTTCACGACCCCGCCCACCTCGCCCCTGAGGAGCTCTATGCCGAGCTCCTTCAGCCGCGCTATGGCCCACTTCATGATCTCCACGTTGTTTGCGACAAGGTCGGCGTATGTCTCCAGAGGCTCGCAGTCTCTGAGTGTCCCGCCGCCAAGCCCCAGATCGGCTCGCCTGCTCCCGCACTCCACAGAGCCGGCCTTCAACAGATAGGGGGCCACCGATACATCTATCTTCGCCACGTCGGCGGGTATCTCGCCGTATCTCAGCTCCAACCTGCAGTGCCGATCCAGGGAGAGCGGGAGGCCTAGATCCCTCCCCCTGAGGTAGATGGTGACTCGGTCGGCCTTGTCGCACGCCGCCAGCGCCACCAGCTCGGCTATTCTGAACCCCCCAGCCACGGCCAGAGGCGGCGGGACCAACATCCTCGGCCTGAACTCGCCCACCAACGCGATCTCCACGAGCCGGCTCGGGAAGCTATTAATTATTGCTCGGCCTGAGGTCGACCCGCGCCCTGCTGGCGGCTTGTCTCCTCGAGCCATCTCGCTATAGCGTCTGTGAGCTCTGTGTAGCGGGCGAAGCCCTCCAGACGCCCCTCGCCGCACACGATATCTATCCTGCCGTCGCTCCTGCGGCGTATCCTCGGCCCCTTCCCCGTGAGGGCCTCCACCAGCGCGGAGAGCCTCTCGGCGTCCGCCTCAAGGCGTAGGCCGGGCCTCCGCTAGGCCTCCAGCAACCTAGCCTTGAGGTGTTCCTTCTCGCCCTCTATCAAGATCTCGGTCAGCTTGTTAATATCGGCGCCGTCCGCCTTCGACAAGACGGCCTCCAAGTCGTCAATGGGTATCCTGCTGGCGAGCGCGTACAGCCCCCTCCAGCCGTATCTCTCCAGTATCTCTCTGCTCTTAACGACCTCCTCCGACCTCCGCCGCACCTCCCTCTCCAAGTTGTCCGTGGAGAAATACCTCACGACGCCCAGCCTGCCGCCGCACTTGGGGCACTTCACGTCGTAGACCTCCCCGACCTTCATCAGGCCGGTCCAGCCGCAGTCGGCGCATACGAACAACATCGTCGTGTTCAGGAGCCTCGCCTTGGCGCTCTCCAGGATAAGCCTCCTCAGCCGCTCCGGCGGTATTATCTCGAGTCTGTGGGCCAGCTTATCGTAGGCCACCTTGCCCAGATGGGTCGGGCCTCTCGCCACCTTCACGGAGATCGCGCCGTCCTTGATCTTCTGGAGGACGCGCCAGAGCGAGTCGAGGTCTAGGTCTTGCTCCAAGGCCTCCCTCAAGGCCTCGTCGAACACGGGAGTGCCGCTGAAGGCCTCCACCAGCTTCCCTATGCTGACGCTATATATATCGGCCTCCTTGTCCACGGCGCCGAACCTCTTGGCCACGTGGAGGAACCTCCTCTTGAACGAGCCCGACTTGATCAATGCGGATTTCACCAGCTCGGCGAGCTCCACGGGCTGGAGGTCGGCCAGCCTCCTCAAGGCCGCCGCCACGGCGTCTGCCGGAAGGCCTCGCGACGACTGTATTATGACCGAGTAGGGGTCTTGGTGGAAGCCCACCGGCGCGTCCAGATCCCTGATCAACAGCTCGCCCAGGAGCTTCGAGAGCGTCCTGTTGGCGAGCGTGCCGAGGTGGGCGTGGATCACCACGACGTTCTCCGCGAACTGCTCGATCACCACGGTCCTGTCGTCGGGTAGATACTCCAGCGGCTGTTTATACAGCTCGTCTGCCGCATATTCGGCGGCAGACCTCGACATGCCCATACGGACCAGCGCCTCCGCGGCCTTAGCCCTATCGCCGAGCGATCTGAGCTCTCTCTTCAAGGCCCCGACGCCTTGCGCCACATCGAACGGCACAGGTATCTCCTCCCCGACCCAGCTCGGTATGGCCCCGGACGGGTCGTCGACCTCGACGACCTTTATGGCTCTGCCGTCTACCTCGGTTATCAGCCACGGCCTCCCTCTGAACACGAACTTGACCCCGGGGGCGCCGTACTCGGCCACGAAGGCCTCGTCGAGGGTGCCTATCAGCTCGCCGGTCTTGGCGTCCACCACGGCGTACTGCCTCTCGTCGGGTATCATGGAGAGCGTCTCGAAGAAATATCTGTAGAAGCCTCTGTTGCGCGGCCTCACCACTGCGTCGTCCTCCTCGAAGTAGAGGGCCAGCCTCGGCCTCAGCTGGTCCATGAACTTGACGACCCTCCTGAGCTCGTCCAGGGTCAGGTCTCTGTACGGATACGCCCGCTTGACGACCTCGTAGAGCTCCTGGAGCTTCCACCGCGGCCTCAACATGAGGAAGGCCGCCACCTGGTTCGCCAACACGTCGTAGGGCTTGTAGGGCACCTTGGTGGCCTCCAGAAGGCCTGACTTGGCCCTCCTCACTATCTCGAACGCCTCCAGGACGTCGTTTACGTCGTCCCCTATTATGACGCCTCTGGGCACCAAGGTCAGCCTGTGCCCGCTTCTGCCCACCCTCTGCACGAGCCTCACGACCTGGTGCGGCGAGAGGTACTGTATGACCAAGTCCACATGGCCTATATCTATGCCCAGCTCCAGGCTCGACGTGGCCACGACCGCCTTCAGCTTGCCGCTCTTCAAGCCGCTTTCCACCGAGAGCCTCACCATCTTGGAGAGCGAGGAGTGGTGGACAGAGGCGGGCAGGTCGGGATACGCCTGGGCCAGCCTGAAGCCCAGCAGCTCGGCCATGCTCCTCGTGTTGACGAATATCAAGGTGGTCCTGTTGGCCTCCACGAGCTCCTTTATGGTCCTCAGACGCGCCACGACGTCCTCGTGGGTCGACAGCCGTTGGGCGTCGGCGCGGTCGCCGTCGCCGGGGGTGGGCCTCACCACCTCCAGCCTCATGCGCCTCACGATGTTGACCTGCACCACCTCGTAGGGCCTCCCAGCCCCGAACAGGAACTTGGCCACCTCGTCGACCGAGCCGACGGTGGCGGAGAGCCCGATTATCTGTAGGTCTCTGCCCACGTGGTATCTAAGCCGCTCGAGCGTCACGCTGAGCTGGACCCCCCTCTTGTCCTCCGCAAGCTCGTGCACCTCGTCCACTATCACCCACCTCAGTTGCTTTAGGTGCTCCAACAGCCTCTTGCCGGTCAAAATGGCCTGCAGCATCTCAGGCGTGGTGATGAGCATATGGGGCGGGTTGCGGCTCTGCCTCTGTCTATCGGCCTCGTCGGTATCGCCGTGCCTCACGTCGACGGATATGCCCAGCCTGGCCCCCCACCACTTCAGCCTGTCCAGCAGATCTCTGTTGAGGGCGCGGAGCGGAGTTATGTAGAGGATGTATATGCCGGGCTCCGTGGCGCCTAGCTCCAAGAATTTCGAGAGCACCGGCAATATGGCCGCCTCGGTTTTCCCCGATCCAGTCGGCGCTATGATCAAGACGTTGCGGCCCTCCAGCACCAGAGGTATGGCGAGCCTCTGGGGCTCGGTGGGCTCGTCGAAGCCCCTCTCGGCTAGAGCCGCCTTGATGGCGTCGTGCAACTCGGCGAAGGCCACGACGCGGGGGACTGTCTGAAATAAAAACGTTTTGAGAATACGCCGATACTGGCAGAATAATAAATATTAATCGACCCCGCGCGCGCCTCCATGCGTCTGGTCTATCTGCTACCCCTGCTGGCCGCTCTCGCCTCGGCCTCGCAGATCTACAACGTGCTCGTTGGGCCCAACGCGACGGTGCCGGTCGCCGTCAACGGATCGACCATCTCAGTCAACGGGAGCGGGTACAGCCTGCCCCCGCTCCCGTATACATGGATAGCCCTTCCGTCAGCCGCCAAGAGCTATCTGGCGGTCGTCGGCTTGAGCTACCCCTTCTCCGCATGTCAATTCTCCTCGGCTCCAGACGGGTTCTCCATATCCTGCGGGCAGAACCAGCAGATGGCCGTGGTCTATGTCGCCTCGCCTGGCTACAGCCTCTACTGCGATCAACAGCCGCAGTCCAGCCAGAGCAGAGGCCTCGTGGACATGCTACAGTTCAACTCTCTGCGGCTCGACTGCAGGCTCGTGAGAGGGGCGGCGGGCGTCGCCTTGAGCCCCTCCATGGGGCTCATCGCCTCAGTCCTAGGCGCCGCGGCGGCGGCCCTAGGTATAGCGTTCGCCGGCCTTTTCCTAGCCGCGGTGCTCAGGCAAAAAGAAGGAGAAGCGTCTTCTCGGTGACCATACCTATCACGTTTCCGCTCTCCCTATCAACGACCGGCACTCCGCCTACGTCGTACTCCAGCATCTTCCTGACCACATCCGTCACGTAGTCGTCGGGCGAGGTCAAGAATATGGGGGACTTGGCTATATTGATGGCGTACTCGTTGACTATCTCGTCCACGTCGCCCTCTCTGGCCTTGTTGAGGGTGGCCTCGTCGGCGAGGTAGCGCAGCACGTCCTTCACGTGCAGCATCGATATGACTTTGCCCCCTTCGTCCACTATGGGGTATCTCCTGAATCTATACACGGTGATGCCCTCCAGCGCGTCCATAACCGTGGAGTATTTGGTCAATACGTACACTATCCGCGTCATCACGTCTCTGACCTGGTGGGGGAACCCCGCCTGCGCCACGATCTTCATGGCGTCCCATTCGGTGAATATGCCCATCAACCCCCCGCCCTCGTCCACTATAGGCATGGAGCCGAAGTTGTGTTTGAGGAAGAGGGATATGGCCTCGCCCACAGTCATGTCGGGCCTCGCCGTGATGACGTTCCGCGTGGCGAACTCCACGGCGGGACGCATATAGACGTCGCCGTATAGGGACTTGTTGCCGGACTCGACCAATGAATATATTGCGTCCAGGATATCCAACGCCGTTATTATGCCGATGAGGCTCCGGTCCTTCACTATGGGCAACCTCCTAATGTCCAGCTCGACCATTTTGCGCAGGGCGTCTATCACCTTCTCCCTCTCGCCTATAGTCACCACGTTCTTGGTGGCGACCTCAGCCAGAGGCGTCGACAATACGTCCACGTTCTTCGCCACTCACCATTTTATAAATGATACTGTCGGCGTATCGAAAGCCCCAGGCAGCGCTCGGGCGGCGCTAATATATTAAAGGCCGTCGGGGAGCGGCCGTGAGGATATACTTGGCGACCTCCAATCGGCATAAGGTGGCCGAGGCGAGGTACATCCTCGGCAAGTACGCCATAGAGGTCGTGCAGAAGAACGTCGAGAAGCTCGAGGTGCAGGCCGACGAAGTTGAGGTCGTGGCCGAGGCGGCTGCGAGGAGGCTGTGCGAGGAGGGGGAGGAGCTCGTCGCAGTGGAGGACGCCGGTCTTTACATAGACGCCCTCAACGGATTTCCAGGCCCCTACTCGGAGTATGTCTACCGCACCTTGGGCATAGCCGGCGTCCTCAAGCTGATGGCGGGCGTCGAGAGGAGGTCGGCGCGTTTCAAGTCCGCTGTGGCTATATGCGTGGACAAGTCCGTCGAGGTCTTCACGGGGGTCGCCGAAGGCTCGATAGCCGCGGAGCCTAGAGGCTCCGGCGGATTCGGCTTCGACCCCATCTTCGTGCCCGCCGGCCACCTCAAGACGTTCGCGGAGATGAGCCTTGAGGAGAAGTCTGCCTTGTCCCATAGGGGGAAGGCGTTCAGACGCCTGGCGGAGTGGCTCATCTCCCGGGGCCCTCGGCCGCTCGAGGCGGGCCGTCCGCCTTCCGGCAGGCGTCCGTGAGCCGCGCCATCGGGAGCTGCGCCTCGGCTGAAAATTTATAATGGGGCCTCTTCGTAGGGCCGTGCGCGTGCCTTACGCCAGAGAGGAGCTGGAAATACCCCAGGGAGTCTCGGTCACCGTGGAGAAGATAGGGCTGTTCGACTACAGGGTGGTTGTCAAGGGGCCTCTGGGCTCGGTCGAGAAGGTCTATAGGAACGTGCCGATATCTATATCCATGTCTGAGGGCAAGATAGTGCTGGAGGTCTTCGGGGCCAGGAAGAGGGAGTACGCAATATTGGGCGCGATAAAGGGCGAGCTGAAGAACGCCTTCACGGGCGTCTCCAGGGGCTGGCGGTATAAGCTGAAGATCATCTATACGCACTTCCCCATGTTGGTCAAGGTCCAGGGCAACCAGCTCACCATAGAGAACTTCCTGGGGAGGAAGTCCAAGATGGCCCTCGAGATACCCAAGGCCGTGAAGGTCCAGTTGCAAGGCAAGGAGGACATAATAGTCGAGGGGATAGACCGCGACGTCGTCAGCCAGTTCGCCGCCAACATCCAGAGGGCGACGGAGCTCCACGGCGACGAGAAGCCGGCGCCGCACGGCCGCGAGGGAGGGCTGGGCGTGGTTGACGGCATATATGTCTACGGGGTCGAGCACATCAAGTGAGCTGGAGGCGATACTGAGGAGGAAGGCCCTCCAGCTGCTGACGTCGGGCAGCCGGCGCTGTTGTGTAGCGAGGTATCCCGTCGGCTACGAGCTGAGCGGCGTGGAGGAGCTGGGCGAGGCCGTCAAGAGCTGTAGGGTCGCCTTCGTCATGTTCTTCGGGAGGGTGTGTCCCTACTGCAAGGCGTTCGATCCCATATTTAGGCATGTGGGCGCCAAGTACGCAGATCTGGCCAACTTCGTCAAGGCCGAGGTGGAGAGGTTCGCGCTGACGGCCTCCGCGCTGGGCGTCATGGGCACGCCCACCACGTTCGCTTTCGTCGACGGGAGGCCCGCCGAGGCGTTGCCCGGCTTCGCGGTGGCCCCCGTCTTCGAGCAGTTCGTCCAGCGGAATTTGAGGGACGCCCGTTGCGGCTAGGGGCCAACTGATTTAAATACATAATACGCCTGCTGTATGGCCAGGGTGGTTATAATCGGGGGAGGGGCAGCCGGCGCATCCGCCGCGGCGAGGGCCAGGAGGCTTGACCCCGACGCCGAGATCGTCATGATAGAGGCGGGCTCCATGATCACCCACGCCCCATGCGGCATACCCTACGCCGTCAGCGGCGTCGTGGCCGACCACAAGAGCCTCATGACGTACAGCCCCGAGGAGTTCGAGAAGGAGAGGAATATAAAGGTGCTCGTAAACGCCAAGGCGGTAGACGTAGATCCCGACAAGAGGACGGTGACTGTCGTCAGAGGCGGCAGAGGCGAGACTCTGCAGTGGGACAAGCTGATAGTGGCCACGGGGGCGAGGCCTCTGGTGCCGAGGATACCCGGCGTCGAGCTACCCGGCATATTGACCGTGAGGTTGCCCGACGACGTGCCGATACTGAAATCGGAGCTCGCCGGCGCGTCCACAGTGGGCGTTGTGGGAGGCGGATATATCGGCGTGGAGATGGCCGAGGCGCTTCTCCACCTGGGCAAGAAGGTGGTCTTGTTCGAGATGATGGATCGGCTTCTCCCTGCCGCCCTAGACGCCGACATGGCCTCCCTAGTGGCCGACGAGATGAAGAAGCGCGGCGTCGAGCTCCACCTGGGCGAGAAGGTCGTGGAGTTTAGGGGATCAGGCGGGAGGGTTTCGGCCGTCGTGACGGATAAGGGCGAATATAGGGTGGACAAGGTGATACTCGCCGTGGGCGTCAAGCCGGATGTGGATCTGGCCTTGAAGGCCGGCGCTAAGCTGGGCGAGACGGGCGCGGTGGCCGTCAACGAGTACATGGAGACGGCCGCGCCGGACGTCTACGCCGCGGGCGACGTGGCCGAGAAGGTGCATAGGCTCACGGGCCGCAAGGTCTGGATTCCGCTGGCCCCCTCGGCCAACAAGGAGGGGCAAGTCGCCGGCGGCAACGCGGTCAAGGGGAGGGCGTTGAGGTTCCCCGGGGTGGTGGGCACCGCCGTCACGAAGTTCTTCGACCTATATATAGCGAGGACCGGCCTGGGCGAAGAGGAGGCCCAGAGGCTCGGCATAAAGTACGACAAGGCGGTGATCAAGGCGAGGACCAAGGCCCAGTACTACCCCGGCTACGCGCCGGTACACGTCAAGATGCTCGCCGATCAGTCGGGGAGAATCTTGGGAGTCCAAGTCCTCGGGTGGGACCATATAGTCGCCGCATATGCGGACATAGTCGCCGTGGCGATCGAGCGCGGCGCAACCATAGAGGATCTGTTCTTCGCTGATATAGGCTATATGCCCGCGACGGCGCCCGTCTGGCATCCTCTAATAGTCGCCGCAAGAGTTTTATCAAGAGGCAAACTCTGAGGTGTAGCAAGTCGTAGTCGATTGTTATAAACAAGCCGGTTTTCAAGCATCATGATAACGGTTATAGGAAGCGGAAGAGTTGGCGCCACGACCGCCGCGATGCTGGGCCTAATGGGCCTAGACAACAAGATAGTTCTGATCGACATAGTGAAGGGCCTTCCGCAGGGAGAGGCCCTCGATCTGAACCACATGTCGTCGATATTAGGACTCGACGTCTATTACACGGGCTCTAACGACAACGCCGACATGAGAGGCAGCGATCTGGTGATAGTCACGGCCGGTCTCCCGAGGAAGCCCGGAATGACCAGAGAACAGCTGTTGGGGCAGAACGCCGAGATAGTACACAACATAGGGAAGGACATAGCCAAATATGCCCCCGACTCTGTCGTCATCTTGACCACAAACCCGCTGGACGCCATGACGTACGTCATGTGGAAAGCCACGGGCTTTCCGCGCGAAAGGGTGATAGGCTTCAGCGGGGTGCTAGACGGCGGCAGGCTGGCGTTCCACGCCGGGCAGAAGCTGGGCATATCGCCAGCCTCGATAATCCCGATAGTCCTCGGCCAGCACGGCGAGAGCATGTTCCCGGTTCCCGGCAAGAGCTTCGTATACGGCGTGCCGCTAGATAGATTGCTCAAGCCCGAGGCGATGAAGGAGGTTGTCGACGAGACCGTCAAGGCGGGTGCCAGGATAACCGAGCTCAGAGGCTTCTCCTCCAACTGGGGCCCCGGCGCGGGCGTTGCCCTCATGGCCAAGGCCGTGAAGAGAGACGAGAGGAGGGCCCTAATAGCGTCCGTGGTGCTTAGGGGCGAATACGGCGTCACGGACGTGCCCGTGGAGGTGCCGATAGTGCTGGGCAGAGGCGGCATGGTCAAGGTGCTCGAGGTGGAGCTGAGCGTCGACGAGAAGGCCAAGTTAGCCCAAAGCGTCGATGCCATACGCAAACTATTAAACTCCCTGCCGGAAAAATATAGGTGAGTGAGGTAATCGTCGAGATCCAAGGCCCCCTGGTTTTTAGGCTCGTCCACGACAAGGAGCTGGGGTATCTATACGCACAGATACCCGTAGGCAAGAGGTTGCCGGGAGTCGTCGTCAGGGAGATAAGGACGGCGACCCACGACCCGTGGCGCTACGTGGAGGGCATGGGGCTTCTGCTGGACATATCTGCATGGACTAACGAAAGCGACTTGGATCCGCAAGCCGTCGGCAAGGCCCTGGAGGCCAAATACAGAGAGATACTGGACGCAATAAAGAAGATAGTCGACGAGGCAGGCGAGGCGAAATCCGGGCGGAGGAGGCGGAGAGGCCGGAGGAAGAAGTCCAGGAGGTCTAGATCGAAGAAGAGTAGAAAGAAGGGTCGAAAAAGTAAAAAATGACATACGGATAGCCGGTCCATGTCCGAAGCAACGCCGATAGGACCTGCGCCAGCCGAAGTGCCGCACATAGAGGTCGACGAGGAGACCAAGGAGATCATAAAGGAGACGTTGTCGCAGATGGAGTCCCCTGTCGAGGTCAACTTCTTTTATAGCAACGACTGCGGAGGGAGGGAGACCAATTGGTGCGTCCCCACTGAGGAGCTTCTGGACCTGCTGGGCCAGTTGGCCCCGCCGGAGAAGCTGTTGATAAAGAAATACGACGTGACTAAGGACCGAGAGGCGGCGGCTAAATTCGGCGTCGAGCCCTCTAGGATACCCGCGGTGTATTTCGGCGATGGTTTCATAAAATACTGGGGGGCGCCTCTAGGCGAGGAGGTGAGGGCGTTCATAGAGACGATCGTGAGGCTTTCGACTAAACGCACTGGCCTGAGGGCCAGGACTAGAAACGAGCTCGCGGCCTTCGCCGAGAAGGCCCAGAAGAGGGTCTACGTAATGACCGTGGTGACTCCGTCGTGCCCATACTGCCCCTATGCCGTCTTGCTGGCCAATATGTTCGCCTACGAGAGCAAGGGGAAAGTCGTATCCATTATGGTCGAGGCCTACGAGAACCCCGACATAGCTGACCAGTATGGAGTCACCGGCGTGCCTGCCGTAATACTTATGCGCGAGGGCGACCCCACGGGCAATATGGAGTTCGTGGGGGTGCCGCCTGAACACGAGCTGCTGGCTCGCGTCAAGGAATACGCAGGCGTTCAGTGATTAGGCGAAGAGGTTCTGTAGTTTCCCGAAGAGCTCGCTCCACAAGCCCAGGCCGGCTGCCTGGGCCAGCAAAAGGGCCCCGAGGGCTATCGACACGACGCCAACTATAAGCTCGAGCCTACTGCCCCATTTGCTCAACTTCATGGACTTCACCGCGGCTTTTTTGCCCCATCTAGACACGGCCTTGAGGATGACGTAGAGCGCGACGGCGAGGCCCAGGGCGTAGGCCAACATTATGGCGAAGCCGTCCAGGAAGTTGCCCGACACAAGCGCCGAGACGGCGGCCAGGCCCATGAAGGGCGCTATGCAAGGGGTCCATACTGCGCCGAGCGACAAGCCGAGCGCGAAATCGCCGGCGCCGCGGGCCGCCTTGGAGGCCTTGGTCTGTAGCCCGGACATGGCCGTCACGAATCTCCGCTCGAGCGAGGGGACCGCCAGCAGAAGCCCCAGCGCAATGAGCACGGCGCCTCCGGCTCCCTCCAGAGCCGCCTTGAAGCCCGAGGCGGCTTGGCCCAACGCAGAAACGAGGACGCCGAAAGCGCTGAACGCGAGGACCATGCCTGCGAGGACCTTCCAGAGGCTACGACGCGCGGCCATGGCCACGGCTCCGACCGTTAAGACGGGGAGGACGCAGGGAGAGAATACGCTGGCCGTCCCAACCGCGAACGCCACAGGGAGCGTTAAGAACAATTGCGCGTTGCCTTGAGCAACGGCCCCGACCGCAGCGCCTTGTTGCCGAGCCTCGGCGCCTGTCGGCGACGGCGTTGCTCCGAAGCCCGATAGTTGCAGGAACTCGAGGAAGCCCTGGGGCGGGAGACCGCCCACCAGAAGGCCCTTAAGGTACAGCTTGCCGCCTACGTCGTAGCCCACCAGCATGGTGGGGGTCCCCAATATGGGGACTTGGTACGGGCCGAAGTAGGGCTTGGTGTAGCCCGCCTGTCCGTTCTCCACGATGAAGACCGACCCGTTTATGTAGACCGGCACCGAGCTTATAGGCGTATAGGTTATGTCTATAGAGATTAGGTTGAGCCCGGACAAGGCCGACGCCACGGTGGAGTTTGTGAAGACCTGGGTCTCCATGTACTGGCAAGCCGGGCAACCCACCTCGTTGATGAAGATAAAGGTTGGGCCTTGATGCGACGCGAGGTAGGCCTCGAGATCCTGGAGGCTGGACGCCTCGTAGAACTTCAAGGCGCCTATCTGGGTCAAGGATCCCGCGAGCGCCGTCCCGGCTAGGAGCAAGACGACGAGGAGGGAGCGCATTGCTAAATATGTTTGTACCTATTTAATCATGGATGCCTTGCGGAGGATAGCCAAGGCGTCGAGCGAGGGCATCATGTGGAGGGCCTACGTGGCCGCCAGGACCCTGGCTGAGATGGCGGCCAGAGCCGTCGTGGAGGCGGGTCTCCCCAGGCCGGAGAGATGCGAGGACCTACCGCGGGTTCTGGCGGGGAGCGTCCTCGACGCCGCCGACTCGGCGAAACTCGCAGAGGTTTTAAAGACGGCGAAGACTCTGCACAAAACCCAGGATCCTGCCGTCGCGAAGAAGATAGCCGACGATGCCGTAGAGCTCGTGGAGCGGCTTGCGAGAGCAGCTAGGCGTAGATACCCCGTCGTTGAGACGAGGGAGGGCGTTAGATACGCCTTAAAGGCGGCGGGAGTCAAGGCGGCTTACTCCATAGGCCCCGGCGAGCTCGCCGTAAGGGCCGATAGACCTCTCGGGCTTGAGGAAAAGCTTAGGCTAGCCGCCGAGCTTTCCGCCGAGCTGGGAATTCCGCCCGACAGGCTTATCGTCGGAGATCTGGCCGAGCCCGGAACTCTCGAAAGAACCATAAGGGAGGGAAAGTTGATCTACGCAGACGATCTAGATGACGAGATAAATTGGCTTTCAGAAAGATATACAGAGTACATATGCTGTTGACAGAACCTTAGTTGCCGACGGCCTTCGGAAGGCCGGCCGTTCGTCTTGAAAACTAATAAGGTCGAATGGCTGCTAAAAATATGGCGATAAGGGAAGGGGACATCATCGTGGCGACTACGCCGTATGTGCCTGGGCATAGGGTCGTCAAGGTGTTAGGCATAGCGCTGGGCATCACGGTGAGGTCTAGGGGCCTAGGCGGCAGATTCCTCGCCGGCTTGAGGGCTCTGGCAGGCGGAGAGATCACGGAGTTCACCGAGCTGGCTGAACAGGCGAGGAGGCAGGCCATAGAGAGGATGGTAGAGCACGCGAGGTCGCTTGGGGCGAACGCCGTGATTAGCTTCAAGCTTGACTCCAACGAGATAAGCGAATACATGGATGAGATAATAGCGTACGGCACGGCGGTCGTCGTGGAGCCAGAGCAAGGAGCCGGCCGCGTCGTTGTGGAGTGAGCGGCGCCTAGACCTAAAAACACGCGGTTGCGGTCGGTATTTCCACGCGGCCTGGAGATGCTGGGGGAATTGCGGCGCGGAGAGGGCCGAAGCCGCTGGGCCTATGTCCACACCGCAGCCTTGTCGGCGCTAAGTGGTTGGAGATGTTAAGGGACGGGAGACCCACGGCTTGACCCAAATCCTTCACTAGTTGATCGAGGCATACGACGATATTCAGATAATATATAACAATATAGCAGGTTGCTCTGTCGTAGAATATGTTTTATTTTTGTATTTATTGGTTATTATTCATTATGTTATATAATATTTATTATATCTGAGAAACTCGTTTTACACTATATATTTATGGCGACGCTATCGGCGTCTCCGGTATAGCCGGCGGATCTAGAGCGCGTAGTAATCGTATTTCTCCACCACGGGTCTGCCGCGCTCTAGCGATTCTTTTACGCACATCAAGATCTCTTCGGCTATGGGCTCCGGGGGCGGCAACCGCTTCGATACGCCTCTGCGGTTTTTGACGATCTCTACGCGCTCCATCTCGTCGTTGAGTACGCCTATCGTACATAGATAGACGTAGTAGAGCGTCTCCTCCAGGCCGGCTCCTCTGGCTCCGGCCGATCTGGCCACCTGCCTCGCCAGGCCCTCCGCGAATTCGGCGAGCTCCTCAGGGATCACGGCCTACGGAAATTTCCAAAATAAATATATTTATTTCCCGATAAAAGCGATTTTTTACTAATATTTGAGTAATCATCTAAGGAAAATAAAAATCGGTAGACCTATTTGTTTATTGATACGGGGGTTGACCCGAAAAAGATGCGTACCTAGATCAACTCCTCTGCCCTCAGCTTCACCATGTGGTGGACGTCGCCGAACTTCATCCGAAGTATGTCTAGGCCTCTGCGGGTCAACGCCACCTGGTTGTCCTGCAGCTTGACCGCGCCCAGGCTCTCCGCCGCGTTTAAGACGTGGTAGAACTCGTCCAGGGTTAGGTGTAGGCTTTTCGCCAGCTCGCCTATATGTGCCCTCCCCCCGAAGTCGAGAAGCAGCTTTAGGAATCCCAGCAGACTGTCGGCGTCTACGTTTTCCACATGCATATTCGATATCGTCTTTATAAGCTTGTGCCCGACTGTGTGCCGGCCTCCAAGCGGCTCGATGGACGATTTCCCGCGCCCGTCGCCGCCTCCGGCGTCTTCCGCGTCTGGCTAAGTCGATATTTTTATAGGGGCTGTAGATCTCCATGGGCCTTAAGATGGAGCAATACGGCATGGTCCTCAGCGAAGTCGAGTCCGGGCCCGGCGGAAAGAGGACCTTGGAGCTTCTCTTCGGCCCTCAGCATCCCTCCTCTGGCCACATCCGCTTTTTCGTGGAGCTCGATGGAGATATAATAGTGGACATAAGGCCCGACCCCGGCTTCGTCCATAGGACCATGGAGAAGCTCGGGGAGACGCGGCACTTCATGATGAACATACCGCTTTTCGAGAGGCTGTCTCTGCCGGATGCCATAAACGTGACGTGGGCCTACTCCATGGCTGTGGAGAGGATGTTGGGCTACGACGTGAGCGAGAGGGCCGAGTACCTCCGCACGCTGTTCGGCGAGATGAGCAGGATATCGGTCCACCTCTACGACCTCGGCATACACGCCATAATGATAGGGTCATCCACCGGCTATATGTACGGCTTCGGCCTCCGCGATCTTTTGGTCAATCTATGGGCTATAGCCACCGGCGCCAGGACCACGCCGACCTGGGTCCTGCCGGGAGGCGTCAGGAGGGCGCCGCCCAAGGTCTTCTACGAGAGGCTGGCCGGATTCCTGGACTTTCTGGACAGGAAGATGGACGAGTTCTACAGGCTGGTCGTCAAGAACCCGGTGGGCTACTACAGGCTTAAGGACGTGGGCTACCTCAGCAAGAGCGACGCCGCGGCGTATCTGGCCACCGGGCCGGGGGCGAGGGGCTCCGGCGTCGATTGGGACGCGAGGCGCGATATGCCCTACGGCGTGTATAAACAGCTGGAGTGGGAGGTGAGGGTTCACGACGAGGGCGACTCTCTGGCCAGGGCCCTAGTCAGGATCGAGGAGGTGAGGGAGGCCGCCAGGATAATCAGGCAACTGCTCAAGGCGATGCCCATGGACGGCCCGCTGGTGGGCCACAACGCCACCCACAAGATTCCCCCCAAGGAGAGGGAGATGCTTAACGAGCATGTGAGGATGAGCGGCTACTACGTCACAACGACCAATCTGGCCGAGGGTACTGGCATGACCGAAGGCGGCAGAGGGCGGTATTTCTTCCAGGTCTTCGGCGCCGGCACCGAAAGGCTCTTCAGGGTCAGGATCTCGACCCCCTCGTGGCAGAACTTGAGGGCGTTCATGAAGGCTACTATAGGCGCCAGGCTGATGGACCTGCCAGCTATCTACGGCAGCTTCGGCTTCTTCCCGCCGGAAGCCGATAGATAACTTAAAAAAGGATTCTTTACTTAGGGCTATGGAGATCCCCTCCTGGCTCCTTTCCCCGCGGCTGTGGGATTTTCTCTTCGACGGAGTGGTGTCCACCTTGATACTCCTCACGATCGTCTGGGCGGAGCGGAAGATAGCGGCGAGAGTCCAGATGCGCGTTGGCCCCTTCCACGTGTCGCCTAGGCTGGGCGGCTACTTCCAGCTGATTGCAGACGCCGTGAGGTTCGTCATGCAGGAGGTCATAATCACCGTAGACTCGTACCGCATCTTGTTCGTAGCCCTCCCGCCGCTCTTCGTAGCTCTGGCCCTCATGCCGTCGTTCATGGTGCCGCTCTCCCCCTACCTCGCCCTCCTGTCCAGGCCCTCTCTACACTACGGCATAATCATGGCTCTGGCTGTGCTCTTCTACCTCTTCATAATCGTGGTGGGCATAGGCTGGGCGGTCAACAACCGCTTCGCCTATATAGGCGCCGCGAGGGAGGCCTTGATAATAACGGCCTACGAAATACCTTTGCTGGACGCCTTCGTCAGCATGTTCATGACGTACAAGACCATAGACCCCATAGAGATAGTGGCCAAGCAGACCTATATCGTCGGGGCGCTCTACAACCCGCTGGCCTTTATCGTCTACATAATAGGCGTCGCGATGGCCACCAGCCGTTTCCCCTTCGAGATAGCGGACTACGAGGGGGACGTGGCGACGGGCCCCTACAGCGATTTCTCCTCCATATTCCTCGCTCTGACGTACGCCGGCGGGATATACATAGCGTTGTTCTCCTACTCGCTTCTCGGCGCCTTGGTCTTCCTCGGCGGATGGGCCCCCATAGCGCCCGGCCCGTGGCCGGCGGACCTCTGGGGCAATCTAGCCGCAGCCGCATGGGTCATGATAAAGACGTTCATCCTCATGCTCTTCTTCGTATTCCTGCGCTCAGTTATGCCGGTGGCCAGGCTGGACCACACGCTGTCTTTCAGCTGGCGCTGGGTCTTGACCATCTCGTTGGCCGCCACCGCGGTGTCCGCGGCTGAGTATTTCCTGTTGTAGCCATGGCGGGCCAGAAGGTAAGCGAGGCCATAAGGGCCGTCTTAGACGTGATAGGGCTCGGCCTCAAGTATACGCTTAGGCCGGAAAGGCTGACGATCTACTACCCCTACGAGGTGCCCGACTATATGGGCAGAGTCAGAGGCTGGATAGGGCTCTGGACCGAGAGGTGCACCTCCTGCATGATATGCGCCCGCATATGCCCGACAAACGCCATAAAGATGTACATGGAGAAGAACGGGAGGCGTTACCCCGGCATAGACTACGGCCGCTGTATAATGTGCCACTACTGCATAGACGCGTGCCCCGCCTACGCCTTGTACCCCACCGACATGAGGGACTTGGCGTTCTACAGACACGAGGACATGATATATACCCCCGACATGATGAGGAAGCCGCCTCAAGTGCCCAAGCTCGTGCCGCAGGTGGTTAAGGTCGTCCATGAGTACTCCAGGGGACGCGTGGTCAAGGTAAGGCTGGGCGAGCCCGGCGAACACAAGCCGCTCCCGCCGGCGCCCTCTGTGCCGGTCGTGGAGAGCTAGGCCGAGATACAGCAGAAGGCCCTAGGGGCATCTCGGCGGTTACGCCTCCGGCCCTACGCCATACTCAAGGGCTACGGAGACGTGGGGTACGGGCAAACTCTTTTTGCACTTGACCCAAGAATTATTTAAAAGGACGTTGTTCTGCACCCTATATGTTCCTGGAATATCTAGTCCTGGCGGTTGCCCTAATCTTCGGCGTCCTCGCAGTTTTGGTTAAAGACAACGCCGTAGCCGCGCTGAGCTTGGCGTTCTCGGCCGCGACTGTCGCCGCCTACTACGCCCTAGCCGGGCTGATGGCTGCCTCCTTCCTGGTCTTCGTGGTCTACATAGGCTCTGTGATACTCATGGTTATAGTTACCGCGTCCATGTACGGCGGCTTCTTCGACTACCCACGGCGGTATAAGGCGGCCGTGGCGGTCCTCGCCGTCGTTGCCGCCTTGCTGTTATGGGCCCTGATCCCGCAGGCGCCGCCTCAAGTGAGCCAGGAGCTACAGCCCAACTTCGACCTCCTCGCCTTGATAGCGGCTCTGCTCGTGTCGTCCCTAGTGGTGGCTATAGAGGTGGCGAAGAGGGTATGATCGCGGCTATCGCCGTCGGGCTCGTGCTGATCGCCGTGGGGCTCTACGGACTTGCGGCTAGCAGAAACATGGTGCGGCTCTTGATAGCCGTTGAGGTCGTCGTCGTGGGGGCCCTCGCGACGCTTGCGCCGGTCCTATCCACAGCCCCCTCGGTGGGTCTCTGGGCCCTCGTGTTGCTGATATCCATGGCCGCCGGCGAGGTTGCCATCATAGGCGCCGTGATATATATGACGTACGCCGTAGCAAAGACCACAGACCTAGAGGAGCTCAGGTCGGGCAGAGATAGGCCATGACGGGCTTGGCTCTCTACGCCTCGATATTGTTGCCGATGGCCCTCTCGCTGGTCGCCTACGTAGCCGCCAGGCGCTCCACCCAGGCGGCCGCCTACATAAGCGCCGTCGCGCTACTGCCCCTACTCGCCATCTCGTCCCTCTCTCTGTTCGGCGGGTCGAGGTACCTCGGCTCGGCCGGGACAGGCCTTTGGTCGATCTTCTCGCTCTATCTAGAGCCGTACAACGCCGCCTATGTCTTCACGGTGGCCCTTGTGGGCATAATGGTCGCCATATTCTCGGCCCCCTATATGGAGCACAGAGCCGAGGAGCTCGGCGTGAGGAACACGACATTCTATCTCACCTACGGCTTCTTCCTCGGCGGCCTGGCCGGCGCCTTCGCGGCCCAGAACCTCTTCGGCATCTATATCTTCATAGAGGTGGCGCTGATAGCCTCCTTGTTCCAAGTGCTGTACTACGGCTATGGGGACAGGGCGAGGATCACCGTAATGTACCTGGTCTGGTCCCACGTAGCTGCGCTCCTGATGCTCGCCGGCTTCATAGTGCTCTACCTCAACGGCGTCACCACGGTCCCCGTGCCGGCCACCGCGGCCGGGGCCCTCCCCAGGAACCTGCTCTACCTCGCCGTGTTGCTGGTCTTGCTGGGGTCTTTCATCAAGATGGCCGCCCTCGGCGTCCACATGTGGCTTCCGTACGTCCACGCCGAGGCGCCCACACCTCTGTCGGCCCTCCTGTCGCCGGTGCTTGTCGGCTTCGGAGGCTACGTGATCTCCATAGTGGCCCTTCCGCTGATGCCGCGGAGCTGGTTCCTCCCCTTGACTTGGTACGGCATAGCGACGGCGATATACGGCGGCATGATGGCGTATACCCAGAGCGACATCAAAAGGCTTTTCGCCTATTCCACCGTATCGCAGATGGGATACATGATCCTCGCCCTCTCGCTCCACAACGCCTTCGGCCTCACGGCCGCCGCGTTGATCTACATCAGCCATGGGCTGGGCAAGGCCGTCCTCTTCATGACCGCCGGCTACTTCATAATGCATCTACACACCCGCGATATAGATAGAATGGGCGGCCTCTACGGCTACAACTCAGCCCTGGCCGGCGCCGCCGTAGTGGGCTTCTTGAATCTAGCCGGCATATTGACCATAGGCATGATATCGGAGATCACATTGGCCACGGCGCTAATTAAGACGTACCTCGGTATGGAATATATAGAGTTATATATAGCCTTCGCCGCTATGCTCGTCGTCACAGGCATCTACGCCTTCGCCACCATAAGGAACGTCTTCTTCGGGCCGCCCAAGATAGGCGGAGCCGGCCCGTACGACGCGGCCCTCGTGGCCATCGTGTCCACCGCCCTCCTCTCTGTGTTGCTGTTCCTGCCGCCGATGTCGTCAAGCCTCTGGACCAACATAAGCGTATACGTACAAAACCACCTGGTCCCGGTAGGCCTATGAGCCCCGAATACGCGTTCCTGACGATATTCCTGCCGTTGATAGCCTCCGTACTCAGCCTCTTCCTGCCTGGGGAGAAGGCCAAGGCTTGGCTGGTTGTCCTCGGCTCTCTGCTGTCGGCGGTCTTCTCCGTGCTGACGTACTCCCCGCCGGTCTCGGGCATATACACGGAGACCTACTCAGTGCCGTGGATACCCCAGCTTGGCATATACATATCGCTCCATCTGGACCAGTTCAGCGGGGTCATGGGCATGTTGGTGGCCTGGCTGGTCTTCTTCATAGTGCTGTACAGCGTGAAGTATATGGAGGGCGACTACAGGCCGGGGTGGTACTGGTTCTTCATGGGCTTCTTCGCGACGTCGATGCTCATAATCGTATATGCCGACAATCTGTGGTTTCTCCTCGTCGGCTGGGAGGGGGTCGGCCTCGCCTCCTGGGCCTTGATAGGCCATTGGTATAAAGACGACGAGCCCGACGTCAAGTGGGTTGGGCATCCAGGCGATCGGGTGGCCCTCGTGGACTACAGCTGGCCGCCGTCGAAGGCAGGCCTCCGCGCGATTTTAACGATAAGGACAGGAGACTCGGCGTTCCTCGTGTCGCTCGCCTATATATTCATCGCCCTCGGGACGGTCCAGCTGTCGAGCCTGTTTAGGCTCGGATCTGCGGTGTCCGCCCTAGGCCTACTTCCGCTCTTCCTCTTCCTCATGGGGCCGTTGACCAAGTCGGCCCAGTTCCCCTTCACCGAGTGGCTCCTCACCGCCATGACGGGTCCGACCAGCGTCTCGGCGTTGATACACGCAGCCACGATGGTCAACGCAGGCGTCTACCTCCTCATAGTGACTGCTCCCATATTCGCGTCGGTGCAGGGAGCCCAGACATACTTCCTGGCCGTGTTGATATTCGGCGCGTTGACCGCCATACTCTCGTCGATAATAGCGCTGACAGTAGACGAGTTCAAGCTGGTCCTGGCGGGCTCCACCGCGGCCAATCTCGGCATAATAGCGGCCGCCACGGGCGGCGCCGGGCTCCTGGGGCTATCCGGAGGGGGCGCGGCGCTTATCGCCTTGCTGTGGATAGCCTTCATGCAGATCGTCGGCCACGCCATCTCCAAGGCGCCGTTGTTCATGGGGTATGGCGCTGTGATACATGAAAGCAGCACGAAATACCTCGGCGCCGTCGGCAGGCTGGGCCGCTACATGAGGGTGACCTCACTGGCGCTCTGGCTAGCCATGCTGTCGCTGATAGGCACGCCGCCGTTCGCCGGGTTCTTCACCAAGGAGATGGCCGTCGAAAACATATCGGCTGGGCTCGACGCCGTCGGGCTCTCGGGCGTATTAGTCGTGGGCCTCATAGCGTTCCTCGCCCCGCTCTACGGGCTCAGGCTACTTGGCCTCTCGCTGGTCCACGGCCCCGAGCCCAAGGAGCACATCCACGAGGCGCACCCCATAATGTGGATACCCTACACGGTCCTGGCCTTCGCCGCGTTGGGCGTAGGCGGCTACCTGGCCTATCTCTATGCAGACGAGCTGGCGAGACTCGTCGCATCGCCCGGCTTTTTGGCCTTCCTAGTGGGCTTCGCCGCGGCTCTTGCGCTCTACGTATTGAGGCCCGGCGTAAGGTCGCGTGCCTTGACGCCGCTCTGGAGGATAGGCTACAGGAGGTTCTATCTGCCTTGGCTATACGACGGGGTCTTGGTCTGGGTATACCACAACCTGGCTCACTTGATCTACTGGGCGGTTGACCGCGGCGTGATAGACAATCTATACCACGTAGCGTTGCCCTGGGCCTTCGGCAAGATCTCCGCCGCGTTTAGACGCCTGCAGACCGGGAGCCTCAGCTGGTATCTGCTCTACGCCATAGCGGGCTCTCTGGCACTCATACTGCTGGTGTTGCTATGATCGACCCGTTCTTCCTCGTCGTGCTGGCCTTCGCCGCGTTAGCGCCCCTTGCGCTTAAGGTCGACGGGCGCTATCTGGCCGCCGCCATGGGGGTAGCGATCTTCGCCATGGCTTTCTTCGTACCGGAAGCCGCGTTCTTCTTCACGTTGCTGGGCGTCCTGGCCATAGCGCTGGCCCTCGACTGGCCTTACGGCGGGCTCGGGCTGGCCCTGGGCCTCTCCGCCACATCCACGGCGCTCGCCGCCTATGCCTACTATAGAGTGGTCACCGCGCCTCAATATGCGCTGAACTACGCCTTCGCGGGGCTGGCCGCTCTCGCCGTGTCGACCACCAGCGTGTACGGCCTCCTCGCATCCGGGAGGAAGCGGGAGAATTTGGAGGGTGCCCTCAAGTACCTCATCTTTTCGGCCGTCGGCAAGACCCTAATGGTGCTCGGGTTCGCCATCGCGCTGTACATAGCGCCGACCCTCGGCTGGGTCCTGCTGGCCTTGGGCTTCGTCTTCGAGCTGGGGCTGGTGCCGGCCCACCTCTGGATGGTCGACGCGTTTGCCCTCTCCACGCCCAAGGGCGTGGCCGCGCTCACCATATTCGGGGAACTGACGCCGTTGCTGGTACTGCTGACCCTACTGAACGTGGTGCCTATGGCCAAAGCCGCCGCATTCGCCCTGCTGGTCGTGGCGCTCACGTCTATGACCTTCGCCAACGTGGCTGGCCTCACGGCCAGGACCTTCGGCCGCATCCTCGCCTATTCGTCCATAGCACATATGTCCTACGCCGTAGCCGCCGCAGCTCTTGTTTTCTACTTCGGGAATAAGCCCGTCTCTCTGCCTCTTGTGGGCACAATGTCGGCGTTCTCCGTGGCGTCGCTCGTGATTGTGCTCGAAGGGCTGACCTCGGGACTCGGCAAGGCCGGCATATTCGGCGCCCTCACGGTGAGGCACGCCGACACCGTCCCCGAGAGGCGCGTTCTCTCAAATACGCTCAACGTGCTGTCCCTATTGGGCGTGCCGCCTCTACTCGGCTTTTGGCCTAAGCTCTTGCTGATACTTCTGTCCCTCGCCTTGGGCCAGGTGGGCGTCGCAGTGCTGGTTATACTCAACAGCGCTTTGGCGACCCCCTACTATCTGCGCGTCTTCAGGCAGGTCGTAGAGCCGGCCGGCCCAAGCGCCGACAACGCCACGTCGGTGCTCACGTCGACGCTTGCGGTGATCCTCGGCGTAGCGGCGCCCCTACTGCTCGTTGTGCTCATACCTTAAAAAATCCTGTTTTTCCCCGTCCATGATCGAGAGGACGCTGGTCATAGTTAAGCCTGACGCGGTCAAGAGGGGGCTCATCGGCGAAGTGATCTCGCGGATCGAGAGAGCCGGCTTGAGGATAGTTGCGGCGAAGATGGTCTGGGCCTCCAGGGAGCAGATGGCCGGCTTCTACCCTAGCGACGAGTCTTGGCTCAGAAGCGTGGGCAACAAGACCCTCAATAGCTATAGGGAGATGGGGATAGACCCCAAGGCGGAGCTGGGCACCGACGACCCGACGGAGATAGGCAAGATGGTGAAGGGATGGCTGATAGACTACATGACCGAGGCCCCCATACTTCTCATGGTCGTCGAGGGCAACCACGCCGTAAGCGTGGTCAGGAAGCTGGTGGGCAACACCCTGCCCTATAAGGCGGAGCCGGGCACGATCAGAGGCGATTTCTCCTCGGACAGCCCCGACTTGGCCAACAGGGAGAGGCGGTCCATCCGTAACTTGGTCCACGCCAGCGACAGCCCGGAGGAGGCGCGGCGGGAGATATCGTATTGGTTCAAAGAAGGGGAGGTATTCAGCTATAGGTAGCCGTTCAACGTGGCCGACTTTATCTCCAGCCTTCTGGGCGCGAAGCTGTAACATTCGTTGCCGGTATAGGGCGATTTCGCCACGGCGAGGCGGACGGGCGCCCCTCTGGAGGACGGCACCTCCACCACCTGGTACTGGTCTGTGACGAACGCCCTCCCGGCCGCTATGTCGTAGAACCTCAACGGCCGCCTCACGGAGGTGAGGCGCCTCCGGCAATAAATAGGCATCAGCCCCGACAGGAATTACCTCACCGCTCGGAGGCGGCACACCGCATCACCGACCGATAGAGACGGCCGGTTAATAAGCTAGTGCGTCGATCTGCCGCAGTAGGGTTTCCAGGGGCCGGGACTGCCTACTTCGATATGTCGGTGCCCTTGGTCTCCGGCAACGCCAACAAGGCCACGGCGAGTGCGGCCGCGGCTACGACATATGTATAAAGCGCCACGCCGGCGAGCGGGTTTTTGAGCGCAAGGCCTATGGCCCCCACTATCGACGGGGTGAAGCCGCCGAAGAAGCCTATGCCTATGTTGAACGCTATGGACATGCCGCTGTATCTAACCCTCGTGGGGAAGAGCTCGGCCAGCGCCGTGCCCAATATGCTGAACGTAAACGCCGTGGCTCCTATAAGCGCGAAGACCGCCAGAACCGCAACGGCGAGATCTCTAGACGTGGAGAGGAGTGTATACAGGGGATAGTAGGTCGCTATGCCTAGGACGAGGCCGATCACGTACACAAGTCTCCTGCCCAGCCTATCGCCGAGCCAGGCCGCGAATATGTAGAGGGGCAACTGCAGGATGGCGGCCGTGCCGACTATCGCGTTGGCCTCGACGGGGCTCCACTTCGGCACTGAGGTGAGGAACGTGAATATATATGCCGTGGACGTATAGGCCAGGACGGCGTGCCCGGCGGCAATAGCTATTCCGACCAGTATCCACCTCCAGTACTTGGCGAAGGCCTCGACTATGGGAACCTTCGCCACGGCTCCGGTCCCCCTCAGGGCTTCGAACAACGGCGTCTCGGCCAGCTTCAGGCGCAGATATGCGCCCAAGGCGGTTAGGACAAGCGCCAGGAGGAACGGGATCCTCCAGCCCCACGACGCGAAGGCTTGCTGCGTGAGGAACGCCGAAGATAAGAACACGGTGAGCGAGGAGAGCCCCAACCCCAGCGGGGGAGTCGCCGAGATGAAGCCGACGTAGAAAGCCCTCCTGTCGCTTGGCGCGTACTCAAGGGCGTACGTCACGGCGCCGCCGTACTCCCCGCCGAGCGCTATGCCTTGCACTATCCTGAGGGCCGCCAGAAGGGCCGTCGCGGCGAGCCCGACCTGCGCGTAGGTGGGCAGAAGGCCTATGCCCGCGGTCGAGAGGCCCATCAAGATAAGGGTCACGAGAAACGTCGACTTGCGGCCTACCCTGTCGCCCAGATGGCCGAACACGAGGGCGCCGACGGGCCTCACCACGAAGCCCGTGGCGAAGACGAGCCATGTGTATATGGTCGCCGCGGCGGGGTCCCCCTTAGAGAAAAAGAGGATGGATATAATAGGGGAGAGGGAGGCGTAGACGAAGAAGTCGTACCACTCGATCAACGTCCCGACGGTCGATGCGGCGATCACGAATTTGAGGGACATATGGGCTAGAAGCAAATTGTATTTAAGCTATATAGGCGCCGCCTGCAGAAACATATGTATTCCATGCGCGGCGTTGCGGCGTCCGGCGGAAGCCCGACGGCTTTTTCGGCGTAAATATTGCACACAACTATATACTATTGGCTCGGGCAGTGGCGCATATGGGCATGAGAGACGCCAAGCTTCTGGTATCGGCCGGCGTAGGCTGGATGTTCGACGCGATGGACGTCTTGCTGCTGTCCTACATACTGGTCGCCGCCTCGCAGGAGCTAGGGCTCACCAAGGGCGAGATCGGCTTGGTTATATTGGCCAACAACGTGGGGATGCTGATAGGCGCCCTTCTCTTCGGGAAGCTTGCCGACATCTGGGGCAGAAAGCCCGTCTTCATGGCCACCCTGGCCATCTACAGCGTTGGTACTGGGCTGACGGCTCTGGCCAGATCGGCGTCGGATCTGTCGTTGCTCCGCCTCCTCACGGGGTTGGGTCTCGGCGGAGAGCTCCCGGTGACGGCCTCCCTTATGTCGGAGCTGTCCCCGACACGGCATAGAGGCAGGAACGTGGTCTTGCTGGAGAGCTTCTGGTCCGTGGGCTCGATCCTGGCGGCCGCCCTGGCCTATTTCGTCTTTCCGCGCATCGGCTGGAGGATCCCGCTGGCCCTGCTCTCCCTGACGGCGCTCTATGCCCTAGTCCTCAGATCGGCCGTCCCCGAGTCTCCGTTGTGGCTGTACCTCAGGGATCCGCAGAGGGCGTACGCCATAGCCAGGACCTACGGCGTAGCGCTCGGCCGTGTGGAGAGGCACTCGGCCAGAGATCTATTGACCAGCTACAGGCAGCAGACGCTGTTGCTGTGGGCCACCTGGTTCCTGCTGGCCTTCGGATACTACGGCGCCTTCCTCTGGCTCCCCACGATGATAGCCAAGAGGGGATTCGGCCTTATCACCACCTTCGAATACTCCTTCGCCATGTCTCTAGCCCAACTGCCCGGCTACTTCGCGGCCGCATACATGATAGAGAGAATGGGTAGAAAGCCTAGTCTGCTCCTGTTCTTCGCGGGATCCGCCGTCTCCGCCATCGCCTTCGCCGCAGCGCCCAGCGCAGTCTGGCTTCTGGCCTCCGGAGCCGCCTTGAACTTCTTCAACCTAGGCGCGTGGGGTCTCATATATGCCTATACGCCCGAGTCCTTCCCGGCGGACCTCCGCGCGACGGGGATGGGCAGCAGTGGATCCATGGCGCGCGTCGGCATGATAATAGGGCCGTTGCTCCCCGCATACTTCTCCTTCCCCGCCGCGCTGTCGACCTACGCAGCGGCTTGGCTTGTGTCTGGCGTAGCCATCTATCTATTCGGTAGAGAGACGAAAATTATTAAAATTGAATAAATAAATATTTTTTAGATTTCTATAAATAATATAAATATAGTTAATTTAGATCTTATAGAATACGCGCGATAGGCAGTATATATTTTAACGATAATTTTGACTATGACGGCCGTCTCAAGCTGATGGCTGCGTTTTCTCTCAATATATTCTATATTGAAATAAATAGGATATATGTAAATAAAAGCTTATAAGTATCCTCCATCGATCTCACAATGTTGTCGGTAACCCAGATGAACGCCTTCCTGGGCAATACTCTCCAGCTCCTCCGAAGGAGTATAGAGCTGGGCGGCTTCCCCCCGGAGCTCTACGAATTTCTTTCTAGGCCTAAGCGGATTCTGGCCGTGTCCATTCCGGTTAGGCTCGATAGCGGCGGCTTGGCCTTCTTCGAAGGCTATAGGGTGCAACACAACGACGCGCTTGGGCCCTATAAGGGCGGCATACGCTTCCACCCCGAGGTCTCCCTAGCCGACGACGTGGCTCTAGCCACCATAATGACCCTCAAGGACAGCTTGGCCGGGATACCCTATGGAGGAGCCAAGGGGGCCGTCAGAGTGGACCCGAGAAGGCTCTCGCCGAGGGAGCTCGAGGAGCTCTCCAGAGGATATGTAAGAGCCGTGGCGCCTCTCATCGGCGACGAGCTGGACATACCGGCTCCCGACGTCGGGACCAACTCCCAGATAATGGCCTGGATGGCCGACGAGTACTCCAAGATAGCAGGTAGGAACGTACCCGGCGTCTTCACCGCGAAGCCTCCAGAGCTCTGGGGGAACCCGGTGAGGGAGTACTCCACAGGCCTTGGAGTGGCGGTAATAGCTGTATACGCCGCAAAGGCCCTCTGGGGGTCCTCCGACGGGAAGACCGCGGCGATACAGGGGTTCGGAAACGTGGGCAGATGGACCGCCTACTGGCTGGAGAAGATGGGCGTTAAGGTGGTCGCCATATCGGACGTGAACGGGACTGTGTACAAGAGGGGTGGGCTTGTCGCGGCGGAGCTTATCGAGAAAAATAGAAATGCAAGGGGGCCGGATCTGTTGAGCCAAGTCGCTAAGTACAACGATGCGTCCATCGCGCAGGACCCCGGCGCAGTTTTCGGCATCGATGCAGATATCCTCATCCCTGCCGCTTTGGAGAACGCGATCACTGAGGATAACGTGAAGCTGGTTAGGGCTAAGCTCGTGGTCGAGGGGGCCAACGGGCCGACTACGCCGGAGGCTGAGAAGGCCCTCTACGAGAGGGGCGTAGTGGTGGTGCCGGACGTCCTCGCCAACGCCGGCGGCGTCGTCATGTCGTACCTCGAGTGGGTCGAGAACCTCCAGTGGGTTATGTGGGACGAGGAGGAGACTAGGGCCAGGCTCGAGAAGATCATGGCCGACAACTTCAAGAGGGTACACCAGAGGTGGGTGCAGGAGAAGGGATGGACCGTGAGAGATGCCGCCTACGTCATAGCCGTCGAGAGGATATATAAGGCGATGAAGGCCAGAGGATGGATATAGTCCCCTACGCAATTTCCGCGTCTAGGCCCCCGGAGGCGCGACCGTCTACGCGGTTTATATCGATCGCCTCAATGGCCTAAAGCCCGTGTCTGTTTATGCCGATCGGCGGCATGGATCTCGCGTCGTCTAGATAACGTCTGCGCCTTCTGGCGCGCTCGACCTCTCCTCGGTCCAGCTCCGCTAGATATACGCCAGGCTCCTCCCCGAACTCCAGAAGGGCCCCGTTGGGCGAGGCGACGAAGGAGCCGCCTCGCGCCGGCCTGCCGTCGGGATAGCTGTAGCCGGTCCCAAGCGCGGCGGCGACGAATATCGAGTTCTCGAAGGCCCTGGCCAGACCCAGCGCTGTCCAGAGCCCCCTCCTATCCGCCGAGATGCTCGCCGGGTTCACCACGACGTCCGCGCCCGCCAGGGCCAATCTGCGCGCCAGCTCCGGGTAGATCAGATCGACGCAGGAGAGACACCCCACGGCCCAGTCCAACACCTTGAAGAGCGCCAGATTGGAGCCGCCGGCCACTCGGGCCCGCTCCTCCGTCGCGGCTGAGGGGAATATCTTCTCGCCCCACGTCAACAAGCCCTCTCGGCCAATCACGGGACATATGTTCCTCACGACATCGCCGGCTACGACCGCCACGGCGCCAGCCACGACGGTGGCGCCCGACGCCGCGGCCGCCTCGGCTATGCCTGAGATATAGCGCCGGAAGCCCTCGCCGTCGAGAGGAGCCGTCCCCACCCAGTACTCCGGAAGCACGGCCAGATCGGCCCTAGGCATGTTGTCCATCAACCACCTCAAGCCGTTCGCAGGGCTCGAGAATCTGGGAGATTGGATCAAAGCAAGCCGCACGGACCCACCTGACCAGAGCTAATTTAAACGCTCCCGGCACCGGGCCGCGGGACGCCCGGCCGCCGCGTCTGCTCCGACGCGGTAAATGAGGGACCGCTCCATAGGTCCTCATCTCGGGACGTATTCGAAACGGCAGAGGGTTGAAAGGGCTATGTAACTGAAGAAATTTAAATTGATATGCATATAGATCTATGGTCGAGGCGAAGGCTAAGGAGACCGCAGAAAAGAAGGAAAAGAAGGTGACCGTGCTCAGATTCGTCGAAGGCGCAATTATCTAGGTCCTCGTAGCGCTCGCGGCCTGGAAACAAGACCTTTTCTCATCGCCGACATAATCGGCAACTGCCTTTTCGATGGCGGCCCTTTATGGGGCAACCGCGTCGGCGTATTTCTTCGCGAAGCTGGGCGGTCTCTCCGAGCGAGGGCCATCCGGGGAAGAAATATTAACTACCCGTGTCAGAGGCGCCGTGGAGGCGTGGATACCGCCCAGCCACCCTCGCCGGGAGTCGCTGCTAGTGAGGGAACGCCTTGTCGAGGGGTTCAAGGAGGGGTTCGTGGCTATGCAGGGGTTGATAGCCCACGGCCGCGGCGAGTGTTTCGACTACCTAATAGGCGAGCAGACCACGCCGCCGGCCCTCGAGGCTGAACGCGCCGCAGCGGCGGCCCTCCTCCTCGCCGAGCGTCCAGTCATCTCGGTCAATGGCAACGCGGCGGCGCTGGCGCCACGGGAGCTCGTCGAGCTGGCGAAAGCGGTCGGGGCCAAGCTAGAGGTTAACCTCTTCTACAGGTCTCGAGAGAGGGAGCTGTTAATAGCTGAAATTCTGCGGAGGAACGGCGCGGCCGAGGTCCTCGGCGTAGGCGACGACGCCTCCTGCACAATACCGGAGCTCTTCAGCGAGAGGCGGAGGGTCTCCTGCAGAGGCATATATGCGGCGGACGTCGTGTTGGTCCCGCTGGAGGATGGAGATAGGACCGAGGCCTTGAGGAGGATGGGCAAGACCGTAATAGCGGTTGATCTAAACCCGCTCTCGCGCACATCCAGAGCCGCCACCATCACCATAGTCGACAATATAACCAGGGCTCTTCCAAACATGGCGAAATTCGCCGAGGAGCTGAAGGGCAGACCCCGCGACGAGCTGTCGGCCCTCGCCGGCAGTTTCGACAACGATAGAAACCTAAGGGAGGTTTTGAGATATATCGGGAGGCGGCTGGAGGAACTTGCAGGGAGAGGCGTCACGCTGGAGTTGCCCAAGGCTTAACGCCGCCTATCCGTGAAGATTTTAGCCCCAGCCTCGGAAAGCGCGAAGCCCCTAGGCGCGAGGCCTACGCCCCTTAGACATTCCGCCAGAGCCTCCGCCTCGTCTCTATAGGCCAAGAAGAGAAGGACCCGCTTCTTCGCGTAGTAGGTATCCGCATATCTTGCGCAAGCCCCTATACGGCCCTCCAGATCTCCGCCGAGGAAGCCCACCTCCCTCGAGAACTCTCTGCTCAAAGTTGCGAACCTCTCGTAGGTGGGCTCCCGCATGAGCTCCTCCATATACCTATCGCCGACAGCCACAAGCCTATCCCTCAGCTCGGCCAACATCCTATCGGTGGGATATCTGCCCAGATCCACAGCCACCGCGACTAGATCCCGAGGATACGGAATCCTGTCCACAAGGCCGACGCCGGGAGCGCCCGGCCTGACCCTCATCTCTATCCCCCCGCCATAATATTCCGCCGCGACGTCGCCAAGCCCCGTCCCCAGCCTCACCTCGATCGCATGCGCCAGCCTGGCCCCCTCGAGCATAGGCCTGCCCGCCAACGCGGCGGCGCCCAGAGCGGCGCCGAGAGTCAACGCGGCGCTTAGGCCATACCCAACGCCGAGGTCCACAGACGATTTGTACACGATGCCTGCATCGACCCCGAGGCCCTCGAGCGCGAGCTCTATGTGCTTCACGCCGGGCCTCCCGCCTCCCCGCCCAACGTACATCTTGACGCCGGGCCTTAACAACACGCCGCAACCAATAGATCCGGTTGTTAGGGGATCGTCGGTGTATCTAGGCGACCATATGCTTGTGACGTGAAGCGGGACTTCTACAAAGACCACGGAGCTAGGCCCGCCATTTAAATTTCATAACGACGGATCTCCGCCGGGGAAATGTTTAAAACCTTTCATGTGTTTGTGGGGCGAGCCCGGTCGTCTAGCGGCCAACGGGCCACGGCAATGCGGTCCGGGGCCGCGTGCCCGGACGCAGCCCGGCTATGGATGCGGGGAGTCCGTTGGGACCCGTAACTTTGGACCGGAAGGGAAGAAACCCCGTGGCCCGGGTTCGAATCCCGGCCGGGCTACTTATTCTGGTTCAGCTAGACGTCAGACTGAGCTTTTGGAAGCCCTGGATTGACTCTGGACTCGTCTGGCGCGTGGAGACAGTCGGCTATATTTTGCCTCCACCGTAGCTTGCACCGTCGGCAGAGAGCCCGTTGTGCCGTAGGTCCTCGATACGTGGCGCGCCTGTCTCCGGCATGTGTTGCCGCGGCTGGTCGCCGCCTGGAGCCCGTAGGGCGTGCGCGTAACTCTCGCGGGGTCTATACCTCGCCGGATTGCCCGCCTTAAGGCCTACGCCTGGCCGCTGTAGGCGCCCTTCTCACGGCGTCCTCTACCGAGAGGTAGATAAGGAGCGGCACCATGAGGACGAGAAACACCGATGCCTTCATCTGGTCCAGATAGCCCACCTTCGACTTGAAGTAGACATATAGGAGACCTAGGACGAAGAGAAGCGCCAATATTTCCAGCTTTCTGAAGAGCCAAGTCAGCCTCGATCTCATTGAGGTCACGGTCCGGGGTTATATAAAGATGTCGTATACGACGGAATATTCCGCGTCTGCAGGGCTTGTTATTCTGCAATCATAAACCTCCTCGCCACCAAGAGGCCTATGGCCATCGACGCGGCGGCAAAGGCGGCGAGGTAGCCCAGAAGCGTCGGGGTGTAGGGGTCGTTCAAGACCACGCCTCTCCCTATCTCTGTGGCGAACGTTATGGGATTGACGTCCGCTATGGCTCTCATCCAGGCCGGATAGAAGGTCCGCGGAAACAGCGCAGTGGATGTGAACATCAGAGGGAGATTCATGACGTTGGCGACAAGCTGGGGCAGTTGCCAGTCGGAGGACTTCATGGCGACAGCTAGATATATGCTCGAGAAGCCGATCCCCAGAAGTATCAATGCGGCTATCCACTCCAGATAGCCCACAGGATCGAGGGGGAGGACCACGCCGAAGGCCAAGGCTGCGGCCAGCATCACCGGCACTTGCACCAAGCCTCTCGTGACCGCGCCGGCCACCTTAGAGAAGAAGACCGCCTCGCGGGGGGCTGGCGTCACCAAGATCTTCTTGAGGAAGCCGAAGCGCCTGTCCCAGACCATCGACATGGCGCTGAAAGTTCCGGTGAACAGCATGGAGGTAGCCAGCTGGCCGGGCAGTATGAATCCGATGTAGTTAGGCGTCCCGAAGAATTGAACCAAGTATTCCTTAGGCATGCCGTTGAGCGACGAGCCGAAGAAGATTATCCAGATTATGGGCTGCATGAACGTCATGACGAGTGTGAAGGCCCTCCTGTAAATCTTCACGACCTCGCGCTTGTATAGGCCCCAGAAGGCGCCCAGCCCGCTCATTGCCTCGACCTGCGGATCATCGCGTAGAAGCGCCTGTAGTCCACATGAGACTCCTCGATCCTCTTGCCGGTCAGCTTCATGAAGACCGTGTCGAGAGTCGGCTTCTCGACCCTGAGGGACTTAACCGCAGAGAAGTCCAGGCTCTTAACTATCGCGGGTATCGTCTCGTCGGCCTTTCTGACCGTTATCCTGATCTTGCCGTCGGAGGCGGCCACGTCAATGACGTCGGGTAGCCTCTTCAGAGCGGATAGATCCACCGGCCTCCCGATCTCGAGCTCCACGACCTCGCCGCCGACGCTCGACTTCAGCTCGGCGGGGCTCCCCAGAGCCATGATCTTGCCCAGATTTATGATGGCGACTCTGTTGCACAGAGCGTCGGCCTCCTCCATGTAGTGCGTCGTCAGGAGTATCGTCACGCCGAACTCCCTGTTGACGGTCCTTATGAGGTCCCACAACATGGCCCTCGCGTTGACGTCGAGACCTATCGTCGGCTCGTCGAGGAACAGTATCTCCGGCGAGTGGAGCAGGGCCGTGGCTATCTCAAGCTTCTTCCTCATGCCGGTTGAGTATCCGCCCACAGGCCTGCCGGCGCTCTGGAGCAGATCGAAATACTTCAGTAGCTCGGTTGCCCGCTCCCTCCAGTTCCTAACGCCCTGGAGCCTCGCCTGTAGCTCCAAGTTCTCCCAGGCGTTGAGGTCGTCGTCCAGGATCACCTCGGAGGAGACCCAGCCCACTCGCCTCTTCACCTCGTTGGGTTGCCTCACTACGTCGAAGCCGGCCACGTAGGCCCTCCCCGATGTGGGGGGCGTGAGGCCGGTCAAGATCTTGATCGTGGTGGTCTTCCCGGCCCCGTTGGGGCCAAGAAGGCCGAATATCTCGCCCCTGGAGACCGAGAACGTGACGCCGGCCAGCGCGGTCACGTTGCCGTACCTCTTGACGAGATCAAGCACCTCGATGGCGTTGCCGTTCATGCGATATATCGATCACGGCGTATTTATTATTTCTCGATGCCTACTGGCGGAGCAGGCGCTCCAAAAGGTCCTCGGCACTATTCTCGAGACGCCGGCGGAGCCGGCGCCTAGGCCTAGAGGGCCCTAGGCCCGTTTTCGCATCCATTTTTTCATGCGTGAAGCGCGCTACGCAGAAAGGACCGGCGCGACGGCAGTTACCTCTTTGGTCTATATATCCGCTCGACGCGGAACCCCGGGAAACACGGTCTACAGTCCCGGGAGTAGAAGTAGGCGATCACCTCATCGGGGCCCACCATGACTACGTCGCAACAGTCGGAAGATCTCGGTAGCTGGGCCGGCTCGACGTGGACGACCACATAGCCGCCGAGCCGTCTCTTCAGCCGCTCCTCGACCGCGTCGGCTATTTTGTGGGCCTCCTCGACGCTGAGGCCTCGCCTCACCTCTATGGTGGCCTCGCCGTGATATATGGACCCGGCCTTCCTCAGCTTTACGTCCTTGACCGCGACGACGCCGTCGACGCCCGCCGCGAGGGCTCTGGCCTCCTCTCTGAGCTGCGGCGGCGAGTAGTCTAGGAGCTCCAGCGCAGCGGCGCGCAACAGCCTCAGGCTCAACGTCGTGAAGACCGCCGCGATGGCCGCCGCGACCGCCACATCCAGTGCTGGAGCCAATTCGGCGAAAAGGCCCGGCGTCGCTCTTTCGAGCGCCAGACCGGCCGCGAAGAGCGCCAAGACGCTCGCTGAGGCGAACATGTCCGTGGAGAAATGCAGCGAATCGGCGCTCAACGCCTTGCTGTGGGGAAAACGCTTGAGGATCCTCACTCTGCTCGCGTCTATGGCTATGGCCACGGCGACAGCCGCAAGCGCGAAGAGGTCCGGCTCGTAGGGCTCCCACCTTATCAGCTTCTCGACGCCTTCATAGCCGACGAGGGCGGCCGCTACCAATACGACCAGGGAGCCGAGAAGCCCGCCGAGGGTGTCGGCCTTGTAGTGACCGTATGGATGCTCCAGATCCGGGGGCTTTCTGCTGGTCTTCACAGCGAAATAGGTGGCGGTCACGCCGACTGCGTCCACGAGCGTGTGGGCCAGCTCCGACAACGCGGCCACCGATGCCGTCGCCAGCCAAATCGAGAGGTAGAGGGCCATCACCGCCGCGGTGGCGGCTATGGACGTCTCAGCTGCCCTAAGCTCATCCACGCCGCAGAGATGCTCGGAAGTTATATATTTTTCGATAGTATTAACTGAGATAAATGGCGGAGATATCGAAAACGATTTAAATACGGCCGGAACGTCGGTCGTGAGGGTTCTCGTCGCTGAGGGCTATATCGACGAGAGGCTGCGCGCCGTACCGCCCGAGCTGGTCGAGGCGGTCTCTACCAAGGGCGATTGGAGCAAATATCTCGAGCTCCACGGCGGTCCTCTGGCCGACGCCGCCAGAAGGCGGGAGGACGAGGTGTTGGCCGCCCTCGGGCTGTTGGAGGAGGCCAGACGCAGGGGGAAAGCCGTCGTTGCGACGTACCCTCCGGGGAGCGTGGGCTATAGCTCGGGCCGCGGCGGCCTGCTCAACGCCGTTGCCTATCTCGCCAAGGAGTTGGACGCTGCCGTCGTGTCGCTCGACGCGCACTTCCCCTGGGGGACTTGGGAGCTACATCTAAGGCTGGGGTTTCCGTTCCTGGCGATCTACAGCGGCGCGGACGGCCCGCATCCGAGGAGGCTGGCCGGGAGGAGCGATAGGGTCATCGCCGTGCCTCTTCCGCCCGGCGTCTCGGACAGATCCGTGGAGGCCGCGCTGGACCTCGCCGGGAGGCTGAGGCGTCCCCTCGTGCTCGAGGTAGGGCTAGACCTCTACAGGCTGGAGCCGCTGGGCCACTTCTTCGCCACGACCGCCTCGTACCACGCTGCAGGCCGCCTCATCGCGGAGGGCGGGTACATCGTGCTTGACTGCGCCTCCGCCGCGTCCATCCCAGCGCTTAGGGCCCTTCTGGCCGGAGCCGACGGCGCCCCGAACCCCCTGCCCGAGAGGCCGATTGAGGAAAGCCCTGCGGTTGTGAGAGAGGTCGATAGGGCTGTCGAGAAGGCCCGCGAGCGAATGGCTATTATAGATATATCGAAAAAACGCCATGCCTAGCGTCGGAAGAACCCTGGCGTTGACCAGCGTGGCCCATTTCGTAAACGACTGAAACACGTGGCTGTTGCCTGTGGCCTACGCCTATATGGTCAAGACCCACGGCATGCCGGCCTATCTGGCGGGAGTTATCGCGCCCGCCTTCGCCGGGCTTGGCGCCCTGGCGTCGCCCCTGGTTGGCCATTTGATGGGTAGATACGGAAGCCGCTCAAGCTCATAGGCCTCGGCATGGGCCTATGGGCCCTCGGCCTCGCCGTGTTCGGATACGGCGTTGAGTTCTACAACGTGCCCATGGCCCTAGCCGGCGCTGTGATGGCCGGCATAGCCTCGGCGTTTTACCACCCCCTGGAGTCGGCCGTCCTGGCGTTGAGCTACGGCGGGAGAAGCTGATATGCGATGGGGATAAACGGGGCCATGGGTAGCCTGGGGAGATCCCTCTACCCGGCCATAAGCACGGCCCTCTTCGCCCTCCTCGCGTCTAAATGCATTGGCCTCGCTTGCCACCGTCTCCCTGGCTACGTCGATACCGATGTTCCTCTACGAGGAGGCCGGGGTACGTAGGAGCGGACGCCGGGCCGAGCCCTCCGAGAGGGCAGACATGAGGGCTGTGGCCACGCCGACAGCCGTCTTCGCGCTAAAGGGGATAGCCCAATGTAGGCGTCGTGCTCGTGAGCTATTTCGGCTATTCCTTCGGCCAGAACGCTCCAGCCGCCGGACAGCTCGCCGCTCCGGCCGACTGGGGGCTTGCCTCAACGCCGCTCGTCGGTGAGATAGACGGCTCTGCCGACCGCGGCCACGCTATATCAGCCCTCTGCGATGCGCAGCGAGGAACGCCAGCACGGTTTTACCGTCTTTTATCTCGCCGCGGTCTATCATGGCGAGAACATCCCGCGGCCTTATCTTCAGCACCTCCATGTCGGCCTCATCGGCGTCGCGGTTACCGATCCCCACGTGCTCCGACCTGTCGGCGAAGAACACCCAGATGTGTTCGTTGCTCACGCCGGGCGTGGGGTAGAAGTCCAGGAGGGGCTCCAGCCGCAGAGGTCTGTAGCCAGTCTCCTCGACCATCTCACGCACCGCGGTCTCCTCGGGTCTCTCGCCGGGCTCTAAGGTCCCCGCAGGTATCTCCAAGGTCCGCCCGCCCAGCGCGCCTCTGAACTGGCGGACCAGCAGGGCCTCGCCGTCTACAAGGGCCAGGACGGCCACGGCGCCTGGATGGACCAGATACTCGCCCCAAGCCAGCCTGCCGCCGACGTTTCTAGCCCTTCTGACCAACGAGAACTTCCTGCCCCTGTAGATCACCTCCTCCATGTGCTAAATAGATCCCGTAATAAACTCTGCCGCTCGCCGCCCGTCGATAAAGGCACTATTGCAACGAGATAACTTATATATGGGAGCCGGCGTGCGTCCATGGAGCTCAAGATCGGGAGAGCGATAGTGAGGCATGGCGCCGAGGAGCTCTACGAATACAGCGACGTCGACGTGGCCATTGTGGGCGCCGGCCCGTCGGGGTTGACGGCCGCCCGCTACCTCGCCGAGAAGGGGCTCAAGGTGATCGTGCTGGAGCGGCGGTTCTCCTTCGGCGGCGGCATAGGGCCGGGCGGCAACATGTTCCCGAAGATAATCGTGCAGGAGGAGGCGCTCCCCATACTGCGCGACTTCAAGGTCAGGTATAAGCCAGCCGGCGACGGACTGTACGCGGTGGATCCTGCCGAGCTCATAGCTAAGCTCGCCGTAGGCGCCATAGACGCCGGCGCGAAGATACTGCTCGGGGTACACGTAGACGACGTGATTTTCAGAGGCAATCCGCCGAGAATTACGGGGCTCCTCTGGATATGGACCCCTATCCAGATGTCCGGCATGCACGTCGATCCGCTCTACATGCAGGCCAAGGCCGTCGTAGACGCTACGGGCCACGACGCGGAGGTGGTCTCCGTCGCGGCTAAGAAGGTGCCCGAGCTCGGCATACAGCTACGAGGCGAGAAGTCGGCGTGGTCCGAGGTGTCGGAAAAGCTGGTTGTGGAGCATACCGGCAGAGTGGCGCCAGGCCTCTACGTGGCCGGCATGGCTGCGGCGGCTGTCTTCGGCCTGCCGCGGATGGGCCCCATCTTCGGCGGAATGCTCATGTCAGGCAAGAAGATAGCGGAGATCGTAGCCGAGGAGATAGGCAAAGCTCAATATGCCGTTGGAGCTAAAGGTCCAGAGATCCATTGAGCTGAGGTGCTCCAGCGAGCTTAAACGGTTCACGTTCTGCATATTTCAGACGGCGTAGTTGCCCAAATTCCCGCCGTATTTCTCGGCGTATCCATATGAAAACAGGATTCATACCTGCCACGTTCGTCGATCTCCATGCGCCGATACTGCGCCGCCGGATAGCCGCGGAGGATCGCGCCCTCTACGGCCTAGGCTCTATCAGTGAAGAGTGCGAGCCATTTCTATGACTAATAAATATGGTATTTTATATATGGAATATATTTAATAAATAAGTATATTTCTATTATATAACTAAGTATTGCTTGGTAAGTCTGTCAAGGCATCGGTTTACCTCCCTCCTTTTGCTAGCTGGTCCCAGATAACACAGGCGCGGGCTGTCGGCTTTCTGCCATGCGGCGTCAATTCCCTCGGCGCATCGCTGTTAACGCGGAATCTCGGCGTTAGTTAATGCCGGCATAGTTGAAATATTGTCATGCCCACGGCGGCCGTTAACGGCGTCTCTTCAGGAGGATTTTTCCCTCCCCGTCTCTTATCTCGACTATCCTATGGTAGGGGATGTAGGCGCCTGACTTCGTGGTGAATCCGCCGTGGCCTATCTCCTCGAGCTCCTCGGTGGAGATCTCGGCAAGGTCTCCGGGGGAGCCGCGGTTGACGTAGACTATAGATCCCCTCTGGCCCGTCCACTTGAGCTTGTTCAAGATGCCTCTGATGGGGTTCACGGAGGTGCCGGCGTCCGGCCTTAAAAGCCTACCCCGTGCCGAAGATCTGCCGGAAGACCTCGGCGTATGTCCCATAGGCCTCCTCGCCGTATAGGCATACTATTATCCTCCGCACGTTTCTAAGCCTCGGCGCTACGCGCTTGACGGCCTCCGCCGTGAGCCTGGCGGCCTCTCGGTAGGGGCAGCCGAATATGCCGGTGCTGATCGCCGGCAGGGCCACGCTCTTGAGGCCGAGCTCGTCGGCTTTCGCCACAGCGTTCTCGACGGCCTCGCCTATCTTCTCGATGGGTTCCGACCCGCAGCGGGGCCCCACCGCATGTATCACGTACTTGGCCTTGAGCCTCCCGGCGCCTGTGACCGCCACGCCTCCGACGGGGACGGGGCCGTGCCTCCTGACCCACTCCCTGCTCTCCTCCTGGATCTCCCGCCCTCCCTTCCTCACTATGGCGCCGGCGACGCCCCCTCCGTGCTCCAGGTAGGAATTGGCGGCGTTCACTATGGCGTCGGCCTCCAGCTCGGTTATGTCGCCCATGGCCAGCTCCACGGACACTCCGGGGGCCGCCTGGAATCTATCCATGGCCGGGCCCACGCCTGCGGTTAAATAGGTTGCGCGGCGTGCGGTGAATATTTAAGGCGGGGGCCGCGGGGGGCCGTGATAGTCGCTGTCGCGTCGAGGAACCCCAACAAGCTGAGGGCCGTGGAGAGGGCCTACGCCATGTTCGGCTTGAGGGCGGTCGTGCTGTCGGCGGAAAGGCCGCCGGATCTGCCTCCCCAGCCCCTAGGCCTCGCCGAGGTCTTCAGAGGGGCCGCGGAGAGGGCCAGACACGCGCTGTCGGCCGCGCCGTCGGCGGAACACGGCGTGGGCATCGAGGCGGGCGTGGTGGAGCTCGGCGACCTGCGCCTCGACGTGACGGTGGCCGCAGTGGCGGATAGATCGGGGCTGGTGACCGCCGGGGTCGGCCCCGGCTTCCAGGTGCCTGGGAGGTTCCTCGCAGACGTGCTCAGGGGCGTGGAGCTGGGGAAGCTCGCCGAGGCCTTCTTCGGGAGACCCGCCGTCGGCTACCGGGAGGGGCTCGTCGGCGTTCTCTCCAGGGGAAGGGTGACCAGGCTAGATCTGAACACGGCCGCGGTGGCCATGGCGCTGCTGCCCCGACTGCCCTACAACTCCCGTCTGTACGGCTCGGAGCCCTAGGAGCCGGCGTACAGCGGAGAGCTGCGCGGCGGCTCACGGGCAGGGGACGAGCCGTCGCTCCACAGCCCCCCATCCCTCCAGCGCATAGGGCTGCCGGAGTCGAGATCGCGGCGGCCGACGGCTACGTAGGCGTCCCCTCGGCAAGCCCCGCGGGGGCCTTCGCGGAGGGGCGTAGATCAGATTCTGGGGCCTGCGGCGCGGACAGCGGCCGTTGCCCCCTCGTGGCGGCGGCCGCGACGTCTCTAGGCCGATCCACGTGAGCGCCTCGCCGAGGCGTGCAGGAAGCCGTCGGGGCCGGGATCACTGGGGGGCATTCGAGCGCCCCCAGCACCTCCTCCCTCTTTAGGTAGATGTCCTCAAGCCTCTTCCTGAACTCGAGGGGGGAGAGGCCCTCCCTAATTCCCCTTATGGCCGTCGCGAGCCCTAGCTTCGGCACGCCGTCCTCTAGCCTCGCGGCGAGGTCCTCGAGGAGGTCCAGGTCCAGCTTGAGCAACATGTTCACCGCGAAGGGGAATGCGTGTTTCTCTAGGCATAGGTATTTATCCAGCAGGGGGTCCTCGGTCCTGGACAGAGACTCGCTCCCCAAATGGCGGACGGAGGCGCCCCTGAAGCGCATGGAGTGTCCCCCCAGCGCCATCCCCCTCAGGGCCAGGACCGTCTCGTTGTGGCTTCCCCTCAGCGAGTAGGTGGGGACTTGAAACCCCAGGAAGTAGTTGGTCTTGAGGCTCATGTTGACTCCGCCGATTGCGACCGACCTCTCGACCTCCGCGGTTCCGGCGGCCTCGTCGTCGACGCTGAGGCCCGTCTTGGTCACGAACGCCGTATATCCCTCGAACCTCGAGTCGTACGGCTCCATGTACTTCGTCCCCTTGAACCTCCTGAACAGCGCGTTGGGGTAGTTTTTCCACTTCCTGCCCTCTATGGATCCCGAGGCGATGGCGGCGTCGGGGTTCCTCTCGTGGAACTCCAGGTGTTCCTCGACCCAGGTGGGGGACGGAACCGCGTCGTCGTCGGTGAAGAGGGCCACGTCGTCCGGGTTCAGAGCGGCCAGGGCCAGGTTGAGGGCCTCCTCGTAGAGCCCCTCCCTCTGGACTATAACCCTATCGGCGCGGCTCGCCTTGAGGCCGCCCTTGGCTATCAACACCACCTCGAAGCCCCGGAACGTCTGACGCCTCAAGGCCTCCAACGCCTCTCTGAGGGTCTCTCTGCCCGAAGTCGGGATGAAGACTTGAACCACGGAGGATCTAGCTTCCCATTTTTAAACTGGGCGTCCATGCGGCATGAGTCCTCCAGCAGCTGGGGGAACGCGGCGTGGGCTAGGTTGGACGCGGGAGCCGCCGAACGTCCGCCGATCTTGCGGAGGGCCTATATGCCTGGAGCGGCTCGACCTAGGGCCCAAAGGCGCCGGGAGCTCCTAAGGCCTAAGGCGAGCCGGGGCTCGGAGCCCTGTCTGTAGGCGGAGAGACCTACGGCGGGTCGACGACGAGGGGCTTCAATCCCTTCGGCGGGCCGTTAGGCCCACAGCTCCTCCCGCGGCCACTCGCCTCTGGAGACGAGTATGCCCTCCAGTATCGCCACGAGCATCTGGAGCTTCAGGTAGTAGTCGAGCAGATCCCTGCGCCCGGTCTCCTCCCACTCCTTCTCCATGAGCTCCGCTATCCGCCCCAACTCCCTCACGTCGGCCGCCGTATATCTGCCCTCTCTCACCGCCTTTATCAACTCGATCAGCCGCTGCCTCACCTCCTCGGTGTAGTACTTGGACCTCGCCGGCGGAACCAGCGAGAGGTAGCCCGCGAGCGCCTCCGCCTCGACTCCGGTCAGCACGCCCTTGGTAGACAGCACCTTAAGCAACGTCGAGTTGTATATCTGGAACGACCTCCCGAGACCGGCCAATTGCTCCTCTATTTTGTCCATACGTCCGCCCAAATCGCCTATCTGGCCCTCCAGCTTGCCCACACGATCCTCCAGGCGGCCCATTCGGTCCTCGAGGGCGCCCATTCGGCTCTCCAGCTTGCCCACCTGCTCCCGCAGACTATCTACTTGCTTTCCGATATTGCCGACTTGGCCCTCCAGGCGGCCCATTCGGTCCTCGAGGGCGCCCATTCGGCTCTCCAGCTTGCCCACCCGATTCTCTAGGTTGCCCACACGATCCTCCAGGCGGCCTACGCGCTCTTCTAGTCTATCCAGCCGCCCGCCCAGCTCGCCGATCTGTCCCTCCAGCCTGCCTATGCGCATCTCGACTCTGCCGATCTCGCGGGAGAACAACACATAAAGCGCCGCTACGGCCGCCGCGACGAGCGGCGCCTGGCCGAGCATCGCAGTCAGCACGTCCCCGATGCTCACATGGTTTATCACGACGAGGGATAAAAGCTTTTTGTACGTAGCGGTCTGTATGGCTGTCGGCGGGGGATTTCCCTCGGCCTCTCCGCGATGGCCGCGTCCACAGAGCGGTCTGCCCGGCCGCCGGACCTACGCGCTCCGCCGTCAGCGCCTCTCGGTTGCGGCGATACGCTGTCTACGATGACGGTTGCCGCCAGCGTGTGCGACCGGCACAGCCGCCGGTCGTTCCGGCCGAGCGCCTCGCGCCCGCCCCGCCGCCGACAGGCGGTTAACGGGGATAACCCTCTCGTTTTTATTTTCCGGAGCACCGCCGCGGCGTGTTGCCGAGGGAGAAGAGCGTGGTGGGCATACTGACGTCAAGCTACCTGCTGGCCGTGGCGACCTCCCTCCCGCGCCTCACCCCGCTCCCCCTGGCCGTCGCCGCCGCGGCGTATCTCCTCCACCTCCTCACCTTCGACTCGGTGTTCTACGCCAGGAGCCCCATGCAGTTCTACTCCCTGACCGCGCTGAACTTCCTGCCGTATTTAGCCGCCGCGGCGCTCGGCTGGTGGAGCCTCCCGGCCTACGCCATAGGCCTCCTGCTCTTCGCGTCGTATGCCGTGCTCATGCATAGAGGGAGGAGACGGACCGTGGAGGGCATCGTGACGGGCACCGCCCTCCTCTCCTCGACCATCCTTCTGGCGAAGGCTATCGTGATCCACCAGCTGGCGCTGAGGGACTACCTCCTCTATGCGCTGTTCGTCGGATATCACGTGGCCGCCGCCTACTACGTCGAGTCGCGGCTCGCCTTCAGGGACGTCAAGCCCCACGTGGCGCTATACGTCTGGATCCCCGCTGTGGCCCTGACGGCGCCTCTCTGGCCCGCCGCGCTTATAGCCGCCGCGGAGCCCACCTACAAATTCGCGGCTAACATCAAGAGAAACATCAAGTACTCCCGCTATCAAGACATAGCGAGGATGGGCTGGCGGGAGCAGGCGAGAGGCGCCATCTTCACGGCCCTCCTGGCGGTTCTCTACTACATCTGAGGCCCCTCAAGTCGGGGGATCTCCAACGACGCGAGGCATTACCCTAGACGGCGAGAGACCGGCCGACGTCGGCGCGTCCTCAAGCCTGCGGCGGCCTCGACGGTGCTATCGCCCCAGGGCACCCCTTAACTCCGCGAGCGCCTTGTCCAGCTCGTCGGGCCGCTTGACCCTGCCCCTAAGAGCCTCGACGCGCCTCGCCACCTCGCCCGCAAGCCTCAAGACGTACTCCACAGCCTCCTCCCTACTCCCGAACTTCGAGAGAGCCATGTCGGGATCCGGCCCGTTGTACTGATAGTCGTGAAGGAGGAGCGCGCGGTCGGTCCAGAGCGATATGCCCTCGTGGCCAGCCTTCTCGAGCATGAGCGAAAGCGCGACCATCTTGGTCGTGGGGACCCTAGGCACCGCGGTGGATTCGAGCCAGCGGCGCTCCTCCTCGGTCTTGACCAACGCCTTGAGCCTCTCCAGCTCTAGGCGCAGTAGGGCCGCCAGGAGGGCCCTCCACGCCTGGAAGGCCTTGCCGGCCGCGTTCCTCGTAAGGCCCTCCTCAAGAAAGCGAAGCGCCAGACGGGCCTCCACGAGAGCCTCGAGAAGGCGGGCCTCCACATAGCCCTCGTCGGAGGGCTTGGGCAGAGGACGCTCCACGGCCTCAACAGCCATGGAAGGCATGGCCTCCTGGCTTAAATGCTTTACAGTACGGCGAAGCTTCCCCCACGCAGACGGCGTCGACCGCCTATATGGCGCCATGCGAGGAGAGTGGCCGAGATCCCCCCATAGACCAAGCCCCTCCATCCACAGATCCATCTAGTTTGTCGAGATCGGAGACATCTCGGCTCGCTGCGCGGTCCACATCGCCAGCCGCCGCGCCGGTTACGCCGACTAGCTCGACAGCGGTCTCGGGAGGGCTCTGGCCGCCGCTGGAAGGCCTGAGGAGGCTGGACGGGCCGGAGGCCGTCGGCTCCTGCCGCACTATATATTCCTCCAGGGGATCTCGGCTGGCCGGAGGCCGACGTCAAGAGGGCTACGGCGCGGCGTCTCGCCGACAGGTCCAGGAAGCAACGCCTAGTGAGCGCCGCAGAGCGTCCCCTTGACCAAAGCCGTCCAATGAAGATGGTAGCGGGGCCCGGATTTTTCGGCGGGTTCTCCCCTGAACCGGGGACCTCGGGGTCTCACAGGGGTTGCCCCCTTATGAGCCCCGCGGCCTACCTGGCTGGCCTACCCCGCTTCCGGCCTCGCCGCCCCCAGTCCAGAGGCGGCCCATCGGCTACTTTTCCTCAGTTTAAAAGCTTTGCCCGCTTTAGGCCCGCGCCGCGGGCAGACGCTCGCAGTCCCTGCCGAGGATCAGGTAAATCCCCCTCCTCTGCGCTTCCCTCAGACGCTCTAACCAAGAAAGACGGCAGGCCTATACACCCCAAGGGCTTCGGGGTCGGCTACGCGGTGGAGGCCGGCGGGGTCAGGCCACATGGGCGACGCCGACCTGGTCAGAGAGGCCGCGGAGGTCAGGGACGCGGACGTGCTCCTGGCCCCCGTAGGGGAGGCTCCGTCATGACGCCCGAGGAGGCGGCGGACGCCCTCATGTTGCTGAGGCCCAAGATAGCCGTGCCGATACACTACACCGACAAGAGGCACTACGTCAAGTTCAGAGACGCGGCGCATCCATACGCCAACGTCGTGGCCCTACGCCAGCCGCCTTGACAGGCCCGAGGCGCCGACGACTCGCGGCGCGAGGCCCCCGGCCCAGGCGCCGAAGGGGCCGCGACGGCCGCTACATTTATTTCCATGCGTCCCAAATCCCGTGGCCGAGATCTTCGCGGAGCGCGAGAGGGAGGCCAGGGAGTTGAGGAGGAGGGAGGCCGACTGGAAATACATAGATTCACTGCCCCCCAGACTGAGGGCCGCGTTGATCTTCTACATAGAGACGGGGGACCTCTACGTCGCTGCCAAAATCGCAGGTCTGAAGGCGGATGAGTTCAACGAGCTCCGCATCAAGGCGAGGATACCCCACGTGAATTGATGGCCGTAGCGGACACCTCCTTTCTGATAGACTGGGCCAGGTTCTCCCTCAGGGACCTCCTGTTCCGCGTATTCGACACGGTGTGGATACCCGAGGACGTGTTGAACGAAGTGCAGAGCGAGAGGACCCTCACGTGGGTAGCCGACCGCCTGGCCTCCGGACACATGTCGCTGTTCCCCCTCCTGCCCGAATACCGCGACCGGGCCTTGAGGCTGGTGGAGCTCAGCCGACGCGGACCCGCCCGCGGCCTCGACTTCCCCGAGGCCTACTGCATAGCCGTGGCCGAGGACAGAGGCTACGTGGCTCTGTCGGAAAACGGAGCCGCCTACGCAGCCCAATTCCTCTACACCACGGCCAGAGTGTGGCGGGCCTACGAGGTGCTGTGGGAACTAAGGCGCAGAGGGCTCGTCCCGGACGACGTAATTCACGTCTATCAAGAAGAGACAAGGCATAAATTCCCCCAGAGAGATGTCGAGAGGTGGAGAAGCTACGGGAGCTCGCAGAGCGCGAGCAAGAGGCAAGGGAGTTGAGGAGGAGGGAGGCCGACTGGAAATACATAGACTCGCTGCCGCCGCGTATAAAGGCGGCCGTCAAGCTGTTCATAGAGACGGGCGACCTACGCCTATCCCAGAGGATCTCCGGGCTGGGGCTGGAGGACTTCGTGGAGCACCTAAGAAAGGCCAACGTCTGGATCACCTAACGCCCTCACCCCCGCCAGGCCGGCGATCCGCGACATCCGCCGATGCGGCTGAGAGCCTTCCGACGGAGCTCCTCCCCGCCGCAGTCGGACCCCCAGCCGGGCCCCCTCCCAGGCCCGAAGGGCGTCCACGTTTTGCCATTGGCCCAAGACTTCTCCGAGGACAGGGGCCGGCCAATAGACGCGCGTCGCGGGGCAACCGGCAGAGGCGCCATGGCGGCCGCGTCGAGGCCGAGCCGGGCGACCCCCCCGGCCGCCGATAAGGCCCCCTCTGTAGAATCGCTGAGCCCTTCGATCTCCGAAAACAGCCCCTTTAAGCTGTGTCGGTAAAGCTCTTCCAGCTCACCAGCGTATAGACGGGCCGAGGTCGGCAGTCCCCCTCTCCAGCCCTCTTCGAAGTACCTCTATAGTCTTCAGCATGCAATATATAGCAAGCCGTTCGACACCTCCCCCGGTCGGTGCACGGCCTAGGATCTCCGCGTCGCGCAGGCCCGAAACGCCAAAGCCCCGGGGCCTCGAGGACTCCGGCCCTAGTCGATGTACCCGATCGGGACCGGGAGGAGAGGCCGTCCACATCCCCGCCTGCCGACATCACGAAGACGACTGTCGGAGACGCACGGCCGCCGCCCAGCCCGCCACAGCGACGCCCAGCCCAACGGAGCAGCTCGCCGAAGGCAGTCCAGCGGACGGCGCCGCCGAGCGGCCCTCGTCACGGCGTCGCGCAACGCCTCGGGACCCGTCGACTATGCGGAGAGACGCCGCCTGCGGCGCCGACAAGCCGACCCGAAAAGCCCCACACCGCGCGCGGGCCGGACCAATTTAGACCAAGGCGGCCCGCCGAGAACGGCCCTGTACGCCTAGACCCGCCTCCGTTAATCCGCCTCGGCGCAACGCAAAATTTATAAGTAAGGAGGTGCCCTTCCCTTATGAAAGGCCTAACATCGATCGAGCTGGCGATACTGCTGGCGATAATAATAGTGATAGCGGTAGCGGTGGGCTGGTACATGTACACGACGTTCCTAGCGTCCACATCGAGCAGCCCCAAGCTACAGGTAGTATCGGCCACATACTACACCAATACGACCTTAATGATTACCGTAATCAACCCCGGCCCTGTTAACAATGTGGGAATCTCCGCCATCTACCTTAGCGGTGTACAATGTTCCGATTATAAGGTAGGCGGTACTGCTGTAGCTTCCGGTCAGACTCCTACGGTACCGATAGGCGGACCGACGACAATATCTGCCACATGTGGGACTTCGAGTAGTCCTGTTAGTACCGCAGTAGGCACACAGCTGTCGGGCCAGCTGGTGACTACGGCAGGCACAACATTTCCATTCACCGCAGTCGTAGCCCAAGGGTCGCAACCGAGCACCAAGTAAGCCCGCCTTTTTTTAATAACCTGCATTTTTCCTTTTATGGATTTTGCTGGCATCACCGCCGTCTATGGGCGGCCGGGGGCTGGTAAGACCGTCTTCGCGGCCCGTATGGCGCACAGGCGCCTTTCGGCGGGCGAGAGGGTCCTCTGGGCGACCTTCTACGAGGATAGGCAGACTCTCGTGGGCGCCATGGCTAGGCTGGGCTACGACTTGAGCGGGGCGGAGGTGTGGGAGGCCGTGCTGACGGACCCCACGTCTACCTTCAACCAGCTGTCGCACATAGTCTCGCACAGCCCGCCCAACCTTCTGGTGCTGGACTCCATAACTCAGCTCCAGGGGATCGACGTGAGGGCCAACGTGACCAACCTGATATACCGCGCCTTCAAGTTCGCCGGGATAGACGCCGTCATAGTGTCGGAGGAGCCCGTCGGGGCGCTGGGCCATATAGCCGACAACCTGGTGAGGCTGTCGCTGGAGATCACGCCGAGGGGCGTCGCCGTCAGGCGCGCCTACGTGGAGAAGTCCAGGGGAGGGCCTGCCGGATACGTCAAGGAGTTCGAGATAGTGGAGGGCCGCGGCCTGGTCTTCCTGGACGAGCTGTCCCCGGCGCCCCGGCAGGCCCCCTCCAGGCTCGCCCCGGGGGTCCCCAAGCTCGACGAGTATCTAGAGGGGGCCAGGTCGGCCTTGGTGGTCGGAGGCCCGGAGGCCGCGGCGCTGGCGGCGGGCTGGGCGGCGGCGCTGGCCAGATCCGGCGTGAAGGTGCTGTTCAGGACCTACAGAGGCGCCGCCCCCAAGGCGGCCGGGGCCGTTGTGGACGTGCTCTCGGCGGACCCCAAGACGTACGGTCGGCATATCTACGACCTGGTCCAGCGGGTGGAGGAGGTGGGGGCGGAGGTGGTCTTCTACGACGGGATTGAGGCGGAGGCCTTCGCCTACGGCGCCCTGCACGCCGCGTCGCTGAACGCCAGGAAGCTCGCCGTGCTGTCCAAGGCAGGGGTCGCGGCCGTCCTCTCGGGCGCTAGAAGCCTAGGGCTCGCCTCGGCCGTCGACGTCGCCGCCAAGGCGTCGGGGGGATCCGTCGCGTTCTCCCGCCCCTACTTCCAGCCGCTTTTATGCAAGCTGGAAGGCCCGTTGCCCCAATGCTGAGGCCCCCCGGCCTCCAGCCGGCGCCGCCGGGCGGTGGAGGGAAGGCGCCCCCGCGGCTACGCCGAGACCTAGACAGCCGCCGCCGGCGGACGTCGCTGCGCAGAAAGCCGCAGGGGGCTGGACGGGCTGAGGAGCGGATGCTCAACGGCCCGAGGCCCGCCCCACCTCCTCCAGCGCGCGTTCGAGCCCTCCGCCCCGCTTGATGCGGCCCTTCAGCGGCTCCACGCGTCTCGCCACCTCCTACACCACGGCCGCTATGTCGGCCGCCGCGTCCTCCCGCGCGGTGTATTTAGACAGCCCGCCGTCCGGGCCGGGGCCATGGTACTGGTAGTCGTGCAACAGCACATTTCCAGTCCGCAGAGCTAAGCCGCCGTGGCCCACAGCCTCCAGAAGCCTAGCCAGGGCTTCATCTTGGCCGTCGGCACTCCAGGCACCGCGGTAGATTCGTGCCAACGCCTTTCCTCATCGGTCTTGGCCAGGGCCTTGAGCCTGTCGAGCTCAAGCCGCAACGACGCGGTCAGAAGGGCCCTCTACGCCTGGAATGCCTTCCCCGAGGCGTTGCGGGTTAGCCCCTCCTCCAAGAGACGGAAAGCAAGACGGGCCTCCACAAGCGCCTCAAGAAGCCGGGCCTCTACATACGTAGCGTCGGTAGGCTTGGGAAGCGGCCTTTCTATGGCTTCGATGGCCATGGGGAGTCCGCTCGCCAACTAGATATTTCTACTGTGGGCGTCTCGTCAGCGCTCGCTTCAGCTCCTCAAGGGCCCTCTCCAGCTCGCCGCTCCACTTGATGCGTCCCTTCAGCGCTTCCGCGCGCCTCGCCAGTTCCTCTAATACCGACGTTACGTCGGCTACCGCGTCCTCTCTGGTCGCGTATTTAGAGAGTTCGCCGCTTAGGTCAAGCCCGTGGTACTGATAGTCGTGGAGGTCGAGGACGACTGCGACCCAGAGCGACATGCCCCCATGGCCCGCCTCCTCGAGGAGGCGGGCTAGAGTCTTCATCCTCCCCGTCGGAACTCTGGGCACGGCCGTCGATTCGAGCCAGCGGCGCTCCTCCTCGGTCTTGACCAACGCCTTGAGCCTCTCCAGCTCTAGGCGCAGTAGGGCCGCCAGGAGGGCCCTCCACGCCTGGAAGGCCTTGCCGGCCGCGTTCCTCGTAA
>Ga0334722_10000635_pt1 | contig 49849 bp, 45 predicted proteins | sample C3_bottom_MG_FD_207210 | JGI IMG/M metagenome (GOLD analysis project Ga0334722, IMG submission 207210) | Sediment microbial communities from Yellowstone Lake, YNP, Wyoming, USA - C3_bottom | ecosystem: Environmental > Aquatic > Freshwater > Lake > Sediment | place: USA: Wyoming | collected...
TTCAGTTTAATATAGTCCCATAGTTTCTTGGTGATTTCTGTCCTGGGAAGCTCTGTTGCTCCAAGAAACTCTGCCAGCTCCTTTTTCAACTTTACCGGTTTGCTCAATCCTTTTGCTTCTGTCATTTTTTACTCCTCCATAGTTAGATTTAAATGAAATTATCTCCCGGGTCAGATCTTCTGCCCATTCTATATTTAAAAGTGCATACGTGAGGAACGTCACCTTACCATAATGATAACTTATACTATTTTGAAGCTTTTGAACAGTGCGGATTGCAAAAGGCAGTCCAGCGGATCAACTTCACCGACCAATCGATCATTGCAGTCGGACGCCACTCTGTGAAGATTACGACTGGAATATGAGACCTTTCAACCATATTTGTTCCTTTGCGATCATAGCTTAATATTCTATAGCACAATGCTGAAGGCTTAAAAGGTGGCAAAGGACATCAGTATTTAACAGGCAGTTGCAAGTCACCCGCTCACTCTTTTACCGGGCAGGTGCGGTTTGCGCGTTCTGCCGGATCCTGGCGGTAGTATGCGCTTAGGGCGCCGTATAGGTCGGGGACGTGTTTCCGGAGGGCAATAGGACGGTCGAAGAACTCCTCTGTTGCCACGGCGAAGAACTCAGCCTCGTTCGTTGCGCCGTAGGCGTCGAGAAAGGTTTTATGGCCCTTCTCGGCGAGGCTGCGCAGCCGCAGAAATTCGTGGGAGCATACGGCCACCCATTCGGCGAACTGGTCACGGTCGGCTATGAGCGGGGTGCCGTCGGAAGCTCCGTCGAGCATGTCGAGCTTGTGGGCGAACTCGTGGTAAACCAGATTATGACCCTGTTCGGGGTGGCGCGCCCCGTGGAGGACGGCGTCCCACACGAGTATCACGGGACCCTGGGCGAAGGCCTGCCCCAGGATGGGGACGGAGGCCGCCACCGGGCCATCCACGCGCTCGAATACACCGGGATGGCGCTCGGGAGAGACTACGGTGGAGGGATAGACGAGGATCGACTCCACGTTGCGATAGTAGTCATGGGGGAGACCCAGTTGCAGCAGACACGCCTGGGCTGCGATGGTAACACGGATCTCGTCGGTAAGGACAAGCCCGCCACATCCTTCCCAGTGCTTCTCCTCCAGGAAGACCTGCATCATTGCCTGCAGCTCGGAGCGCTCAGCATCGTCGAGCACACAGTAATGGGCAACGTTCGAGCGCACGAAGGCCTCCCACTCAGGGGGGAAGGGGCGCTTTCGAGCCTCGGCGCGACGATGGTCGCGGAGCCAGTGGAACATGAGATACCCTCCTTTAAGGGTAGTTTAACACAGTCCCGCCGCAATTCGAGTATACGAATTGCGGTCGGAGTGCGCTTGACTTCGCCTATTAACCTGATAGACTTTTCTAAAAGGAGGTCATCTGATACTGGAATTAGATGAAAAGGAAAAAGAGGTATTGACGTTGGTTCTTATATCGTTTGATGCAGAACTGAGGCGTGAAATCGGCAAGACCGAAACCGGGCATACAAAACCGCCCTTCATGGAGAGGAAGATTAATTGAAAGCGATAGCAGTAGTCCCCGATACCTCTCAGTTGCGTTTGGTCGATCGATCAGAGCCTTTTATAACCTCACCTGACGAGGTAAAAGTTCGGATTGTGCGAGTCGGTATCTGCGGCACTGACCGCGAAGAAGCGGCAGGGGGCCGCGCGCTTGCTCCGCCGGACCACGAGGACCTCGTCATCGGCCACGAAATGTTTGGTCTGGTGGTTGAAACCGGGAGTGCGGTAAAACGAGTGAAAAAAAATGATTTTGCTGTCCTCACTGTACGCCGTGGTTGCGGGAACTGCATGCCCTGCGCTATGAACCGTTCGGACATGTGCAGGACCGGCGAGTATAAAGAACGCGGCATATGGGGAGCGGACGGCTATCAAACGGAATATGTAGTGGACAAGGAACAGTACGTGGTCAGCATTCCTGCCGAACTGGAGCAGGTCGGTGTACTTGCCGAACCGCTGTCCGTGGCCGAGAAGGCGATCGATGAGGCGGTGCGACTGCAGTCCGCCCGTCTTCCTGATGCATTGGCCACGCCTGACTGGCTTCAGGGTCGGCATTGCCTGGTGGCCGGGCTCGGACCTATCGGGTTGCTGGCTGCACTTGCCCTGCAGTTGCGTGGGGCGCAGGTCTTCGGTCTGGACATTGTGGATGCAGCATCCGCCCGTGCGCAATGGCTTACTGCAATCGGCGGACAATACGTGGACGCCAGGGAGGTGCCGGCGGATCGTGTGAATAACGCGCTAGGCGCGATGGAACTGATCATTGAGGCCACTGGGATCGCTGCCCTGGAGTTCAACCTTCTCGACGCCCTTGCTCTTGATGGCGTATACGTTCTGACCGGCATACCGGGAGGCCACAGGCCGATTGAGATTGCGGGCTCGGAACTCATCAGTAGACTCGTTCTGGGCAACCGGGTGATGGTGGGAAGCGTCAATGCCGGCCGGGACCATTACCAGATGGCCGTGGACGACCTCATGGCAGCTCACCTGCGATGGGGCAATCATCTGGAACGTCTGATCACTAACCATTATCCCTATACCGAGTTTTTGACCGCTCTTGGCAGCCACGATGAAAATGAAATCAAGGTGGTGCTGGAATGGGGAACATGAGTACGCAAGGCACGGTCAGCTTCAAGGTTTTTCCTGCGGATATCTCCGGTAGGCCATAAGCCATGTTTCAAACATCTGGTACGGGTCAGAAGGCCAATTCGAACAGATTTGTGTATATCGCCGCAGCAATCTCAGCGTTCGGCGGCATGCTTTTCGGTTATGACACCGGCGTCGTATCAGGGGCTATTCTCTTTATTCAGCAGGACTTCGCGCTCTCGCCGACACTCGAAGAGATCGTTGTCAGCTCTGTAGTGCTGGGGGCAGTGCTCGGTGCTGCCGCGGGCGGAACTCTGACTGACCGCTTCGGCAGACGCATAGTACTTATGGTGACTGCAGTCCTCTTTGCCCTGGGCGCTATAGGCACGGCCCTGGCACCTACGGTCTTCTGGCTGATCATCGGCCGGGTCATCGTGGGCATGGCCATCGGCGTGGCCTCCTTCACAACACCGCTCTACATTTCCGAGATATCTCCTGTAACCTTGCGCGGCCGGTTCGTCTCTTTCAACCAGATTGCGCTCACCAGCGGGATTGTTATCGCGTACCTCACTGACTATGCCTTGTCCGATATGCGGGGGTGGCGCTGGATGTTCGGTCTGGCCGCAGTCCCGGCTGCCTTGCTGGGAATAGGAATGATGTTCATGCCTGAAAGCCCTCGGTGGCTCGTGAGCCATGGACGTGAGGAGAAGGGGCGCTCCGTGCTTCAGCGTATTCGTGGAACAACCGCTGTTGACGATGAGATGCAGGACATCAGGCAAAGTTTCGTCCAGCAGATCGGCAACTGGGCAGAGCTGAAAAGCCCGTTGCTCAGACCGGCTATGATCGTGGGCATCGGACTGGCCCTGTTCCAGCAGGTGACGGGGATCAACACGGTAATCTACTATGCGCCGACCGTCTTTCAATCCGCGGGGTTCGCGTCCGCATCAGCCGCTATCCTGGCCACAACAGGCGTTGGCGTCGTCAACGTGTTGATGACCGTGGTGGCGCTGTTGCTTTTGGACCGTGTGGGGAGGCGGCCGCTTTTGCTGATCGGTATGGCCGGAATGGTCATCAGTCTGGCAGTGCTTGGCACAGCCTTTATGTTTCCCCACCTGCCTGGGCTGAGATGGCTTGCTGCCGGAAGCCTGATGCTCTACGTGGGTTCTTTTGCCGTAGGCCTGGGACCGGTCTTCTGGCTGCTGATTTCGGAGATCTATCCCGTGAAGATCCGGGGCCTTGCCATGAGCATTGCCACTGTTGCCAACTGGGGAGCAAACCTGCTCGTTGCCCTCACCTTTCTTACTCTTATTCAGATCATGGGGCGGACTGGAACGTTCTGGCTCTATGGCTTAGTGGGCATCGGGGCCTGGATATTCGCGTATGCACTGGTGCCTGAAACAAAGGGGCGGAGCCTCGAAGACATCGAGGCACACTGGCGCGCGGGAAAACATCCGCGTGAATTGGACAAGAAATAATCAACAGGAAAACTCGGAGGAGACATGATTGATTCGATACATGCTCCCGGATGGCCGGGCATACCAGCACGCTGGACATCAAGCGCCAAGAGCGGCGTGGGCACGTCACTAAGCCCTGCAAGCCGCGTCTGGTTCACGATCAGTCACGGCATTCTGAATGAAATCTATTATCCCCGTGTTGACCATGCCTGCACGCGTGATTTGGGTCTCATCATCACCGACGGTAAGGATTTTTTTTCCGAAGAAAAACGGCATACCGCATCCACAGTGACCTATACCGTTGACGGTGTTCCGGCCTACCATTTGGTGAACGCATCAGAGGACGGTCGTTACCGGATCGAAAAAGATGTCATCACCGATCCCCTACGGGATGTTGTCCTCCAGCAGACGCGTTTCAGCGCTCTTCAGGGAAAGATAGATGATTATCATCTTTACGTTCTCCTTGCGCCGCATCTTGGAAATCACGGCGCAGGAAACACCGCGTGGGTCGGCGACTACAAGGGCGTGCCCATGCTTTTTGCGGAGCGTAACGGCGATGCCCTGGCCCTGGCATGTTCAGCGCCGTGGCTCAAACGCTCCGTCGGTTTTGTTGGAGTCTCCGACACATGGCAGGATCTTATTCTTCATAAGTTCATGTCCCGGGAATATATACGGGCCGAAAACGGCAATGTGGCTATGGCCGGTGAAATCGACATCACTGCATCCAACGGCACATTCCTGCTTGCTCTGGGGTTCGGCAGCGATTCCAATGAAGCTGGATACCGCGCACTGGCAAGTCTCTACGATGGATTTGAATCTGCGCAGAGCTTGTACACAAGCGAGTGGCAGGCTTGGCAGCAGACACTGCCTATAAAAGGATTAATGAGGACTGACGACCATAACCTGTTCCGGGTAAGCACCGCGGTTCTCCGTACCCATGAGTCAAAACGCTTTCCCGGGGGTATGATCGCCAGTCTTGCCATTCCCTGGGGTTTTTCCAAAGGCGATGATGACCTCGGCGGATACCACCTTGTATGGCCGCGAGACCTGGTTGAATCCGCCGGGGGCCTCATGGCCGCAGGGGCGCGGGAAGATGTCCATCGTGTGCTTCACTATCTTCAGGTCACTCAGGAAGCAGACGGACACTGGCCGCAGAACATGTGGCTCGACGGAGTACCCTACTGGACCGGCATCCAGATGGATGAGACGGCGTTTCCCATCCTGCTTGCAGACCTCGCGCGGAGGGAAGGGGCATTGGGCAAAGGCGATCTGACCACGCTCTGGCCCATGGTAAAGCGCGCGGCAGGTTATCTCGCGCGGAACGGACCTGTGACGCAGCAGGACCGCTGGGAGGAGGATGCGGGCTATTCGTCCTTTACGCTTGCTGTCGAGATTGCCGCTCTCCTGGTTGCCGCTGATCTTGCGGAAACGAATGATGATCCCGGAGCCGCATATTATCTTCGCGAAACCGCCGATGCGTGGAATGCGAATATCGAGCGCTGGGTGTACGTGACGGGTACGGAATTGGCAGTGCGTTTGGGAATAGAGGGGTACTACGTTCGCATTGCGCCGCCGGAGGAGGCTGATGCCGCTTCTCCTGAAGCAGGGTTTGTGCCTATCAAGAACAGGCCCCCGGGACAAAGCACGGCGCCTGCTGTTCATATCGTGAGCCCCGATGCTCTTGCATTGGTCCGTTTCGGCCTGCGTGCAGCCGATGATCCGCGCATCGTGAACACCGTTAAGATCATTGATACGCTATTAAAGGTGGAAACACCTCACGGCCCTGCCTGGCACCGCTACAACGACGACGGCTATGGTGAGCACGAGGATGGTTCCGCTTTCGATGGCACAGGCATCGGGCGGGTCTGGCCGCTGCTCACGGGTGAGAGGGCGCATTATGAGCTTGCGGCCGGACGCCTGGACCAGGCAGAGAAACTGCTCCATACGTTCGAGGCTTTTGCCAATAAAGGGGGAATGCTGTCCGAGCAGGTCTGGGATGGCCCCGATATCCCTGACAGGGAACTCTTCTTCGGCAGGCCTTCGGGTTCTGCCATGCCCCTGGTCTGGGCCCATGCCGAATACGTAAAACTTAGACGGTCCCTGCGCGAAGGAAAGGTCTTCGACACGCCTCCCCAGACCGTCCAGCGATATCAGGTGAAAAAAACCGGATCTCCTTATGCTATCTGGCGGTTTAATCACAAGTGCCGCACAATGCAGGCTGGTAAAATCCTGCGGGTTGAGGTGCTGGCGCCAGCAACTGTGCATTGGAGCAGCGATGATTGGCATACTGCGCATGATGCTGATACTCGGGATACCGGATTGGGATTGTATATTGTTGATCTGCCAACGGCCCCAATATCTGCTGGAAGTACAGTGCGTTTTACATTATATTGGCCGGAAGCGGACAAATGGGAAAACACAGACTTTTCAGTGAATATAATGCAGGCCGTACCCCTCTGACTTCCTGAATACATTCAGGATGAACCTGAATTGTTACTACAGGAGCCATGTGGGCGATATTGGTGGGTCGATAGCCTATTTTTCCACAACCGGGAAGACAGACAATTTGCTTTACTCTCCGGATTCCGTGGGTGGGAGCAGAACGGGCAGTCCCAACAGTAACGGTTTTATTCTTGAGGCTGATTATCTACCGTGGGAGAAGACCAAGATTTCTCTTCAGTATACAATTTATAACAAGTTCAACGGAGCCCGTTCAAATTATGACGGATTCGGCAGAAATGCTTCCGATAACAACACGCTCTATGCGCTTGTTTGGCTTATGTTTTAATCCATGCGATTTATAAAATGATGAAAGGAGAACATACGATGAGTTATTACTTCAGCAATGCCGCTTAATAAAAAAGACGGAAAGTTTATACTTTTATCATCCCGTCGGCCATATCGATAACACGATGACAGCGGTCGGAGAGAGTCTGGTTGTGCGTAACGATCACGAAAGAGACCCCCCGCCTGCGGTTCTGTTCAACAAGAAGGCCGAAGAGATCATTCCCTGTCGCTGTATCGAGGTTGCCGGTCGGCTCATCAGCAAGCACGATCTGCGGACTCTGGATGAGGGCCCGCGCGACAGCAACGCGCTGCTGTTCTCCGCCCGAGAGCTGGCCGGGCCGGTGGTGCAGACGCTTTGAAAGGCCAAGTTCCCCAAGCAGCACCCGGGCCTCTTCCTCGACCTCTGCAAACGGCCTGCCGCCGATGATGCCGGGGAATACTACATTTTCGACCGCCGAGAATTCAGGCAGGAGGTGATGGAACTGGAAGACAAACCCGATATGGGCGTTCCTGATGCCGGCAAGGTCATTCTCCGCCACCTGCGAGAGATCCTTTCCCCTGAACAGTATCCGGCCCGAGGTCGGCTTGTCGAGGGCGCCGAGGATATGCAGCAAGGTACTCTTGCCGGCCCCCGAGGCGCCGATGATCCCGACCATCTCGCCGGCAATGACCGACATGCTGATCCCCTTCAATACGTTTAATTCGCCGGCCGCGGTCGCAAACGTCTTTGTCACGTCAACTGCTTCTATCAGTTTTTCCAACACATCACCTCAAATAAGAACTCCGAAAAAAGGGCAGGGGCTCTGAAAAAATTCCTGCCTGCAACACCTTGCAGCCATCCCAAAATATACCCACCCATTTTGCCGATAATCTCGTGCCGCGCATATGCATTTATGTGAACCCGATTGAATCCTGTTGCATTGCAGGATTTTTTCAGAGTTTCTGCCCTGCTTTCACTCATACCGGAGCGGCTCCACCGGGTTCAGGCGTGCAGCCTGCCAGGCCGGGTAGATCGTTGCCAGGAAGCTTATGATAACTGCCGAAGTGCAGACCACCACAAAATCCATCATCTCCATCCTGACCGGCAGATGGCTCAGATAATAGACATCCGGGGGGAGCTTAATGAACTGGTATTTGTCCAAGAGGCGTCCGAGAAGATAACCGCCCGTAAGCCCGATTACCGTACCGATCAGACCGATAAAAAGCCCCTGCAACATGAAGACCGCCATGATCCCGCCGTTCCTGGCTCCCATCGCCTTCAGTATCGCAATCTCCCTGCTTTTTTCGATCACGTTCATAATCAGGTTGCTTATGATATTGAACGAGGCGACCAGGACGATCAGGACGAGGATAATGAACATGGCGAACTTCTCGAGTTTCAGCGCAGAGAAGAGGTTCTTGTTCATCTGCATCCAGTCCTTTACATACACCTGGGTGCCCAGCTTTCCCTGGAGGTCCTTCCTGACAGCGGTCGCCTTGTAGATGTCCCTCAGCCGCAGTTCGATGCCGGTTATTGCATCCTTCATCCCGAAGAACTCCTGAGTGGTCTTCATATCGGTCAGCACCAGATTGGAGTCGTACTCAAACATCCCGATCTCGAAGATCGCAATGACCCTGAATTTTTTCACCTTCGGCAGCATACCCATCGGCCCGATCTCCCCAAGCGGTGAGACGATATTCACTGTATCGCCGATCAAAAGGCCGAGATTGCCGGCAAGTTCCCTGCCGAGGATCAGGCCGGGCATATCGCTGTCCTTCGTCAGCCTGCTGATGTCCCCGTCTTTGATATGAGAGAGGATCTCGGTAGTCTTTGCTTCATCTGCAGGATCAATGCCCCGGATAAAGACGCCGTGCACCCTGCTCCCTGAAGAGACCATCACCTGCCCCAGGACAAAAGGCGCAAAAGATACCACGTCCTTCTCTCCCTGCAGTTTCTCAGCATACTTCTGGTAGTCCGGGATCATCCCCCGGTTGCCGACAACAACAATATGCGCATTGGCGCCGAGGATCTTCTTCTGGAGGTCCTGCTGGAAGCCCGACATCACCGACAGGACAACAAGGAGGGCCATGACGCCGACCGCAACGCCGCAGATCGATATCGCGGTATTGACTGAGACGCCCTTATGTTTCTTCTTTGACCGGAGATAACGAAAGGCGATGAAGACCTGATACGGCAGTCTCATTTGCCGGTATCCGACCCGGATGTGGGCCCGGGTTCAGATATGGATTCGACATTGGATTCAGTCCCGGATTCGGGCCCATGCTCCGGCTTCAGCTGCGGGAACAGGATCACGTCCCTGATCGACTGGGCGTTCGTCAGAAGCATGACAAGCCTGTCGATCCCTATACCCTCGCCGGCAGCCGGCGGCATGCCATATTCGAGGGCACGGATAAAGTCTTCGTCCATCCAGTGGGCCTCGTCATCTCCCGCCTGTTTCGCCTTCACCTGCTCCAGGAACCGGCCCTTCTGATCAAAAGGGTCGTTCAGCTCTGAAAAGGCGTTGGCAATCTCTCGGCCGCAGATAAAGAGTTCGAATCGTTCCACCAACGCAGGATTGTCCTGTTTTCTCTTCGCAAGCGGAGAGAGTTCGACCGGATGGTCGGTAATAAACGTCGGCTGGACAAGGCCGGGCTCGACCTTTTCCTTGAAGATCTCATCGAGTATCTTGCCCATGGACGAACCTTCAGGGATATCGTATTTCCGGGCCCTTGCCCAGGCCTTTGCCTTCTCAGGGTCATTGAAGATCTCCGGAGGCACGCCGCTTTTTTCGAGGGCCTCCAGCATGGGAAGTCTCGGCCACGGGGGGGTCAGGTCGATCTCGACATCACCGTAGAGGACCTTCGTAGAGCCGATCGCCTTCATTGCAACCTCGGCAAAGAGCTCTTCGGTAAACGACATCAGGAAGTTATAGTCTTTATAGGCAATATAGAATTCGAGCATCGAGAACTCGGGATTATGCCGGGTCGAGATGCCCTCGTTCCTGAAGTTCTTGTTCAGCTCGTAGACCCGCTCGTAGCCGCCCACAAGGAGTCTCTTGAGATACAGCTCCGGAGCAATCCTGAGATAAAGGTCAATGCCGAGGGCATTGTGATGCGTCTTGAAGGGCCGGGCTGTAGCCCCGCCGGGGATCTGGTGCATCATCGGCGTCTCGACCTCGATAAAGCCATGTGACTCAAGGAAGTCCCTGACCGCCCTGATCACCCTGGAGCGCTTTGCAAAGTTTTCACGCACCTCGGGGTTTACGATAAGATCCACATACCGCTGGCGGTACCGGGTTTCAACATCTTTAAGCCCATGCCACTTCTCCGGCAGCGGCCGGACCGCCTTGGTCATCAGCTCGAAGTGGCTCACCTCAACCGTCAGTTCATCGGTCCTGGTGCGGAAGAGCCTCCCCTTCACTCCGACAATATCCCCGATGTCCAGTTTTTTGAGGAGTTTATGCCGGTCGCCCAGCACATCCCGCTTGAGATATATCTGGATCCTGCCGGTGCTGTCCTGGATATGGGCAAAGGCTGCCTTGCCAAAGTCACGGTAGGCAACGAGCCTGCCGGCAAGGGTGCATTCTATGGTCGTCGCATCAAGCTCGTCCTTCGTCATGCTGCCGAATTTTTTGGCAACCTCGGCCGCATGGTCGTCAGCCTCAAAAGGCCTCCCATAGGGTTCTATACCAAGCTCCCGAAGTTCTTCGATTTTTTTGATGCGCTGTTTAATCAGTTCATTCAGGTCTTCCACAATCACCTCTAAAAAAAGATATGGATATAATTACTGATTTCCGAAATCAAGTCAAGGGAGGACGCCGTCCATAAGCCCCCGTCGAATCCAAACTACTCCCTGGTAAAATAGCGCGGGAATGGCATGTAAACGGATTCGGCGGCGTGTTGCGCCGGTGCTTCGGAGATCCCTGCGTATCGGGCCGGGAAGGAGCGCAGATGCTGCTGTCGCGCCCTTTAATAAAGAGAACTATGCACTGAAGGAATAGTCATTACTGAATGGGTTGCTCTTTATACTTCTCACTCAGGTAGTTAAGCAGAAACTCTATCCTCAATGCGAGCTTGTCAGGATCAGGGTCAGAGCCCTTATTGACATAATTTGCGGGCTCCATGTTTTCCATCTGCTGCTTAAGGTCCTGACCGCATTTCTCTGCGGAAAAAAAGACTATGGGTGCGACAGGGGCATTATTCCGGGACTCAAGTGCCCGAATCATGCGCGCAGCGGTCAGCCCGTCCATCACCGGCATATTCAGATCGATAATAGCGATATCGATCAGTTTTTTTTCCGTAAGCAGCCTGGAATATGCGGTCAAAAGTTCCAACCCGTTTTCAAAGGCCATGACATGTGAAGAGTAGTTCTTCTCCTTCAAAAGGGCCTCGATAATCTTCCGCGTAAAACGGGAGTCGTCGGCAACCAGGGCGTAGCCTTCCTTTGACATCAGATGCGACACCGCAAGAGGTTCCTTTCCCGGCCCGGGGGCTGATACGGGTACTGGCTCGGGGACGGCGGGAGCGACTGGTTCAGGAATCGACGCGGGAGCAGGTGCGGCAACGACCGGGGGAAGGACAGGTGCCGCCGGCTGCTGGCTCATCACCTGAGCGGTTGGTTCGTCGAGATTACTGACGTCGAGGGTAAACCCGCAAAAGACGCAGTTAAGTTCCCGCCGTCCCTGTCTGACGACAACACTGTATGGGACCTGCTCTCCGCAACAGAGACAATATTTTAATTCTTCCATCTGAATCCCTCATTCCCCTGGCCGTCTTTACCTTAAAAAATAATCTCAATTATATCCATAGGACCGTGATATTGCAACAGGGAACCCGTGCTTCTCCCGGGCAATAGTTGTTATCAGATCAGCGCTTCCTTTATAATTACACGTCCGCGGAGAGGTGCCAGAGCGGTTGAATGGGACGGTCTCGAAAATCGTTGTGGGGGCAACTCCACCCAGGGTTCGAATCCCTGCCTCTCCGCCAGAATTTTCCCGGCTGCAAACTCGAAAGAAATTGAAAATGGAGACAAAAAGAGACGGGTTTGTTTACGGGCACATCGCAGTGACGAGTTATAAAGCGCAACGCAGTATACGGACTTTTGACGAAGCGTCATTTTTAGTGGGGTTTCTGCTCCTTCACCTGCACAATATTCAGCGGCATCGAATGCACCATCTCCCCGTCAAGAAAATGCTCGATCCAGTAGGTCCCCGGCGTCAGGAACTCAAGGTTCAGGTGGACCGAGATTTCCCTGTGGCGCACGCTTGGATTACCGAGACTCAGCCGTGAGACCGTCTCTCTCAGCACGTTTTTCTTGTCCGGAGAGGAAAGCCTCATCATCACCTCAAACTCGCCCTTCCCTTCTGTCCACTCGGTAATCACCGCCATCCTCGGATGGAAGGCAGGGAACTGGGCGGCATAGATATTCTCGAAAATTCCCATGAGACTGACCTTGCCTCCAAGCTCCTGGCGTATATCGTCGCAGACAATCGTAAAATGCACCGAGGGGTTCAGTTTGTCAGCCATAATGGTCTCTCCTTAACCGTTCGAGTCGCCGGACACCGTATCCGGAGTAGTTTGTATTATACTTTATACAGCAGGCGGCTTGACAGTCATAAAATAATTATGGATAAGTAAAAGGATACGTTATGAAGATATTTCAAGTGCTATTGTCGGTACTCTGTCTGGCTTCATTTCTGGGGACCCCGGCCTGTCAGAAGAAGGCTGAAGACAGACCGGGAACCGGCAGCCGGAGACTTTCAGTTGTTACCAGTCTATTCCCGGTCTATGACTTTGCGCGACAGGTTGCCGGCGACAAGGCGAACGTCGTGCTGCTGCTGCCGCCGGGGACCGAACCCCACAGCTTTGACCCCCGGCCCGCTGATATCATCATGCTCAATCATGGCGACTTGTTCTTCTACACGAATATCTATATGGAGCCATGGGTCCAGAAGATCCTTGCCGGGATCAGCAACAGCCATCTGCTCGCAGTCGACACCAGCAGCGGGATTCAGCTTGTCGGCAGGTCTGCGGCCCCAGGCCCTGATGAGGAAGATCATGCGGCAGGCATGACACCATCACCTGACAGGCAGGGCGTACCGGAAAAAATCCGGCAGCAAAGACATGAACATGACGGCATGGACCCGCATATCTGGCTCGACCCTGAATATGCAATAAAAATGGTCGAGAATATCAGGGATGGTTTTATACATAAGGACCCTGAGAACCGCGTTTTCTACTCTGACAATGCAGCGGCTTATATAAAACAGCTTGCCGCACTGGACGACCGGTACAAGACCTCGCTGGCCGGCTGCAGGAAGAGGATCTTTGTGAACGGAGGACATTTCACCTTCGGATACCTTGCCCGGAGATACGGCCTCGAATATGTCTCGGCATACGGGCTTTCTCCTAACTCGGAACCGACCCCGGGGGCAATTGCGAAGGTCACCAGGACCCTCAGGGCCAACGGATTAAAGCACGTTTTTTTTGAAGAACTGATCACTCCCCGTGTTGCTGAAACAATCAGCAGGGAAAGCGGGGCAGAGCTTCTCATGCTCCATGGGGGACACAACATATCCAAAGATGAATTCAGGCAGGGGGTGACGTTCCTGTCCCTTATGGAAGCAAACCTCGTAAACCTGATGATCGGGCTCCAATGCCGGTAGATGTTGTCACGGCATCGAGGATCTCCCATTCCTTTAATTCGGTCGAGGTCCTCTCGGACATCTCCTTCAGCATCCTGAAGGGGGACTATGTCGGGCTCGTCGGCCCGAACGGTTCAGGAAAGTCAACGCTCATCAGGCTGATCCTCGGACTCCTGACGCCCTCGGGCGGTTCGGTGACGGTCTTCGGAACGTCCCACAAGGAGCTGCGCGACTGGAACCGTATCGGGTATCTTCCCCAGAAGATAAACTTCTTTAATCCCCACTTCCCCTCAACAGTCAGCGAGATTGTGAGTCTCGGGCTTGTTGCGAACTCAGACCGCAGAAGACAGGCCCCGGAGGACAGAGAAGCGGTCGACCGAGCGCTTGAAATGCTGGGGATAGCTGACCTGAAAAAACAGCTGATCGGCGGCCTCTCCGGAGGGCAGCAGCAGCGCGTCTTCATAGCGCGGGCCCTCGTCAGCAACCCTGAACTTCTGATTCTCGACGAGCCGACAACAGCGCTCGACCCCGAGACGCGTGAAAATTTTTTCAGTCTTTTGCATCACCTGAATCATGATCACCAGGTATCCATCGTCCTGGTGACACATGACATCGGCAGTATCGGCGTGTTTGCCTCAAAACTTCTCTATCTCGATAAAAAAATCATCTTTTTCGGCAACTTTGACGAGTTCTGCAAGTCCGACCATATGACCAGGATCTTCGGTCCTTCATCCCAGCATATCATCTGTCATAAACATGATTAGGAGCGCATGGAAACCGGCGTCATAGAATTCCTCAGCTACGGGTTCATCCAGCGGGCCCTGCTCGCCGGATCCTTCATTGCCCTCATCTGCGCCCTTCTCGGGGTTATCCTGGTGCTTCGGCGGCTTTCGCTGATCGGCGACGGACTGTCACATGTCACCTTCGGCGGCGTTGCCCTGGGACTGTTTCTGAACGTCTATCCGCTGTATATGTCACTGCCTGTTGTTATCTGCAGTTCTCTGGGCATCCTCAGACTGGCGGACAAGGCCAGGATGTATGGTGATGCGGCAATCGGGATCGTCTCCTCGATCGGCATCGCCGCCGGTGTCATGCTCGCCAGTCTCGGAGGGGGATTCAATGTGGACCTTTTCAGCTACCTCTTCGGGAATATTCTTTCTATCAGCGGGTTTGAGGTCGCCTCGTCAATAGGTCTTTCGATCCTGGTGATGGCGGTGATTGCTCTCTATTTCGATGAGATCCTCTCGATCACCTTTGACGAGGAGTTCGCCCGGGCATCGGGGATCAATACAGGAAAGATCAACGCCATCCTGGTGATGCTGACCGGGATCACCGTTGTTCTGACGATGAAGGTCGTCGGTATCATGCTCACCTCGGCGCTGCTGATCCTGCCGGCATCCACGGCGCTTCAGCTGGCACGGGGTTTCAGGAACGCCATGGTGATATCCGCCGTCACATCAGTAACCTCGGTCGTTGCCGGTATTTTCATCTCTTTCCTGATGAACCTGCCGACAGGAGCGACCATTGTCCTGATGAACGCAGGCTTCTTTCTGGCTGCATTCATCTACAAGCAGCGCGTCAGGAACCCCTCACCTCCGGCGAAGTAATGGCAGTCCTGTCCGCACCAGAACGCTTCTCGGCCCTTTCTCACCGTGACTTCAGGCTTTTTCTGATCGGCCAGACCATATCCCTCTCCGGCACCTGGATGCAGTCGGTGGCACAGGGATGGCTCGTCTACAGTCTTACGAAGTCTCCTTTCTATCTGGGCATCGTTGCTGCCGCAGGGGCCCTGCCGATCATGATCCTCACCCTGGTCGGCGGCGTCATCGCCGACCGTTTCCCCAAGAAGAAACTCCTGCTGCTGACCCAGGCTCTGTCCATTCTCCCCGCCCTTGCCCTCGGCATCCTGACCAGCATCGGCATCACCACTGTCTGGCATATCACTGCGATAGCGTTCTTCCTCGGAGCAATCAATGCCATCGATATCCCGGTGCGCCAGTCGTTCCTGATCGAGATGGTCGGCAGGGGCGATATTGTCAATGCCATAGCGCTGAACTCCGCTGTTTTTAACGGTTCACGGATCATCGGGCCGGTCATAGCCGGTGTGTCGATCACCTATCTCGGCATGCCTGCCTGCTTCTTTATCAATGCGCTGAGCTTTATCGCCGTGATCATCGCCCTGGCCATGATGCAAGCCCAGGGGAAAAGACCTGTCATGTCAGAGGGCGTTATCAAGGACTTCATGAAAGGCATCAGGTTCATCAGGAGCAGGGCTGAAATTCTCCACGTCATCACCCTGATCGCGGTCTTCAGTCTCGTCGGGATACCCTACATAACCCTCATCCCGGTATTTGCCGGAGAAGTGTTTAATGAAGGTCCCAAGGGGCTGGGCTTCCTCGTCGGGGCCTCAGGCCTCGGGGCGCTTACCGCTGCTCTCGGCATCGCGGTTGCAGGGAATATTGGAAATAAGTCCCGGTTCATGTCATCAGCGGCCCTCTGCTTTTCGGCCGCCCTTATCGTCTTCTCACTCTCCGGATTATTCTGGATTGCCCTGATCGTCATCGCGATCGGCAGTTGGGGAATGGTCAGCTATCTCGCTGCAGCGAACAGCTATATTCAGGTCTCGGTGCCGGACGAACTGCGCGGACGGGTCATGAGCGTCTACTCGTTCGTCTTTCTGGGGGTTGTCCCTGTCGGGAACATGATCATGGGTATGACAGCTCATCTCATCGGCACCAGGCAGGCAGTCCTCTCCGGAGGTGTCATCTGTCTTCTTTCGTCTGCCCTTTTTTCCCTGAAATACCTCAGGTCCTCACCCCGAATCTAGACACTGAATCCAGCCACTGAATCCAGCCCCGCGATCCGGCATCCGGGCAGCCCACTGTCTTGTGGTAATCCTGTGGTAAACTTAATGACACCATGAAGATCCTTGCGATAGAGACATCGACCATGCTTGGCGGTATTGCCATCGCTGATGACAGCCGCGGGCTCATTGCAGAGGTGCGGCTGAATGTAAAGACGACCCACTCGGAACGACTGATGACCGTGATCAGCCAGGTCGTTGAGCAATCCGGTCTTCTCCTTGCTGAAATAGATTTCTTTGCGGTGGCCTCAGGGCCGGGATCGTTTACCGGCCTGAGAATCGGCCTCAGCACTGCCAAAGGCCTTGCGTATGCCACGGGCAAACCTGTAGTCCCTGTGCCCACCCTCGAGGCCTTTGCCTGGAACCTCGCCTTCAGCAGATATCCTGTCTGCGTCATGCTCGACGCCCGCAGGGGTGAGGTATACACCGCCCTTTTCAGGTGGGAGGGAGAAAAGTTCATTCGGGAGATCAGCGAGACATCGGTCAAAGCAGAAGAACTGCTGACGCGTCTGCAGGGCACGGTGCTTTTTGCCGGGGAGGGAGCCATCGCTTACCGGGACAGGATCGTCGCGGCTCTTGGCAGCCGCGCAGTCTTTGCCCCTGCTGACAAGATGGTCCCCTCACCGGCGAACATAGCCATGCTCGGCCTGGCGAAAGCTGCAGCCGGGGAGTTTACCGATCCCTTTGGCGCCGGTCCCCTTTACATCAGAAAATCCGAGGCAGAGGTGAGACTGAACGAGAAACGGAGAGCAGGCATCTAGCAGCCGGCCAGCCGCTTGTTGCCGGGCCAAACGCATGAGAAATACGGACGCAACGGATATCGTAATCAGGCGGATGAGCGAAGAGGACATCCCTGAAGTGCATGCCATAGAGACCACTTCGTTTACCATGCCCTGGTCAGAGGTGCTTTTCCTGAACGAAGTCCGGAACCCTCTTTCTCGCCCGATGGTGGCACGGGATGACGACGGAATTGCGGGTTATCTCTGTGCCAGCCTGATCATTGACGAAGGACATATCCTTGACGTGGCTGTGCACCCCTCACGGAGAAGACAGGGGATCGGCGGAAGACTGATCAGGGAGACACTGGACCATCTCGGACAGCAGGGTTGCAGGACCGTCTTTCTTGAGGTGAGGGCCTCTCATGACGGGATAATAGGTTTTTACGAGCAGGCCGGTTTCAGGGTAATCCAGGTCAGGAAATGCTATTATGTATCACCGATTGATGACGCAGCAATCATGGAACTGCGGTTTAACAAATAAGGGGGACAGGAATGACTTCTCTCTGGGCAAATATTTTTCAACCCCGGCAGGATTCTCAGGACACCATCTCGATGGTCCTCAAAAGGATCCCGGTATTTGACGGCCTCGATGCGCGCGAACTCCTCCAGATCGAAAAGATACTCCATGAACGCGAGTACCGGCCCGAAGAGAGGATATTTCTCCAGGGTGACCCGGGGCTCGGCATGTATATCATTATCGAGGGGAATATCGAGATCGTCTCTGAGCCCGGTCACCACATCCTGACCGTTCTTCATGAAGGCGAGTTTTTTGGAGAACTGGCTTTGCTGGATGAATCTCCCCGGACAGCGACCGCCATTGCACAATCGCCCTGCCGGCTCCTCTGCCTTGTACAGTCCGATCTTTATGACCTTATCGACCGCAACCCGAAACTCGGGGTCAAGATACTCGTGCAGCTTGCACGCACCATCGGGGAGAGACTGAAAAAAACCAATGAATATGTGCATGAATTAAAAAAAGGCCAGGAGGAAGCAGCGGCCCATGGATGATACGCTCACCCGCTGGCTGAGAGTACTCTTTGCCCTGGTAGTCCTCGTTGCGCTGTTTTTCCTCATGTCAGCGATCGCTGACCTCGTAAAGATCGTGATCATATCTGCACTGATTGCCTATATCATGGACCCGCTTGCCGTCAAGCTTGAATCGCGGGGCATGGGGCGCGGAGTGGCAACGCTTATCATCTTTCTTTTTGTTTCTGCAGTGCTCACGGTCATGCTCATCCTGCTGCTGCCGGTCCTGACCGATCAAATCGAAGCCCTGCATACAGGGCTCACCCCTGATCAGGTTGCCGTCAATATCACCAGACTGGACCATTTGATTTCCCGGAAGCTTTCCTTCCTTGGAATCGACAACCTGGACCTGGCCGGAAAACTCGAGAGAATGCTGGCAGGCTTCAGTGACTGGGCCGTCTCTCATCTGCTGGATGTCGTCAGCCTCTTCACCCATCTGGTGCTGATCCCGTTCATGGTATTCTTTCTCCTGAAGGATGGAAGGGAGATGAAGAAACAGATGGTACAGCTGATCCCGAACCGTTATTTCGAATTTTCAATGAACCTGATTTCGAAAATGGATTGGCAACTCGGCAGGTATCTCCGCGGGCAATTTCTCGATGCACTGATCTTCGGCATCCTCTCGATCTGTACGCTTTGGTTCCTGGGCGTAAAATATTTCCTGCTTATCGGTATATTCGCCGGCCTCGCAAATCTTATCCCGTTTCTCGGACCGATCGCAGGGGCTACACCGGCGATCGTCGTCTCGATAATCGACACCGGGGGCTTGGCGCTTGCGGGATCTGTTATCCTGGCGTTTGCAGTGATGAAACTGATCGACGACTCTATAATCCAGCCGGTTGTCGTTGCCCGGAGCGTCAATATGCACCCGCTCCTTGTCCTGCTGGCAGTCATCGTCGGAGGCAAGTTTTTCGGCATCCTCGGCATGCTCCTGTCGGTGCCGGTGACCGGTTTTGCCAAGGTCGCGATTCACGAGGGCATCGAAAATTTCCGCAGATACCGCCTCACATAGCAACACGGCTACCGCACGTAGATCTTCGCCCCCTCCTGCAGCGCACCATCGAGACCTGTTTCATTCCCCCATTCGTCGTAAACCTTCTTGCCGGATTCAAACTCCTCCATCAAGCCCGCAGTCAGCAGAGCATGCCTGACCGTTGTCATTGGAGGATACAGGGATACCGTACAATCGTTCACCGAGATATTCATCAGTCTTTCACCTCCCTGATCCGGCCCACGACCGTCGGAGCAATAATTTTTACTGCCTTTATATGGTCTGCTATCACGTCCCGCACCCATTTCCCGGCATTGCTGTAGACGAGTCTTTCGCCCTTCAGCGTGCCACCGACGTCCGCAAAATCCTTTGATGCCCTCACTGCCTCGCCAAAGACCTTATACCCGTCCCCGCCGGCAGCCAGGAAGTCATCGGTCGCGATGGTATATTCACGGGCAGGTTCTGCCGGGAGACCTGCGATCATCAACTCCCTGACACGCGACCCCACAGCAGCAGACCTGTTATACGAAAACGAAATGCCCGAAACCTGGGGAAACCGCCCCGCGCCCTCATCAATGGCGGAGAGGCCGTGCTCCAGGGCTTCTCTGACCTGACGGCCGGTCAGCCTCACGGCCACAATATAGTTATTGAACGGCGATACGGCATAAACATGTTTTATCCTGATCTTGCCCTTTTTTATGCTCGTCCTGATGCTTCCGCCGCCGATAATCGCTGCATCGGCCTGCGCCGTCTGCCTCATAATGTCGGCGATAAAATCGCCAAGGTTCGTCTCCTGGCTGCGGACGTGCTCCCCGTCAAGGTCGGTCAGTGCCTCGCCCACCTGCTCGTCAAGGACTGCATCGACCTTTTCGCTGTATTTCCTGACAAGCCTGCTGACCGCGGAATCCGTTATCTCCCGCGCCGGCCTGATCTCGATAAGACCGCTTTCCGCCCTGACCACCTTCCTGTCCTCGATATACAGATCAAGCCGGCCGAGGGCCTTGCCATGCTCCCAGGCCTGGACAATAACCGTGTTGTTAATCACGACAGGATTGAGAACCTTTGTATGAGAATGGCCTCCGATAATTGCCGTAATGCCGTTGACCTTTGCGGCAAGGTCCCGGTCAGCGGCATGGCCGATATGTGAGAGGAGAACGACTATGTCCGCCTTTCCTCTGAGCAGTTCGAGATACTTTTCAACCGTGGACGCAACCGGCAGGAATGAAAGTCCCGAAACGTTTCTCGGATGGGTTGTAAGCGGGACATCCTCGGTCACGACGCCGAGAAAAGCTATCCGGACTCCCTCTATTTCTTTGATAACGTACGGCCTGATCAGGTCAAGCCCCCCCACATTTGCCCCAAGGACAGGGAACCGCGCCTCGGAGATCCTTTTCCGCAGCACTTCGGTCCCAAAATCGAACTCGTGGTTGCCGAGTACCATTGCATCGAATTTCATCTCATTCATCAGTTCAATGACCGACGCACCCAGAAAAAGGTTTGCCCAGTTGTTCCCCTGGATCATGTCACCGGCAGAGACCAGAAGGGTCGGCCGCTGTGCTCTGAGCTTTTCGACCTCAGAGGCAAGGGACGCAATGCCCCCGAGGAGTTCGTCTGATCCAAAGGGCTTATAGGGCTCCGCAAAACCATGGAAGTCATTAATATGCAGTATGCTGACGACCCTCTGCCCGCCGGCAGCTCTCCCGGCAGATATCAGGAGCAACACTAAAAACAATGCAATCACTAAATGCCGTCTCATAAAAACTCCTCGCCCGGGATTTGTGCTGTTTTATGATACCATGGCCGCATGGGTCACGATAACCACAATGGACGGGGAGTGGCCTGCGACAGGCTCCACAAGTGCTCATGAGCATACTATCAAATTGACTTGCCCTGTTTTATAGAGTTAACATACACATTATCAGGAGGTAACCTATGCCTATTTATGAATATATATGCGATGCCTGCAGCGAGAAGTTCTCTCTTCTGCAGAGCTACAGCGCGGCGGGTAATGGCGCTGAATGCCCGAAATGCTCATCAAAGAAGACCCGGAAGATCATCTCTGCCTTCTGCTGCTCGAGTTCTGATTCGGGTGCTGACGCCGGCGGAGGATGTTCATCATCAGGACATTCTCACGGCTCTGGCGGCGGCTGAGGGGTTTCCCGCTGCTGAACCGTGCGTTCAGCAAAAAGACCGGCAAAAACAACAAAAAGTCTTGACTTTTTCATTAGTTAGAAATAAAATCTTGCAAACTACTCTCAATGAGGTGAGGCATGGCTCGCAGGCTATTACTGGCAGATGACAGCATAACCATCCAAAAGGTCGTTGAACTCGTATTAGCCGAAGAGGATTTTGATATAAAGTCAGTAAGCAATGGAGAGGACGCATTGAATCTGATCGAAGCCTTTAATCCGGACATCGTCCTTGCTGATATTGAGATGCCGAAGTTGAACGGCTATCAGCTCTGCGAGCGGATCAAGACCAACCCAAAGACAGCCTCAGTACCGGTCATCCTTCTTGCCGGCGCATTTGAACCTGTCGACAATGAGCTGTCACGGACGGTGGGGGCAGACGATGTTGTGATCAAGCCCTTTGAGTCGCAGGAACTGATCAGCAAGATCAACGCCGTGCTGACCATGGGAGCTGCCGACATGGAGGCAGAAGCCGTCGCTGAGCCGCTGGATGAGGCGCTGGACCTGGGGGAAGAGATCGATACCGCGATACAGCCCGAACCTGCAGAAATGGCGATCGAGGAAGACCTCTGGGCAATGGAAGATCTGACTGAGGCGCCCGATGCCTTTGCCGCCGAGGCCCTGTCTGAAGAAGATACCTTTGTTGCCGAGGCCATCCCGGAACTGCAGAGTGAAGAGGTCCCGGCTGAAGCGGCAGTGCTACGAACTGAATCGCGGCAGGAACCGGAAGTTGCAGCCGTTGTTGCACCGGCGGTACAGGCCCCAACGCCGGCACCAGCACTGACCCCGGCCCCGGTTGCAGGCAGCTTCACCAGCGAAATTTCCCTTCCCTCTAAGGAAGAGGTGATGGCCCTTATCGACAGGAAGGTGAGCGAACAGCTTGCGGAACTCTTCAGCTCTCTGCATCAGTCAATCGATCAGACTATCAGTGAGACAATTTCCCGGAAACTCGACCTGAAGGATGCCCTGCTGGCAGCAGCTACGCCGATGATGAAGGACTCAATCGAAAAGATTCTCTGGGAGATGGCACCTGAACTCGTTGAGAAGGTAACGAAAGATGCTGTAAAAGGAGCGTTTTCAGGTATAACGGCCGAGGTCGAGAAGGTGCTCTGGGAAACGGTCCCCGAGCTTGCTGGCTCCATGATATCGAAGGAAATCGAGAAAATTAAAGCATCTTCATAAAAGACAGGAGAGTCTCCATAAGCGGCGGGGAAATGGCAAGGCCCATTCCCCGTCTTTTATTGTTATGACAAAGCTATGACAGAGTTAGACAAAAGCTATAACCCCAAAGGCGTAGAAGAGAAATGGTATGACCACTGGCTGTCCGAAGGACTTTTCAAGGCTGATCCTGAGTCATCGGCCAAACCGTTCAGCATCGTTATTCCGCCGCCGAACGTCACCGGCTCCCTGCATATGGGCCACGCCCTGAATGCGACCCTCCAGGATATCCTTGCACGCTGGAAGCGCATGTCCGGGTATAGTGTCCTCTGGGTTCCGGGGACCGACCACGCCGGCATTGCAACGCAGAATGTCGTCGAACGGCAGATCTCTGCTGAAGGTATTGACCGGCACTGGCTGGGACGGGAGGCCTTTATTGAGCGGGTATGGAAATGGAAAGCGGAATACGGCGGCAGGATAATACATCAACTGAAGCGGATCGGCAGTTCCTGCGACTGGTCCCGGGAACGTTTCACTCTCGACAGCGGACTTTCAAAGGCAGTTCTTGAGGTCTTTGTCAACCTGTATGAGCAGGGGCTGATATATCGCGACAACCGCCTGATCAACTGGTGTCCCCGTTGCCATACCGCACTTTCTGATATTGAGGTCGAACATGAGGATTTTGACGGTCTCCTAACCTACATCCAGTATCCCCTGGAGGACGGAAGCGGTCATATTGTAGTTGCCACCACGAGACCGGAAACGCTGCTCGGCGATACTGCCGTCGCAGTGAATCCAGACGACGAACGCTATGCCGGACTGATCGGCAAGACTGTTGCCCTGCCTCTTACCCAGCGGACAATTCCGGTCATCGCAGACACGGCCGTCGATCCAGAATTCGGCACCGGGGCGGTCAAAGTCACCCCGGCCCATGACTTCAACGACGAGGCGATGGCAAGGAGGCAGACCCCCCCGCTTCCCTTTATCAGTGTCATCGGCATAGACGGAAAAATGACCGATCTCGCGGGAGCGCCCTACGCCGGGCTGGACCGGTATGACTGCAGGAAGACGGTGCTCAGAGACCTGAAGGAACTCGGGCTCGTGGTAAAACAGGAAAAACACAGCCACGCGATCGGCCAGTGTTACCGGTGCAAGACGATCATAGAGCCTCTCGCGACACTCCAGTGGTATGTGAAGATAAAACCGCTTGCAGAGGACGCAATCAGGGCTGTCAGGGACGGGAGGATCAGTATTGTCCCGTCGTCCTGGGAGAACACCTATTTTTCGTGGATGGAGAATATAAACGACTGGTGCATATCCCGCCAGATATGGTGGGGTCACAGGATCCCTGCATGGTATTGCGATGCCTGCGGAGAGATCATCGTAGCCAGGGAAACACCAACGGTCTGCACAAAATGCGGCAATGCGTCGCTGCGCCAGGATGAAGATGTTCTCGACACATGGTTCTCCTCAGCGCTGTGGCCTTTTTCGACCCTCGGCTGGCCTGATAAAACACCTGAGCTGGCAAAATATTATCCGACCTCGGTCCTGCTGACGGGTTTTGACATCATCTTCTTCTGGGTCGCCAGAATGATCATGATGGGCCTGAAATTCATGCAGGAGATACCGTTCAGGACAGTATACATCCATGCGCTGGTGCGCGATGCCAGCGGCCAGAAGATGTCCAAGTCAAAAGGCAATGTTGTCGACCCCCTGATCATGATGGAGAAATACGGGACCGATGCCTTCAGGTTTACCCTGACGGCATTTGCCGCACAGGGCAGGGACGTCAAATTTTCCGAGGAGAGAGTTGAAGGATACCGGCATTTCGTCAACAAGCTCTGGAACGCTTCACGCTTCATGCTCACCAATGCGGGGGATGCCAGGCTTCCCGAATCAATCTCTGCCGGGTCACTGGATATCGGCAGCAGATGGATCCTCAGCAGGCTTGCGGCGACGGCCGCTGACATTAACAGAGCGCTGGAGGATTACCGTTTTAATGACGCCGCCGGCAGCCTGTATCATTTTATCTGGCATGAACTTTGTGACTGGTATATCGAAATGATCAAACCTGTCCTGTATGGCGAATCCGCGCAGAAGGCTCCGGTGCAGGAGTGCCTGCTGTATATCCTGGACAACACCCTGCGTCTGCTGCATCCGCTTATGCCGTACGTGACAGAGGAGATCTGGCAGAACATTCCTGGAAATCAGATGGAAGGCAGCATCATGATCGCCCCGTATCCGGAATCCCTTGCTCGGGATGAGGCAGCCGAGGGCGAGATGGAGGTCATCATGGAAACTGTCATGGGGATACGGACGATTCGCGGTGAACTCAACCTATCCCCGTCACTTGAACTCAGGGCCGCAATCAGAACCCGCACATCACAGGCAGAGGAGATTATCAGCAGAAACCTTACCTTCATCAGAAAACTCGCCAGGGCCGACATCGCCGAGATCGGCAGCGGGGTCACCAAGCCGAAAGGCTCTGCAGCTGCGATCAGGACTTTTGTCGAGGTCTATGTCCCCCTTGAAGGGCTTCTGGACCTTGAGGCCGAGATCGAACGTCTCAGGAAAGAAAACGAGAAGCTGGAGGAAACAATAGTTTTTCTGAACAAAAAACTCCTGAACGAGGATTTCCTGAAGCGTGCTCCGAAAGAGATCGTCCTGAAAGAGAGAGAGAAATACGACGAAAGTCTCAGAAAGAAGGAACGGATACAGGATAACATTCGGAAACTTTATGAAGCAGGGGGTAATGAACATGGAGAAAACTGAACAGGTACTGCAGGGGAAAGATCTGGATATCGTCGAGGGCGAAATTGTCCGGATCAGCCAGAGCAAAGTCAGGAATGTCGAAGGCAGCCATGTCGAGATGCAGCAGGTTGCGGCATTAAGCATCGATGGAGAGAAATTAGAAGCCGCCCAGTCTGCAGCAGTCCTGCTGCATGGCGAGAGTGTTTCACTGCATCAGAGCATGGCAGGTGTTTTGGTAAGCGGGAACGCAACGCTGAACTATTCCTGCACGCCGCTGTCCCTGTCAAAGGGCGAAACGAGCATGAACAGCAGCGCCGCGGGGATTGTTGCCTCAGGGACCGTCAGGACCGAAAACAGCGCATCTCTGTTGCTGCTTGCCAACAGGGTGGAAGGAAACGTCAACACCCTCCTTGACTGGAAATCGGCGCTTGCGCTCGGTGCGGTGCTGGGCGGGGTATTCGGCATCTTTTCCCTTCTTAAAAGGAAATAATGGTGGATATTCCTTCGAGCGTCACTGAGCTCATACGACACGCACTTGAGGAGGATATCGGGCACGGTGACATCACCACCTCGCTTATCGTACCTCGAGAAAACACATCGCGGGCGCTCTATATTGCCAAGGGAAGTTTTGTCCTGGCAGGCATGCCCTTTGCCCGTGAGGTCTTCAGCCTTCTGGATCCTGAAACCAGGTTCACCATTTTTTATGACGACGGGGCAAAGGTCTCACGGGGCGACGTCCTCGGGGAAGTCTCAGGGAAAACACGTATTCTTCTTGCCGGTGAACGGGTCAGCCTGAATATCCTGCAGCGGCTCTCGGGAATTGCGACACTGACCAGTCATTTTGTGGACCTTGTCAGGGGAACAACGGCCAGGATCGTCGATACACGGAAGACCACTCCCTGCCTGAGATTCATGGAAAAATATGCCGTCAAGATGGGAGGGGGGTTGAACCACCGGTTCGGTCTCTTTGATGGGATACTGATCAAGGACAACCATATCGAAGAGGTCGGCAGCATCACTGAGGCGATTTCACGTGCAAAGGCAGGTCACCACCTCACCAAGATCGAGGTAGAGGTGGAAAATCTCAAGGATCTCCAGGAAGCAATCGATGCCGGGGCTGATATCATCATGCTCGACAATATGCCGCTGCATGAAATGGCCGAAGCAGTAAAAATTGCCGGAGGCAGAGTAACCATAGAGGCGTCCGGCAATATGAACCTGTCCAATATAAGGGAAGTGGCCGACACCGGGGTTGACCTGATTTCAGTCGGCGCCCTGACACACTCTGCAGTGGCTGCGGACATCAGCATGAAGATTGTCAAGTAGGGTTTTTACCCCGGAATTCGTCAGCAGAAAATCTGATATACTATAGCCAGCATGAATGCCGTCAGAGCGCATCTTTTGATCGAGGGCAGGGTCCAGGGGGTTTTCTACCGTGCCTTCACCAGAAATATCGCCTTAAAACTCGGCCTGCACGGTTGGGTCAGAAATAATCCAGACGGCAGGGTGGAAGCGGTTTTTGAAGGCGACACCCGGCTTATCGAACAGGCTGTTCAGGAATGCCGGAGAGGGCCGTCCGGATCCAGGGTAGAGGACATCAGCCTTTCCTGGGACGAGGCCGCCGAAGACCTTTCCGGTTTTGAGATACGATACTGATATGGCATTGCTGAGGCAGATCGAAGAGACGGTCCTCTCCGGCAAGGCCATCGCCAGGGAACAGGCAATCGCGCTTGCCTCCCTGTCCGGACAGGACAGTTTCGGGCTCTTATCTTTGGCAAACAGAATCCGGTCACGCTTCCGCGGTGACACCATTGATCTCTGCTCCATCATCAATGCCAAGTCGGGGTCCTGCACCGAAGACTGTTCCTTCTGCGCCCAGTCATCCACAAGTGCTGCAGAAATAAGCAGGTTCTCACTCATCGACGAGGAGCAGGTCCTGCAGTCAGCTGAACTGGCACGCAGGGGCGGGGCACGCCGTTTCTGCATCGTCACCAGCGGGAGAAGGGTCTCGAAGAAAGAGCTTGAGTATATTGCGTCGATGGTGGCCGGCGTCCGTGCACAGGGTCTTCTGCCCTGTGCAACATTGGGACTATTGACGAACGATGACCTCGGTCTTCTGAAAAATGCCGGGCTGCTGCGGTATCACAACAACCTCGAGACATCCCGGAGATTTTTCCCGAATATCTGCACTACCCATACCTGGGAAGAGAAGGTCGAAACCATCAGGGCAGCCAAGGCAGCAGGACTGTCGGTCTGTTCAGGCGGGATCTTCGGGCTGGGGGAAACCTGGGAAGACAGAATAGATCTCGCCTTTGCCCTGAAAGAGCTTTCGCCTGATTCCGTACCAATAAACTTTCTGACCCCTATTGCAGGGACCCTGTTCGAAAAACACATACCTCTCGAACCGCTCGAAGCCCTGAAGATCATCAGTCTCTACCGCCTTATTCTGCCGGACAAGGAGATCCGGGTCTGCGGCGGCAGGATACAGACACTCGGAGAACTGAACGCATTTGTTTTCTTTGCAGGTGCGGACGGCCTGCTGACGGGCAATTACCTGACAACACTCGGCCGCAACTTTGAAGATGACCGGAGACTTATCAGTCATTGCGGTCTCAGGGTACTCCCGCAGCCATGATTTACAGCGTGCGGATGAGGGCCTCGCAAAACAGAAGGAATGGCGTTCAACGGACGGGAGGTATCGGTCAGAAGCAGGAAATTCACATATCCGGGGCTGAAGGACTCTACGAAAAAGAAGAGATCGCCGACGCTGCCGGCCGCTACCTGAAGAGGGCGCTGGAGCATCCCCGGGGAGATCCTGACCGTATCTCGCTGACCGTCGACAAAATCAGGCAGAGGCCAAGGCTGATAGCATCTTTAGAGCTCCGAACCGCTGATACGGCGAAGGTCCGTGATGCGCAGGCGTTCGCACGGAGCATGCTGCGTGGTCTGCGGATATCCGATGCAGCCATTGACCGGGCGCTTGAGCTGCTCAGCAGACAGACCTCGATGCGCGGCGGCGTCCTTTTGGAAGCGGTATCAGGAAAAAGACTTGAACCTGACAAAGAGAGGGGCATACGAGTTTCGAGGCTCGGCCTCAGCAGGACTGCAGGGACAGAGCTCGGCAGGGAGCTGACCCGGGTCAACCTGAATACAGAGACGGTCAGAGAGGCGTTGGTCCTTGCATCCAAGGTTTCTTCATGCAGACCGGTTATCGCAGAACTCTGTATTTCAGACGACCCGCATTATACAACCGGATACATCGCATCGAGAAAATTCGGATACATCAGGATCCCTCATGTGAAGAAGCTAAACTCCCGGGCAGGCGGACGGATATTTTTTATCCGCGAGGGATCTGACAGAGACAGGACCATCGCCTATCTGGAGAAGACCCCGGTGATCGTCAGCACTGTCGCTCCCTGCTTCGGCATTTTTTCTGTCCATGAAATCATCGGTCATCATAATATATAACCCTGCAGCCCGAACGGCCGCCAGGGCGAAGATCGATGCTGCCCGCTCATTTCTCGGCAGCAGGGGATATGCAGTTGAGGTCTTGTGTACCGGGAAAAGCGGCGATGCCGAGACCTTAGCACGCGAGGCCGCCCGGCAGGAACCGCAGCTGATCGTCGCCGCAGGCGGCGACGGCACCATCAACGAGGTGATGAACGGCATGATCTTCTCCGGGATTCCGCTCGGTATCTTCCCTCTTGGCACCACCAACGTCCTGGCACGTGAGATCTATCCGCGGCGGGACCGTAATACGGTTCTCGAATCCATCATCAGCGGCAGATCCCGCAGTGTGGCGCTCGGCCGGATCACCTGTCTGACCGGCGATACCCTGCAGTCGCGTTATTTTTGTCTGATGGCAGGGGTCGGCTTCGATGGCCAGACAGTCCGCGACGTCAACCTGCATCTGAAGAAGCATGCCGGTCCCGGGGCTTATGTCCTCAGCGGACTGCGCACCCTTCTTTCTTATGCGCCCGGGGAGATCTCTCTGACAATCGACGGGAAGCCTGTCCGTGGGTATGCTGCAATCATCGGCAATATCTCGCGTTACGGCGGGGATTTCAAAATAACACCGGACGCCCGGATCGATGAGCCCTCTTTCTATGTATGCGTGTTCCAGGGGAGGAAGCGGACCGACCTTCTCAGGTATGTTTTCATGCTGCCGTTCGGCAGGCATATCAGAGCCCGTGATGTTCTGTATCTGAGGGCTGAGGAGATAACCATCGCCGGGTCATCCCCTGTCCAGATAGATGGAGATTATCTCGGAACCACGCCGGCAACGATCACGGTTGTGAAAGACGCGATCAGACTTATCTGCTGAAGCCTGGCAGCAGGGGCATGACAATACCGCCTCCAAGAACAACGTCCTCTTCATAAAAGACCGCGCTCTGTCCCGGGGCCGGCGCCCATACCCGTTCGTCAAAGACAATCGTAACCGTATCCCCATTGAGCTCTATCGTGGCCGGCATTTCCTTCATCATCGAACGCACCTTCACTGCGGCCCTGAAAACAGGAAGATCAGGCTTCTGGAACCAGTGGAGCTGATTCACCTCTATTACGCGGCAGGCCGCATCCTCCCTGGCACCGACGTAGACCGCTTTTTTCCCGATATCGATGCCCGTAACATACAGGGGCGTCAGAGACGGGATTCCGAGTCCTTTCCTCTGTCCCACCGTATACCGGTGGATTCCCCGGTGTCTGCCTACCTCTCGTCCGCTGCCGTCGATAATAGGACCCGGACTGTTCAGGGAGGGGTTGTGCTTCTCAAGGAAACTGCAGTAGTCATTGTCTTCGATAAAGCAGATCTCCTGGCTTTCAGGCCAGTGTGCGGCCTCAAGCCCCATCGCCTGGGCGATTTCTCTTACTTCCTGTTTTCGCTTCGTCCCGAGGGGAAGCACCAGCCGCCGGAGTTCCTCCTCCCTCAGCAGGTAGAGGACATACGATTGGTCCTTCCTCTCATCAAGACCTTTTTTCAGGACGACCGTCTCTCTGGCGCCAGGGACCCTCTCCACCCTCGCATAATGACCGGTCGCGATAAAGTCAGCCCCCCGGCTTTCAGCCTGCTTCAGCAGAAACGGGAACTTGATATGCCGGTTGCAGAGGATGCAGGGGTTCGGCGTCATGCCCCTGGCATACGCCTCTGCAAACGGTTCGATCACCTGTCTGCTGAATTCTTCCCGGACATCAAGCGCGTCATGACGTATGCCGAGGCGGCCGGCAGTGCGTCCCGCGCTCTGTGCAGAACTCAGGGAACAGCATCCCGAAAATTTGTCCTGGGCCTGCCAGAGGATAAAGCTGACCCCTTCAACCTCATAGCCCTGCTCCTTCAAAAGCGCCGCGGATACGCTTGAGTCAACACCGCCGCTCATTCCGAGAATAACCTTCTGCATGATTTACTATACCAGATGACTGCGGCTGATGGGCAGACCGGATATCGGGTTCAGACAGCGGTTTTCGCTGGCCATATATCTTGATTTCTGCTAAACTGGATAAAATGCTCGCACCACGCACGAATCTCATCGGTAAAACAATGCATGCAGGCGTCTGGACTGTCTTCGTTCTTCTCATCTGCCTCTTTTTGCCACTGGTGGCTGCCGGGACTACGGTCACAATCACCGGAAGCGGTTGCTCGGTAAGCACCACAGGCTACCTGGTGGATCTCGCCAGGGAATATGAAAAAGAAGCCGGGGTCAAGATGCATATTATCGGCGGCGGGAGCCCCAGCGGATTGACGTCTCTCGGTGCGGACAAGGTCGACTTCGCAGCTTCGTGCAAGGGGCCTTCTTCCAGGAATTCTCCTGAACTGGAATATATTCCTGTCGCCTGGGACGCTCTGGTCTTCATCGTGCACAAATCGAACCCTCTCAATGATCTGACCCCGGCGAAGGTAATGGATATCTACAGCGGCGCGTTTACGAACTGGAAACAGTTAGGCGGACCGAACCTGGAGATAAAATCCTATATTTCAGGAGCCGGATCCATGGGTGGTATCGGAGAATCGCTCTCCAAAATGGTCCTCAAAGGCAAAGAGGTTTCCGCGACTCGTAATTCTTCAGTACAGACGTCATCGGTTGCGATATGGGAACAGCTCGTCGAAAAAACACCTGGAGGTTTTGCCTCAACCGGCTTCTCGAGCGCAAAAAAGCGCAACGTAAAAATGCTGAAGGTCAATGGGGTGAGCCCCACTAAGGCGAATATCATCTCAGATAAGTATCCCTTCAGAAGACCTCTGTACATCGTCCTGAAAAAAGACGCCCGGCCTGAAGTAAAGAAATTTATTGAATATATCCTGAGCAAAAAAGGGCAGGCTCTGATCTCTTCGTACGGCATGGTTTCTCTCCCTGAAGTAAAATGAGGCTGACGCTTCAGAGGCGCGTCACCCTGTTAATCACTGCGGTTGTCATAACGATCAGTATAACAAGTACGGGTCTCTTCATCTCCTCCTATCAGAAAAGCATGGAACGGGAGATTATCGCGAGGGGCATAACGATGGCTGAATCCCTCTCCCGGGCTGTTGACGACGGCGTAGCGTCCGAGAATCTTGACTTGATAAAGAATCTTGAGGACATTGTTCATACAAAAGATGTTACGCTCACCCAGATATATTCTCCCTCCTGGCTTGCCATAGATTCATACCCTGTTGACAGACAAAGTGAACCGCCCGATCCTGCTGCCGTCGAATATTTTAAGGCAGAAATAAATATGCATCCATACTATTTCAGGAAGGATCACATCTCATATGATTTCTACACGCCCATCTATTACGACTACGGAAAAAATGGCGGCATAGACAAGGGTCTGTTAATCGGTTATGTACGGCTGACCCTTTCCTCTGACCAGTTCAGGGCAGCCATGAAACAAACAATAGTGGCAAACATCGTTGTTTCCGGCCTGCTCGCGCTTATTGCTATCGCCGTCCTCAATGCCCTGATCAGAAAGTATGTGCTCATACCGGTCCTGAACCTTCACGAATCTGCCTCGTCATACAGGCGTGGTGAGTTTCCCAGGGCTGTGCCGGTGCAGGCTGACGATGAGATAGGAGAGCTTTCGGCCGAGTTTAACGAGATGAGCCGCGCCCTCAGGGAGCGTGAGGAAAAACTCTCTGAGGAAAAGGAACGTCTGGCAGTAACCCTGCGGAGCATCGGCGACGCTGTTATTGTCACGGATACTGAGGGCAGGATTACCCTGATCAACAGAATTGCAGAAAAACATACCGGCTGGTCCACGCAGGAGGCAGCCGGAAAAAACCTGACTGAGGTCTTCAATATTATCAACGAAAAGACCCGCCTTAGGTGCGAGAATCCTGTTGACAGGGTCCTTGAAACAGGGCTGATCGTCGGCCTCGCCAATCATACGGCCCTCATCAGAAAGGACGGCAGCGAGATCATCATAGAGGACAGCGCTGCACCTATTAGGGACAAAACGAGCAAAACCTCCGGGGTCGTACTCGTCTTCAGGGATGTCACGGAAAAGCATAAAATGGAAGAGGAACTGCTCAAGATCGAGAAGCTTGAATCAGTCGGATTGCTTGCCGGCGGCATAGCCCATGACTTCAATAATCTGCTGACCTCGATTATCGGCAACATAAGCCTGGCCAGGGTGTATATTGATCCAGTGAATAAGGCACAGGAACGGCTGGCCGAGGCCGAAACGGCAACGCTCAGGGCGACCAATCTGACGCACCAGCTCCTGACTTTCTCCAAAGGCGGGGCTCCGGTCAAGAAAATGACCTCCATCGTCGACATAATCAGGGAATCCGCAGGCCTTACCCTGGCAGGAACCAATATCTCTCCAGAGTATTCAGTGTCAAACGGCATCTGGAATGTTGAGGTCGATCCCGGCCAGATGAGCCAGGTCTTCAATAATCTTATCATCAATGCGGTCCAGGCAATGCCAAAGGGCGGAAACATCCGGTTTGAGGTGAACAATGCCGTTCTTGAGGAAAACGATGTACCCCCGTTGCATGAAGGCAGATATGTGGAGATATCAATCAAAGACAATGGCAGCGGAATACCAAAGGACCACCTCCCGCATATTTTCGACCCTTATTTCACCACCAAGAAGAAGGGCAGCGGACTGGGGCTGGCAAGCGTATTTTCAATAGTCAAACGGCATGACGGGCATATTGTGGTTGAGTCAGAACCGGAGTCCGGAACGCGCTTTCATATCTATCTTCCTGCATCTCTGAATGCAACAATCGCCACGCCCCCCCCTGAAGAGGATATTTCACACGGCAGGGGGAAGATCCTGATCATGGACGATGAAAAAATGGTACGGGACATCTCAGGGGAGATGCTCCGGTCTCTGGGATATGATGCCTACTTTGCCGAACACGGGGCAGGGGCAGTTGAAATGTATAAGGCAGCCCTCGATGCCGGCGAACCCTTTGATGCCGTGATCATGGACCTTACTATTCCCGGCGGCATGGGGGGCAGCGAGGCGATCGGAAAACTCCGCGCCATCGACCCGGACGTCAGGGCAATTGTTTCAAGCGGTTATTCTAACGACCCGATAATGGCTGCGCACCAGGAATACGGCTTCAAGGCAGTCATGATTAAACCGTACAATCTCAAGAATTTCAGCACCGTGCTTCGTGAGGTAGTACCGCTGTAGCATCCCCGCCCCGATGCTGCCTGGTTAAGGAGGCCTTATACCCAGTGAGAAAAGTCCTGATTCCCGGAATAACATTCATCCTTTTATTTTTCCTTGCACTGCCGGCAGCGGTCCTCCCGTCCGCGGAAAGGATCGTTGTCTATTTTTTCTGGGCCGAAGGCTGTCCTCACTGTGAGCAGGAGAAGTCCTTTTTGACGACCATGCTGCAGCAAAATCCGGAAATGGAGATCAAGTCATACGAAGTCAAAATAAACCGTGATAATGCTCTCCTCTTCTCACAGCTAGCCTCATCCTATGGCATAAGCATAAAAGGAGTTCCTGCGACTTTTATAGGAGGACTTCCACCTGTCATCGGCTTTCAGGGGGACGAGACCACGGGCAGAAGGATTGAGGAACAGCTCCTCTATTGCAAGACCAACCAGTGCAATGACCCGATGAACAAGCTCAAAACAATCACCCTCCCCGGTCCTTCCGCGGGCCAGGAGATCTTAGCACCGGCGGATGGACTCTGCAGGCAGGACGAGGAATGTCCTGAGGGAATAACCCCTGTGCCGCCGGACACCGTTATAACCCTGCCGGTTGTCGGCAAGATCGATTCGGCGAAGACGGCTTTGTCATACCAGACGCTCATCATCGCGGCACTCGACAGCTTCAACCCCTGCGCCTTTTTTGTCCTCTTCACGCTTCTGGGTCTCCTGATCCATGTCCAGTCGAGAAAAAGACTTCTGCTCGTGGGCGGGATATTCGTCTTTTTCTCCGGCTTTATCTATTTCATCTTCATGGCAGCGTGGCTGAACATATTTCTTTTGACCGGCCAGATTGCGGCCGTCACGATGGTGGCTGGAGGGGTCGCGCTGATCATTGCGGTCATCAATATAAAGGATTTTTTCTTTTTCAGGCAGGGTGTGTCGCTTTCGCTACCCGAGAGCGCAAAACCGCGGCTCTTCGACCGGATGAGAAAACTCCTGAAGGCAAATTCATTCACGACCATCATCACCGGCACCGTAATTCTTGCGGTTGCCGCGAATGCATATGAACTGTTCTGTACTGCAGGGTTTCCGATGGTATACACCCGTATTCTGACACTGCATAGTCTCTCAAAAACGGCCTACTATCTCTACCTCGTACTCTACAATGTCATCTATGTTATCCCGCTTGCACTGGTTGTCATCTTCTTCGCCATAACCCTCGGCGCAAAGAAACTGACTGAATCACAGGGACAGGCATTAAAGCTGATCTCCGGAATGATGATGCTCTGTCTCGGGCTGCTCCTGATCATGAAACCCGAACTGCTCAATAACATCGCGGCAACAGCAGGACTGCTGGGCGCAGCGCTGCTTGTGTCAGGTATCATTATCTTTCTCTCACGGAGATCTTCGCAGGGACAACATTGAATAGTATCCCCCGCAAACTTCGTTTCTGTTTGTACACGAACAACAGTTGATCTCTTCACACAATTAATATCATTCCGGATTATTCTGCAGTAAAATGGATATATGACAACGGCCAGGGATGCCGGGTGAAACCCTCGGAAATCAGCTGCAGGCTAACGGATCCCGGGAAGCGTGTTTCGATAAAACCGGGAGAGTTTTATGTTTCCGGCGGGGACGTGATCGTTACAACGCTGCTCGGCTCATGCGTTGCTGCCTGCCTCTACGACCCCGTTCAGCGGGTCATAGGAATGAACCATTTTCTCCTCAGCAACCGGCGTTATTCGAAGGACATGCCTATCGCTATAACCGAGGCCGGAAGATATGGCATTTACGCTATGGAACTGGTCATCAACGAGATGATGAAGCTGAATGCGCAGCGACATAACCTCCGGGCAAAGGTTTTTGGCGGTGGGTCCGTCATGCCCACCAATGACGGAACTGACAATTTCTTCTGTGTCGGAGACGTCAATATACGGTTCATTATTGAATTTCTAAAAAATGAGGGGATCCCGCTTGTTGCCTCTGATCTGGGGGGAGACAGCGGAAGGGTCATTTTCTTCTGCAGCAGCGATTACTCGGTCCATGTGAAAAAGATACAAAAGACCATCAATAATAAATTGATGAAGCGGGAAAAGAAATTCTGGCAAAAGAGCATCGAAAAACAGGATCAGGAGGTTACCCGGGCAGACATCTGGCTGTAGCTACAAGGAAGCGGCGTGTCCTGCAATCGAATACAGAGACTCCTGGATATGTTCTCCATGGCATACAGGACATCTGCCCGGGGTCGTGAGCCTTTCCCTCTTTTTAAAGACAAACCCGCAGCCGAGACACTCGGCCGGAGTTACGACAAGCTTCCTGTTCTGTTCGCCCAGTGATTTCCGGATATGTTCAAGATGCCCGTAGACCTCCTTCTCCGGGACCCGTGCCTCGGCGGATATCTCAAGGGCTGAAAGGGTCCGGCCATTGAGCGCCTGCATGATGTCGTGACGGATCGTAGCGTGCCGTTCAGAAGGGATCGCTTCCCTCTTTTGTTTATTCCTGTTCATTCCGGGAGTTCCGTTGCAGCGCCATACCCGGTGCAACGTGTCGATTCTTTACACGTCACTCCCAATCTAATGCACCAGAATAACGACTCATTCATAGCACCGCACCAAGGAAAAACTGCCAGGTTATTATGCTGTCCGGCGTTCAAAACATATATTCAACACTACCTGAAATTGCGCATAGTTGCAAGCGCAGCAGATCATTGCCTGCGCCATGGTCTGTATTCCAGAACAGACGAGTCCTGACTGCCTTGTGGCTTTCGTGATCGACATATTCAAGCATAATTCTTTAATATAAATACATACCAATAGGTGTGCAGCCTGCGAAACACTATGAATAATGTACAGGCTGATATGGGAGCCACGATGCAGTTGATGATGCAATATATTTCAGAACCGTATCCGTTGAACGGGTCGCACAAGAATAGCAGCAATTGTCCCTGATGCCTGAGGAACGAGTACCTCCGGAAGCAAACCTGAGGAACATATCGAAGTCATGCCTTTTTTTAACGATATGCATCAGTATCATATCCTTGCTTGGATGGGCTTTCGGATTGTTGATTATGGCAAGCTTACACACTGATTATATACCCATAGCTCCAAGCACCTCTTTAACTCTTGCAATACTCAGCTCAGTGCTGCTTGCTTATGAGATCCGACCTGAGAGCGCGGTTAGACGGAAAGCTGCCTTCATTGGCATTTTTCTGACTCTCTCGATCTGTTTGTCTGCATTGGTTCTTTTTTCTCTTGGCAGACCGTTTCAGATCGAACATTGGGGTTTTGATGCGTCGCAGCAGTTTGCCGGATTCCCTGTCGGCCATATGTCCCCCGTTACAGCGGTCACCTTGCTGGCAGCGTCTCTCGGCACTCTATCTCTGGTCCTTTCTTTCAAAGGAAACCAATGGCTTAAGAACACAGCATCATATCTCGCAATGTCTGTTATTGCAAGCGGCTTCGTCGTCAGTACCGGCTATCTCTACGGAACGCCTCTCCTGTATGGAGGGAACATCATCCCGGTAGCGCTTCCATCTGCAGTTGCTTTTCTGCTTTTCGGCATGGGACTGATAACTGCTTCAGGACCTGCTGTCCCGCCTGTGAGGGTTTTTATGGATTCAACAGTGCGCAGTCAGTTGATGAGGGCGTTTTTCCCTATGATATTCACTTTTGCCGTGTTTTATGGATTGGTGTACAGGACTGTATTCAGCAGAGCCGGCAATCCTGCTTTGATAGCGTCTTCGGTAGCGATTCTATCCGTTATCGTCATCAGTCTTGCGGCATCGAAAATAGCCAGATCAGTCGGCACCGAAATTGATCGTGCCAATGCAGAGCGCACACGGGCTGAGACGGAAAGAGAAAAACTCATTGTCCAGTTACAGGATGCTCTTGCCAATATCAAGACGTTGCAGGGAATGCTGCCTATCTGTGCATCCTGCAAAAAAATAAGAGATGATTCCGGATACTGGAACCAGATAGAAGTCTATATAACCAAGCATTCAGAGGCGGAATTCACTCATGGGTTATGTCCGGATTGCTACCAAAAGTCATGTGAAGAGCTGGACGAATTCAGGAAGAAGCATAACAGATAGCACCGGCGTTATTGCACCTGATGCATTTGTTGCAGAGCTCGAGGCGTATTCGGTTACCGGCGCGGGACTTTGCTTATGAGACGAATTCTTCATATGGATATGGATGCATTCTTTGCCGCTGTGGAAGAGCAGCGGCACCCTGAGCTTAAGGGCAAGCCGGTGGTGATCGGCGGCTCAGGAGACCCCACGAAAAGAGGGGTTGTCGCAACTGCATCTTACGAGGCCCGGAAGTACGGAATACATTCGGCCATGCCCCTGAGAACAGCGCATAAACTCTGTCCTCATGCAGTCTTCCTTCCCGTTGACTATGAGGAGTATTCCAGGATTTCTGCAATAATAAAAAATATTCTCCGGGAGCTGTCCGCTGTCATGGAAGATGTCGGCATCGATGAGGCATTTCTCGACATGTCGGAATATGATACTCCGCCTGAGGAGATCTCAGGAGAAATCAAGAAGAGGATACTTCAGGAGACCGGCATTACCTGTTCAGTCGGCATTGCACCGAACAAACTCCTGGCCAAGATAGCTTCTGATCTGCAGAAACCTGACGGACTGACGGTCATTACCGTAGATGATATTGACAGCCGTATATGGCCCCTTGCCGTCAGAAAACTGTGGGGCGTTGGGCCGAAGACCGAGGCCCGACTGAAGGAGCTCGGGGTCAATACTATCGGAGAGCTCGCCTCGATGACGCTCGACAGGCTGGTTGAGGAGTTCGGGGAATCGTATGGCAATTTTCTCCATGAGGCGTCCCGGGGTATAGACGATAGCCCGCTGGTTACCCATTGGGAACCAAAATCAGTAAGCAGGGAAACAACCTTTGAGTCCGATGTCAGCAACTGGCAGACGCTCGCAAAGACCATAGCAGACCTTGCCAGAGAGGTGGCCGGAGATATTAAACAGCGGGGATATAAAGGCAGAACGGTGACACTCAAGCTGCGCTTCAGTGATTTCAGGACCCTCACGAGGGCAAAAACCCTTGACGAGCCCACTGACTCCTACGAAACAATAAGAAAAACAGCCTTTTATTGTCTTCAGAAAATCGACCTGACCGGAGAGAGGATACGGCTTTTGGGAGTAAGGATTACAGGCTTAACCGGCCCCCCGGCGTAATACAGCAAGCTGAAGTTCCCTTGAAGATTTGCCCCTCGCTTCATATGTGCTAAAATCATAACAGGCATGGATACAAACAGAGGACAGATAAATGGCGCCGAGACTCAAAAGGCACCCGTGAAAGCAGGGTGGATATGTCTCGGCATCGCCTGGGGGCTTTTTATCATACCGATACCGGGGATCGGGATCATCGGATGGGCACTCAACCTGGCAGCCTTCATCATTTCGATTATTGTCATGGTAAAAGACCGGGTGGGTGCAGGGGTCGCCCAGATGGTCTGCAGCCTTGTAGTCTCACCGGTCATCTATCTGATAGGTCTCGGGATATTGGGACATTTTCTGTTCCCGGCCCCGAGGATCCATAATTTGTTTATTTGAAAATAAACGCTCAAGGGTGCAAAAGAAGGCAACAGGGACGGGTGGGCCTTTTTCTTTTCTTCTATTGCCAGGGCAACTTGACCGGCGGCCCGAACGTCTTGATTTTCGGCAACGGTGCTGTAAAGAAATTATAGATGGCCGCCGCAACAATCTTCTTGTCGGTTTTTGCATGCGTGTCGAACATTTTTTCGAAGACAAGGCCGCATCTATCAGCGGTCAGGCGGCCGTTGCCGGTGATCGACTGCATAATCCCATTGCTGATTTCGACCACAAGGGAAAAGACCTCCACCTTGCCTTTCTTGTCAATGCCCAGGGCCTTGTAGAAATCCTCCGAACGATGATCAAAGCCATGGTCTGTTGAATAATCCATATCTTTCGGCTGCAGGCGGCTATAGTAGTCGGAAGGGTCGTTTGCAAGAAATTCCATCACTTCACCGAGACATTTCGCCTTTTTACGATTGTCTCCCGGTCCTTCAAGTGCGGAGAGAATATACTCAACACCTTTTGATCTCGGGCCGACACCCAGATATGACATGAGGAGTGTACAGATGGCCCTTGAATCGTCCTCCAGCGGAGAATTCAGCCCGGCATACCACGCCTCTCCTGAAACAGCACTGTTCTCCTCCTTCTCCGGCATATCCGGCTGTTCTTCCTGATCACTCATAATCCGTCCTTTCTCGACATAACAGCGGGACCTGTTTCATACTCTGGCCATCTTGTGGTTTTTTAACCCTTTTTCCCATAGCACAGCCCCGATTCAGGCCCATCCTCATATCCGGGACATCTTCATCAGTTCCTCTTCGATCATTCCCCTGAAGAGCGATATCTTGTAGGCATTGTGTTGCAGCGGCTCTGCACCCCTTACAGCCGCAGCAGCGGCCCTGTTAATCGAATCCCGGTTGAGGACACTTCCAATCAGCGTTTTTTCAGCATCTACCGAACGCCAGGGAACAGGTGCTGCCCCGCTCAGGACTACCCGCGCATCGGTCACTTTACCGGTGCTCAGCTGAAGAGCAAGGGCCACCCCGGCGAGGGCAAAGTCCCATGACTGTCTGGCCCTCACCTTCCGGTAGGTACTGATCAGCCCTTCCGGCGGAGGCGGCAGGACGATCCCGGTCACTATTTCATCCGGTTCAAGGACTGTCTCCCTGGTCACGTCTTTTGACGGGGGGACGAAGAAATTCTCCAGAGAGATCTTTTTCGTACCGGCAGGACCGGCGATATGGACTGCAGCACCGCAGGCAATGAGAGCAGGCGCGGTATCTGAGGGGTGAACGATATAACACCGGTCGCCTCCGAAGATGCAGTGATAATGGTTTTCTCCGCTGACTGCATAACACCGGTCACCCCCCTTGCGGAGACAGTGGAACCCGCCACGGTAATACCAGCACCGCGGCTTCTGACAGAGGTTGCCGCCGAGCGTCCCCTGGTTCCGGAGCTGGGGGCTTGCCACCTCAGCCGCTGCCTGGGCCAGGACCGGGTAGCGCTCCCTGATGATCCTGTTTTCAGCGATCTCGGCAATGGTTATGAGCGCGCCTATCCTCAGCCCCCCTCCCGTCATTTCCGCGATCCCTTTGAGTTCCCTGAGTCCGCTGATACTCACCACCGTGCCCGCTGTAAAGACCTGGTCCCTCAGGCATCCCAGGAGATCCGTCCCTCCTGCGTGGATTCTTGAATCACTCTTCGCCAGACCTGCTATCGCATCTTTGAGAGAGGCCGCCCGCTGGTATGAAAATCCCGTTATCATTGCGCCACCGCCCTTTCGCCTTTTTCAAGGGCAACAGAGAGCCGGAGCGGGGTTATCGGGGTCTCTGTAATTCTGACACCGCACGCATCAAAGACCGCATTTGCAACAGCCGCCGCGGTCGGGATCGTAACCGGCTCCCCCAGACCCTTTGCGCCAATGGTGTTCGCGTCATCGTCAGGTCTGTCCAGGGGAAGAGAGGTCATCTCCTCCGGCACGTCGAGCATCGTAGGAATTTTATAGTCGTGCCAGTTTCGGTTCATCACCCTGCCTGTCTGTTGACGATCGAAAATACGCTCCTCTGTTGCAGCGAGACCAATACCCATGACGATGCCGCCGAAGACCTGGTTATCATAGGTAAGCCGGTTCATTACCCTGCCGCTGTCGTGGCAGCCAAGGAATCGCAGAATCTTCACCTGACCGGTCTTCATATTCACCTCCACCTCGCAGAACTGCGCTGCAAATGGATTGACCACCTTCCCGGCAGGATTATGGCCGCGGTAACCTACGCCGACGATAACGCCCCTCTTTTTAAGCCCCTGGACATCACGGATCTTTATTTTCATCTGAGGGTTTATTGTCGAAACAACCTCATCGCCCCTGAGGGTGAGTTCCGCCTCGACGGTCTTCAGATCGGCAGCTGCATATGCCAGAAGTTGCTGCTTTACACTGACCGAGGCTGCGCGGACAGCAGGCCCGTCCGAAGGAACGGTCTTGCTCCCTCCGCTCGGCGTTGCGTACTGGGTTGTCCCTGTGTCGGCATGCTCTATCTGGATCATACCGGGCTTGACGCCCAGTTCCTCAGAGACGATCATGGACATGACCGACTTTGTCCCTGTGCCAATATCGCTCGCGCCCATATTCAGGTTGACGCTCCCGTCAGAAAAAAGCTTCACCACCGCTGTCGAGGGGGGATTCCCTCCTCCGGCAAACCAGAGGCCTGCCGCCATGCCTGTACCCCTGCGGATATGGCCTCTGCCTCCGGATTTATATTCAGGAGCAGGACTCCGCTTTTCTGCTGCATCCCAACCGAAGGCCTTTGCCCCTTCAATGAGACATTCCCTGAGACCCGTCGTCGTATAGGGCAGGCTCCCCTCCCGCCCCTGGCTGAACGAGGGGACATTCTTTATCCTCATATCAAGCGGGTCCATTCCGATCTTTCTGGCGAGTGCATCCATCATCTGCTCAAGCGCCCATGCCCCCTGGGGATGGCCGGGCGCCCGGAATGGCCGCGCGGGCCCGGCGTTTATATAAACGTCCCTCGTCTCGCTCCTTACATGAGGGCAGAGGTAAAGGTCTTTAACCAGCCAGTCGACAAGGTTCGTCCCACCCGCCGGATAGGCGCCGCCGGTCGCAATGCAGGAAAAGTCCAGTGCAGTCAGCATCCCGTTTTTCTTCACACCGGCCCTGAGCCTCATGGTTGCCGGAGGACGGTTGCCCACTGCAAGAAAAGTTTCTTCCCTGGTCAGAAAAAGCCGTACCGGACGGCCGGTTTTCTTTGCGAGGACCGCGGCGATGATCGTATATTTCCCCGGCTGGAGCTTGCTGCCGAAACCTCCGCCCATGTAATGGCCGATGACCCTCACCTTGGAGAGGGGCAGTCCAAGAATCTCGGCGACGCGCGTCTGTATGGCGTAAACCCCCTGAGTCGATTCCCAGATCGTAAGCCGGTCGCCATCCCAACTCGCCACACATCCATGCAGCTCCAGCGGGGTATGGAGCTCGCATGCAGTATGATATGTCTCTTCCAGAACAACGTCTGCCTCGGCGAGACCGCGCTCCACGTCTCCACGCGAGTACCGGTCGGTCTTCACCATGTTCCCGCCGCGATGAATCTGATGGGATGTGGCATCGAGGGACTTCGTCTCGTCACAGATGAAGGGAAGAATTTCATATGCTGCCGGGATCGACCTCACCGCATCCCATGCCTGATGGATTGTCTCGGCCGCCACGGCCGCCACCTCCTCGCCTTCGAACCTGCAGAGGGGGTCGAATATCTTCGCCTTGATCTCCTTTGAATAAGGCCATTCAAAATCAGAGTCGGCTGTCGACCCGCTGATGACCGCACGGACACCCGGCATGCCTTCCACAGCGGTCGTATTCACTTTCGTCACCTTCGCATGCGGATGCGGACAGCGGAGGATCGCTGCATGGAGCATTCGGGGAAGCCGGACATCGGATGGATAGATCGCCGTACCGCTGACACGCTCATACGCGTCAACCCGCGGAAGCCGGCCGCCTACGGTTTCAGTCTTTTTCCACGGGGCAGGGTCCTTGCCCTGGGGCGGGGTCTCCGGGACCGGAATACCGCGGAGATAATAGATGTCCTTATCAGACTCCTTCATGCGGCACCTCCCCGTTTCAACTCTGCCGCACGTTTCACGGCCCCGACAATGTGGTGGTAAGCGCCGCAGCGGCAGAGGTTGCCGCTCATCCCCTGCCTGATCTGTTCACTGGTTGGATCGGATTTTTTCCTCAGAAGGCCTTCAGCCCCCATGATCTGTCCGGGTGTGCAATAGCCGCACTGAAAGGCATCATGCTCAACAAATGCCTGCTGGACCGGCCCGAGTTCTTCTCCGTTCATCAGGCCCTCAAGAGTAGTAATCCCGACGCCCTCGGCCTCAACGGCCAGTGTCATACAGGCATACCGGGGGATGTTGTCGATCAACACCGTGCATGCACCGCACTCCCCGCTGCCGCAGCCCTCCTTTGTTGCGGTAAACCCCAGTTCCTCCCGCAGCACGTACAGGAGCGACCACCGGGGCTCCACGAGCAAATGATATTTCTTGCCGTTGACAAGAAGTTCTATCTTGTGAGTCTCGCCGGATTTCAGGACAGCGGCAGAGGCCTCATCTTCTTTGCCAAGATGGCCGGAGACAGCCACTCCCAGGGCCCCCGCACCTGCCGACGTGAGAAACTGCCGACGGGTAAATCCCTTGCCCCCAGAACGCTGATGTCCTTCATCATTACCCATAATCTCCTCCTTATGCCAACGTTTTTCGAACGGTCTGCACGAATGAATCACAGCGACCAACTGCAAGAGGAAAAGGAGCACAATTCATGTATCGCTGCGGATAAGCAGACTGTACCACAGGAAGGGAGGTCTTGCAACTGCATCAGGGTCACCAAACGCATACAAGGCAGAGCTGACTATAGAACACCCGTAATAATTACCGCCGGATCAAAGACGGGATCAGAGGTCGGAAGTGACCTGCACCGCCTGCTGCTTCAGATCCCCCATCGCCGTAATGCACTGGAGCAGCACGTGGCAGCCGTCGTAGAGGTCCCTTTTCAGGATGAACTCATCCGTTGAATGGACTTTCTGCATTCCTGTCGAAATATTCACGGCCAGGATGCCATGCTGATTGAACACATTTGCGTCCGACCCCCCGCCGGTGAGCGTCAGGGCGGGTTCCATGCCGCATCTCCTGAAGGCAGCCTTGAGCAGTTCCATGAACGGCCCTTCGGGGCTCAGGCTGAACTTCCTGTATTCTTCGTGCTCCTGAATCTCCAGGTTCGACTGCCAGCTCTCTGCGATTTTGCGCGCCGTATCGAATATGAGGTCTCTGGTCCGAATGAGAACACCGTCATGGTGACTTCTGATCTCACCGTGCAGCACGACTTCTTTCGGAACAACATTGGTGGCAGTTCCCCCGCTGATAATACCGATATTAGCGGTGGTCTCAGGATCGATCCTCCCGTCAGGCACAGCGGAGATAATTGCCCCGGCAACCCTGATTGCACTCAATCCCCGCTCAGGCTCTATCCCGGCATGCGCCGGCCTGCCGGTGATCCGCATCTCATAGGTGATATGGGTCGGTGCGCCAACAATTATTTTTCCGACACTGCCTGAGGAATCCATCACGATCGCCTGCCTGCTCCTGATCCCTCTGTAATCAAGATTCTTTGCCCCGAACAACCCCTTCTCCTCTGCCGAGGTGAAGACAACCTCGATATCGCCATGGGCAAGGTCCTGCTCCCTGATCACGTCAAGCGCCTCGAGGATCTGGGCAATGGCGCTCTTGTCGTCGGAGCCGAGCACCGTCTGCCCGGCAGACCGGACCATCTCATCATCGACCGTGATCTTTATTCCCTCTGTCGGCTCTATGGTGTCCATGTGGGCGCTCAGGAGGAGGGGCGCTGCATCGGGATTCTTCCCCTGCTTCACGCCGATGAGGTTGAATGACCTGTCGTACTCCTGCACCACAACCGTGCAGCCGGCCCGCTCAAGTCTTTGAACCAGAAAGGCGCCTATCGCCCTTTCATCAAAAGAAGGGGAATTGATCCCGGCAAGTTCGAGAAACGTGTCCAGGAGCCGCTGCTTATTGATCAGGTCTATCATATCCATGTCCATTTCCAGGCCGGGGGCAAGGCCACAATCCAACGATACGTCATGCTGCCGGCTGTTTCTTCATCCGGGTAAAAAGGTTGTCCTTCACCAGAAGCCAGAAGAGGCTCCGTGCGCTCCGTGCGGCAACCCGGAAGTCATTAAGGCTCCTCAGTTCAAGGACCCTCTTCAGGATAAAGGATGGACGGGCGTAGAACCTCTTGAAAGCCAGCTGTCTGAGCCGGACAATCTGCTCGCGCGTCATGGTATAGGGGACAAATGCAGCCCCCTGGTACGTATAGTCCGTAAGGTCCGGGGAGAGCGTGCCGTACTGTTCAAGATTGTCATAGAGCTGCGTCCCGGGAAAAGGCGTTATGGCATGAAAATTCGCTATGTCGGGGTTCAGGTCGACCGCAAAACGGATCGTCTCGAGCCCCTCCTCGTAGGTCTCTCCGGGGATGCCGAACATGAACGGCGTACTCACCTTCAAACCAACCTCCTGAGCTGCCCTGACCGCCTTCCTGATCTGATCGAGGGTTGTTCCCTTGCGTATGGCATTGAGGTTCTTCTGCACGCCGCTTTCAGCACCAAACAATATTGCCCAGCAGCCGGCGTCCTTAAAGGCCTGCAGGAGGGGTTTGTCCACCTGATTGACACAGGCAGACGCAAACCAGGTGAAGTCGAGCTTCCGCGACTTTATCTCGCGGGCCACCTGCATCGCGCGGTCATAGTCCCCGGCAAGGGTATCGTCGATGAACTTTATCTCTCGGTATCCCTGGCTGATGCAGTACTCGATCTCAGCCAGGACATTCTCAACACTCCTGAAGCGTATCCCGCTCTTGCGGTCCTTGTCGATCTGAAAACAGTAGATGCATTTTCTGTTGCAACCGCGGGAGGTGATCACGACCGCCACTGGTTTTCTCCTGTAGGTAGCGGGCGGCGGAATGTAGAGCCCTGCATCGCCGAGCAGTTCACGCGCCGGAAACGGCAGGGAGTCGAGGTCCTGGATCAGCGGCCGCTCAGCATTGACGATAACCCGGCCACCCTCCCGGTAGATAGTCCCGGCAACCGCGTCGAGGCCCCTGCCGGACTCAAGCCGCTCAACGATCTCAAGAGAGGTGACTTCTCCTTCGCCACAGATCACGGCATCGAAAAGTGTTCCGGCATCCTGCATACAAAATTCTTTCACTGCTGACGGATATGGCCCTCCGGCGCAGAGGAATACTGACGGCCCGAGCAGCCTCCGAATGTCGGTCGCCGCCTTCTTTGCCTTGTCCCAGCCAAACGTCGTCGAGTATATGCCGGCAAAGGAGGGACGATACTCCTGCAGCTCTTCGAGAATCGACTGGTGAGTCCTGAAGGCCCCGTTGAGAAAACGGACCTCATGTCCTGCCCTGCGGAGTACTGACGCAACGTACAGAGTTCCGAGTGGCTGCCAATAATTAATCTGTGAAGCAGAAGTCTTCGAGGAAAAGATGTCCTCAGGGAGCCACGCCGGGATAATCAGGGCGCACTTCATATCCCGCTTCCGACCAGTATCCGCTCCCCGCCGTTGTCCTCTGCCTGCTCATACCTGACCGACCGGCTCATGATCGACTCAGCTGCGCTGATGCCGGATCCGATCGCATGGTCCATATTGTAATATTTGAAGAGGCCGATCCTTCCGGCCAGATGCAGGTTCTCGAACCTGCCAAGGTAATCGATGATCGTCCCGCAGTTTTTTTCAAAGCCGACCTCAAAGAGCGGGTAGGCCCTGCTGGCCCTGACCACGGCACTGTCGATCACGTCTTCCTTCCTGATGAAACCGAGACGAACGAGATGCTCAACCGTTGTTTCAACCAGACCCGAATCAGACTCGTTCCAGAGGGCATCTCCTTTTGTACTGAAAAATTCCGTCACCAGGAGCGTCTTCCCTTCAGGCGCCATCTTTCGGCTCCAGTTTGTCGGCTCATGGATGCGGCCGAACGGGATGTCCTTTTCAGGAATGTATATCCAGGTCTGGTCAGTAACCCGCGGACGGTTGATCATGATGGTCACCACAATCAGGTCCCTGAAGGAAAGCCGTGAGGCCGCCTCAAGCACCTCTTCCGGAGGCGCGGGGTTCAGCATCTGGACGATACGGGGAAGCGGTATGCTTGCGACGAACTGATCGCCCCTCACCAATCCGGCACTGACGTGGTTTTTCACATAGACGCTCCGGATGGCACGTCCGTCATGATTGATCTGCTCTATCCCCGTATTCGTGAAGACCTCGTTATCCAGTTCGATCTGCTCCTGCAGCCTCTCTGCAATACGGCCAATCCCCAGGTCAGGATAAAGAAAACGGTCGGCAAGGGTCGGCAGGCCCTTTCCGCTGAACTTAAAAAAGGCATTTCTGATCGCGGTTGAAAGCGAAAGCCCCCTGATGCGTTGTGCAACCCACTCGGCGCTGATCCGGCTGCAGTCTATACCCCAGACCTTCTCACTGTATTCCTTGAAATATATATTGAACATCGTCCGGCCGAAGTTGCTCACAACCCAGTCCTCAAGTGAGACCTTCTCTTTTTCGCTGATAAGGCCCTTTGCCTTCTCATACCCATAATCAGCAACAGCTTTGAGCGTAGTCATAAAACCCAGGCCGAACAGGGCATTTACCGGTTTCAGGGGATAATCGAAAAATTTATTGCGCAGATAGATCTTGCTTGAACGGCTGACCACGGTGAGTTCATCGGAGATAAGGTCTTTTACAAAGGCATTAATCCTGGGATCCGTGGTGAAAAACCGGTGGCCGCCAAGGTCAAACCTGAAACCATTGTGGACGATCGTTCTCGAAATCCCCCCCACCTCGACATCCCGTTCAAATACCCTGACGCGGTACCCGGCCCGCGAAAGTACAGAGCCGGCAGACAGGCCGGTCAGCCCGCCTCCCATGATTATCGTTGCATTATGGTCGTCAAGATTATTGAACATCTGTCTGTCCGTCATGAACTCCCCGCAGAATAACTCAGGTACTTACCATGTACAACCGCAGGTATTCTCTGTAATGCGTAAAATGAAAAAGTCCTCTTTCTTCTCGGTCTCCACCGGGCACCCGGACATCGAGGCAAACGCCTTCACCCTTTTTAAGGTCACCTGGTCGTACACAAGGACTTCGATGGACTCGTTGCTGCCGCACGATGAAATCATTTGCTTCAGCTTCCTGAACAGTTCCTGAGACTCCAGACCTCGTGCGTCAAGCTGCATGGTATAGTCTAAAATAACGGACCTCTTTTTTCCAGCTATTATCAGGGCATCTGATAATGATAATTAGAGTGCGCGGTAAAATAGAATATCTCCCGCTGGAATAACAGGAACTGTTCTGACCCGATGCCAAAATAAAAAAACCTGAGGGGACGGAGTTCTGTCGCCTCAGGTTTTTTTATTCTCAGCAGGGAACTATTCCATATCTTCCATAGGCTTGATGAACTTGAAGTAGACCATGGTCCAGTTGCCGAGGATGATGAAGAGAGTGGCAACGATAGACCCGATCGAAAGCGTTGTAAACCCGGTCAGCGCCTGCCCTACATTGCAGCCTCCTGCACACGATGCACCGAAGCCCATAATGAAACTTCCGCCCATTACCGTCAGCATCTCCTGTGCCGGAGGGATCTTCCATTTGAACTCCCGGAGGATCTTGGCGCTGATGTAGGCCCCAATCGGTACGCCGATATAGAAAAACTCTCCCCAGGTCACCTTAAAAGAAAGCAGATTAAACATCGGGAAAAATCTGGACTTTGCATCTCCTGTAAGGAAAGTAAACATCGTCTCGCCCGCCGGGGTCGTAAAGTTCATGCCCCTGGCAAATCCCGGAGAGCCCCAGTACTCGGATGCCCAGAACGTAACAACCCCCATGATGCCGATAAGAAGTCCTGCGACAGACCAGAAGAAACCCTTCTGCTTTCCGAAAGCAAACGGCTTGCCCTTCAGCACAAAGGCAAAACAGGCAATGCAAAAGACCGCGATGACGACCCATTTGACCATCGGAGTGCTTCCGATAAAACCGTGAAGCGTATAGGGGGCACCGTCCACCCCTGCATACTTGATGCTCCGGAGCCAGTCATACACAGGCTTCAGGACCCCGTTCGTGGTCGCACCGATGCCGAATACAAATCCGAATACGGCAACGATAGAGGCAATCTGCCCCTCGCCAACCCTGTAGACAATACCGCTGCCGCAGCCGCCGGCCATGACCATGCCGATGCCGAAGAGGTACCCGCCAAGGATGTTCGCCATGGGGAAAAAGGACTGGGCCTTCAGGTGAATGATACCCATATCGGCAAGGGCGTTCCCACCGATGAGCATGACGATCAGAGCTATTAAATAAGCCTGAAACACGTTATATTCCTG